>JACCDH010940254.1_pt1 | contig 16812 bp, 11 predicted proteins | sample 7442481 | NCBI WGS metagenome assembly JACCDH01 (sample SAMN15323433, study PRJNA562643) | freshwater metagenome | isolation source: river surface water | place: USA:Blue River Watershed | collected 2017-08-15
ACCTGCCGGCACTGCTGGATGTGCGGGTCGATCCGGCAGCGAAATCCTCCGACGGCAAATCGGGACTGGCCTGGGTGCCCGACCTGCAGCCGCTCGGTGCGTGGGAAGAGGCAGAGCGCCGCTGGCGTGATGCCGCGTGATCAACGATGGAGCAATGATGAACCAGCAAGACAAGCACAACGAGACCCTGACCGAGGCCGTGGACCTGAAGCGGCGGCTGATGCTCAAGGCAACCGGCGCCGCATCGGTCGCGGGTTGCTGCGCGGCCGGCGTCGGCACTGCGCACGCCAATGACGGCGGCGAGGGCGTGGCCAAAGGCGACCTGCTGGTGCCGGCCAAGGGTGAAGCTACCGCACCGATCAGGCCGGAAGACATCAAGGTCGGCGCCAAGCCGGTGCTGGTCTGGCCCTTCGACCTGAAAGAAAAGAAGGCCAAGAGCGATTCGCGCCTGAACAAACTGGCGCTGGTGCGGGTCGATCCGGCCGAGCTGAGCGCAGAGATGAAGGCCGTCGCGCCCGAGGGCATCATCGCCTACTCGTCGATCTGCACGCACCAGGGCTGCGACGTGACCGAGTACGTGGGCGCGGAAAAGCTGCTGATGTGCTTCTGCCATTTCTCGAAATTCAGCCCGGCCGATGGCAGCGTTGCCAAGGGGCCGGCAAGCAAGTCGCTGCCGCATGTGCCGCTGGCCGTCAAGGATGGCGTGCTGGTGGTGGCAGGCGCGTTTTCGAACAAGCCGGGCGTGTAAGCGCGGCAAGCTGCGGCCGGCGCACGGTGCCGGCCGCAGCCAACAGGATTCGCCGGTGTCGGGTTTTGAGGGGTACCGGCGGGTAGCGGAGGTCGCCAACAGCGGCCATAGTCGACAACAAAGGGAGACACACAATGACAATTCGAATGAAGCATCTCGCACTGGCGCTGGCCTTGCTGCCCGCGGTCGCCATGGCCGAAGGTCCGTCCGCAGGGAAGGGACAGCCGGCCTACAATCCGGTGACGGATGCGCGCCTGCAGAACCCCGAGGCACGCAACTGGCTGAGCTGGCGCGGCAACTACGGCAGCTGGACCTATAGCCCGCTGGACAAGATCAATGACAAGAACGTCGGCAAGCTGCAGCTTGCATGGTCTTACGCGACTGGCGTGACTGAAGGTCACCAGTCGCCCCCGATCATCAACGACGGCTACATGTTCATTACCACCCCGCAGAACCAGGTGATCGCGATGAATGCGAAGACTGGTCAGGAACTGTGGCGCTACAAGAAAGAAATCCCGGCCGAGCTGTTCCAGCTGCACCCGACCAACCGCGGCGTCGCCCTGTATGGCGATAAAGTTTACGTGGCCACCACCGACTGCTATCTGGTCGCGCTGGATGCCAAGACTGGCAAGCAGCTGTGGTCGACCCAGATCGAGAACTGGAAGACTGGCTACTACATGACCCTGGCACCGCTAGCCGCCAAGGGCAAGATCATGGTTGGCGTGTCGGGTGGCGAATACGGCGTGCGCGGCTTTGTGGCTGCAGTCGATGCCGAGAGCGGCAAGATGGCATGGCGCCGTCACACCATCCCGGCACCGAACGAGATGGGCGGCGACACCTGGCCGAACAATGGTTCGTACAAGACCGGCGGCGGCTCGGTCTGGGTCACCGGCACCTATGATGCCAAGACCAACACCGCTTACTGGGGCACCGGCAACCCGGGCCCGTGGACGCCCGACCTGCGCGAGGGTGACAACCTGTTCGCCAGTTCGACGCTGGCACTCGACGTCAACACTGGCGAGATCAAGGGCTATCAGCAGTACGCGCAGAACGATTCGTGGGATTGGGATGAAGTGACCCCGCCGATGCTGTTCGATACCGAGATCAAGGGCAAGAAAACCCCGGTCGCCGTTCGTGCAGCGCGTAACGGCTACATGTACGTGCTCGAGCGCACCAACACCGGCGCGCTGAAGTACGTCAATGCATGGCCGTACGTCGGTAACAACGTCTTCAAGTCGCTCGACCCGAAGACCGGTCGCCCGGACTACGAGATGTCGCGTAAGCCATCGATGAAGCAGGGCGCTGCGTTCTGCCCGTCGCTGTGGGGCGGCAAGGACTGGCTGCCTGAGGCCTACAGCCCGAAGACCGGCCTGGTCTATACGATGGCCAACGAGCACATGTGCTCGGAGCTGCCCAAGGGCGAGACCACGACCTACAAGGCGGGTGACCTGTTCATCGGCTTCCCGCTTGAGGGTGTGCTGACCAACGTTCGCCTGACCGAAGGCGCGAAGGATCACATTGGCGAGATCCAGGCCTGGGATCCGGCAACGGGCAAGAAAGTCTGGTCGCACAACTTCAAGGACCAGATCTGGACCCCGACCTTCGTCACCGGTGGCAACCTGGTGTTCGCAGGCGGTACGCCGGACCGCAAGTTCCGCGCGTTCGACGCCAAGACCGGCAAGCAGCTGTGGGAGTACAACGCTCCTACCGGCGTGATCGGCGTGCCTTCGGCGTATGAGATCGATGGCGAGCAGTACATCGCCGTGGTCGCTGGCTGGGGCGTGGATGCACAGCGTCTGGCCGGTGCGATCGACCATGTGAAGGGCACCAACACCATCGTTCCGCAGGGCGGCACGCTGCTGGTGTTCAAGGTCGCGAAATAATCGTCGTACCTCCGCTGTAGTACCGCAGTACACGGCAGCGATGCCGTGAAGTAGCAAGCAGTAAAGCTGTGACCCGGCCAACGCTGTCCGGTCGGGTTGCAGTCGGCTCTTAATTTTCCGTGTTGGGATTTTCCCGGCTCTTCTTTCCCTGAGGAGCCGGGCTTTTTCTGCACGTTCAACGCATCTGCCGTATCCTGCCCGTCCAGGATACTTTTTCATTGCATCGAAACCTCATGGATTTTTCCCTCAGCTCCGAGACCGAAGCGCTGCGCGAGCGCACCCGTCAGTTCATTGCCGAGCAAGTCATACCGCTCGAGAACGACCCGCGCCAGGACAGCCACGGCCCGCATCCTGAACTGCGCCGCGAACTCGTCGAGCGCGCCCGCCAGGCTGGCCTGCTGACACCGCATGCGTCGAAGGCATTCGGCGGACTGGGACTCACCCATGTACAGAAGGCGGTGGTGTTCGAAGAGGCCGGCTATTCATGGCTGGGCCCGACCGCCATGAACATTCATGCGCCGGACGAGGGCAACATCCATCTGATGGAAGAAGTTGCCACGCCCGCGCAGAAGGAGCGCTGGTTACGGCCGCAGGTGGAAGGGCACACGCGCTCCTGCTTCTGCATGACCGAACCCGCACCCGGTGCCGGCGCCGATCCGTCGATGATGCAGACCACCGCCGTCAAGGATGGCGACGACTACATCATCAACGGCCGCAAGTGGTTGATTACCGGTGCCGAAGGTTCGGACTACACGATCATCATGGCGCGCATGGAAGATGGCAGCGCGACCATGTTCTTGTCCGACATGAACCGCGAAGGCATCACGCTGGTGCGCAACCTCGATGCGATGGACCGCTGCTTCTCCGGCGGCCATGGCGTGGTGGATTTCAAGGACTTGCGCGTCCCGGCCACCGACATCCTCGGCGAGCCCGGCAAGGGCTTCCGCTATGCGCAGGTAAGGCTGGCACCGGCACGGCTGACGCATTGCATGCGCTGGCTGGGTCAGGCAAGGCGCGCGCATGATGTGGCATTGGACTATGTGCGCGAGCGCCAGGCCTTTGGCAAGCCGCTGGTCGAGCATGAAGGCGTGGGCTTCCAGCTGGCCGACAATGACATGGACATCATGACTGCTCGGCTGCACATCTTCCACACCGCATGGTTGCTGGATAAGGGCGAGAAGGGTAACTACGAATCCAGCCGCGCCAAGGTGGTCTGTTCCGAGGCTGCATGGCGTGTGGTCGACCGCAGCATCCAGGTGCTCGGTGGTCGCGGCGTCACCAATGACACACCGGTCATGCGCATCTTCACCGACATGCGCGCCTTCCGCATCTATGATGGCCCGAGCGAAGTGCATCGCTGGAGCATGGCCAAGAAGTTAGCGCAGGGCACGCACCGCAGCTAAAGCTGTTGTCAGTGGGCTGGCTGCTGGGTGCAACAAGGCGGCTCTGCGATAATCATGCGCAAACAACGATCTAGCCCTTGGCAATGACCTCGGGCGATTTGCTATGCGCCGCCTCCGCCATTGCCTTTTCCGTCTCGTAGCGCTGCTGCCGCTGCTCCTGTGGCAGCCATCAGCACATGCGCAGGCACCGATGACGGACTACATCATCGCCCGTGCCTACGTCGATGATCCCGATGCCAGCCTCGATATTGACACCGTCCGCCAGCAAGTGGCGCGCCCCTTCGAAGGCGTCCTTGGACGCGGCTTTACCCGTGCCGCGACTTGGCTGAAGCTGACCGTCGCACCGGTGCCCAGTGCACCCCCCGATGAGCGCCTAATGCTGCGGATACGTCCCAGCTATCTGGACGAGATCAGGTTGTTCGACCCGCTGGACGAATCCGGCCGGCTGCGGGTCACCGGTGACCACACCGATTGGCAGAAGGGCGAGCTGAAGTCGCTGAAACACGGCTTCGTGATACCCGCCAGCGAGCAGCCGCGCGAGATCTGGCTTCGCCTCCAGACCACCAGTTCCAGTCTGATCCATATTGACGCGATGACGATGGACGAGGCCCAGCATGCCGACCGCATGCAGGAGATGTGGTACGGGCTGATGATGGGCGTGCTGGTGCTGTTCTTCCTGTGGGCGCTACTGCAGTGGCTGTTGCAGCGTGAATCCCTGATGGCCGCTTTCCTCGCTAGCCAGCTGGTGGCTGTTTTTTATGCAGCCATCTATGTTGGCTACACCCGTCTGTTCAGCGCCGGCATCCTGCCGACGCTCGCGGTCGAGCGTTTCAATAATGTCGTGATCTGCCTGTATGTCGCGACCGGCTTGCTGTTTCACTATCGTTTTCTGTCCGAATTCCGCGCCTCACGCGAGGGCTTGCGACTGTTGGCTGCGATAGGCAGTCTGGCGTTCGCCTATGAAATGGGTCAGCTCGCGCTCGGGAATGTGATGGCGGCGATGCGCGTCAATATGTGGGTAGTGAGCGTGCTGCCGTTGCTGACCATGGTTCTCGCCTTGTCTTGTCGCGCCTGGGCCAGCGTCGACGAGGATGAGCGACCGCCCTTGCCAAAGTGGACATTGGTCGGCTTCTACGCCGTACTGGGTAGCGCGCTGGCGCTGGGCGTCATGCCCAGCCACGGACTGACCCTGGCACCAGACCTCAACCTGCACATGTACTTGATACATGGGCTGATGACCGGCGTGATCCTGCTGGTGCTGCTTCAGGTGCGCGCGGTCCGGGTGGAGCACTCGCGCAACCGCGCCCGCCTTAAAGCACACAGCGCCGCGCAGCAGGTCGAGATTGAAAAGCAGAAAGTCCAGCTGCAGGGGCGCTTCATGGAAATGCTCGCGCATGAGCTGAAGACCTCCTTATCCGTTTTGCACATGGTATTCGGCGCGCCCAAGCCCAACCCGGACATGATGGAACATGGCCGCCGCACCGTGAACAGCATCAACCAGTTGATCGAGCGCTGCCTGCAGGCGGAAAAGTTTGAAGATGACGAGGTCATCTCGCATTACGAAGACTTTCGGCTGGATGCGCTGATTGGCGATGTCATGTCGAACATGCCAGAGGCTGCACGCATCTCGGTGTCGCAGGAATCCGGTATCAAGCTGCACAGCGATTGGCAGATTTTCAAGTCGGTCATGTCCAACCTGATCGACAATGCTTTAAAGTACTCGCCACCGGGTAGCCTGGTTCATGTGCGCGTCTCGCGTTCGGAACGCGAAGGCCGCGCCGGCTGCGAGATCACGGTCGAGAATGCCGTCGCCCATGGCGCTGGTGCCACCGGTTTCCCGGATCGCGCAGAGTTATTCAAAAAGTATTACCGCGCCGAGGGCGCGCGCAAGCATTCGGGTTCGGGCCTTGGCTTGTATCTGGTGGCGAATTTCATGCGGCTGTTGGGCGGCGAAGTCCGCTACGACCCGCTCAATGACAGTGTCAGGTTCAGCGTATGGCTTCCAAATTGAACATCACCGTAGTCGAAGATCATGACGCGTTGCGCGCCGTGACTGTCGAGGCTCTGCGCCAGCGCGGCCATCATGTACAGGGGATCGCCTGCGCCGAGGCGCTGGATGACGAGGCAGCCGCCTCGCCTTCCGACCTTTTCATTATCGACCTTAATCTGCCCGGTGAGGACGGACTCTCACTGTCCAAGCGTATCCGGCGGGGCAACCCGCGCGCCGGCATCATTATGGCGACCGGCCGCACCAATTTGGACGATCGTATTGCCGGATATGAAAATGGTGCGGATGTCTACCTGTCCAAGCCAGTAGAAATGCAGGAGTTGCTGGCCGCCGTCTCGGCCGTCAGTCGCCGGGTCGAGATGTGGCAAGCCCGGCCCGATGTCGATGCGCAGGAGGGTTTTGCAGTCGACTCCCGCTCGCTGACATTCTCCGGCCCCAAGGGCTCAACGGTGATTTCGGTGAGCGAACTGAAAATGCTGATTGCATTCTCAACCAGCCATGGACAACAGCTTGAGTACTGGCAGCTGATGGAACTGCTCGGCCATTCGCCGGACGAGTTCCGCAAGGCCAGCCTGGAGGTAAAGATAGTACGGTTGCGCAAGAAGCTGGTCCAGGTTGGTGCGGAGCAGGGTTGCCTGCGATCGATCCGGCTCGTGGGTTACCAGCTTTGCATTCTTCTGAAAATTAATTGATGAAGACAAGAGACACCGATAACCACGCTGTGCTGCTGTTCACGGTTGGGCAGTGGGTTGCACGGCACCCGAAGCCCTAGTCCAGTGTCTTTGCGTCAATTCAAAAGCTAAACGTGTAACGCAACGCAAAGTCGCCATCGGCGCGGAAGCCGCTGTCGATGGCGACGTCGCGCGAGTAGCGCAGCTGCAGGTGAGAAAAGCCGCCGGTGAACATCATCACGCCCGCTGATAGTCGTGTGTTGTTGGGCGCACCCTGATCAACGCCGTTGATTTGCGTCGCGCCGCCGCGGTTAATGACCGCACCGCTCATCAACTGGAATTTCTCATTGACCCGGTAGCGCAGGTACGTGGTCAGCGCGTAAGACACATCCTGCGTGAGCTTGCGGTTGCCACGGTAGCGATCATTGTCGCCATAGAGGGCAATCTCGGGCGCGATGTCCATCACCCATTTCTTGCCCAGCTGCGTCATCCAGCCAGCCTGCAGCACGTACTTCATCCGGTTTTCGCCGGTGTTGAAGAACTGGGTGTTGTCATAGGTGCCGGTTGGTAGGATGACGCCAAAGTTGATTGCGCCGAATTCGCGATTGGCGCGATCGGCGCGAAACCAGAAGCTGCCGCCCAGCCTCAGGTCGCCGGTACCGGCGCCACCGTTGCCGGCGCTACCTAACGCCGAGGACAAGGTCGGGTTCGGAGAGAAGTCGCCATAAGAAAGCACGGCCACCGGGCCGAATGCATACTGGCCCTGGTCGCCCGCCGCAAATACCTTGGCCAGACGCAGCGCCACCAGGTTCAACGTGACCTCGCCATTCAGCAGGCGCCGACCATCCTTGTAGGGGCCGGAGGCGTTCTGGTTCATCAGGTAGACCGAGGCGTTGGTCATCCCGGAGGGCAGGGCCACGAAATCGGTCGGGAAAATATCATTGACCGCCGCCGACACGCAGCCCGGCAATAGTGCGAGGCCCAACATTATTCTTTTGGTATGGCCGGGCATGTCGCCTCCGGTGTGGGGATTTGGCTGTTGACCCCGACTCTGCAGTTTACCTGAAGGAAACTTTTTGTAGGGCTGAGGCAGGAAAACCCGCGTGACCGGGCGCAGGACGCTCGGTTATGCTTTGCCCATGTGGCAATTCATGCATCTTTCCCGCTGATCGTGCGATGAACATCTCATCCGGCAATTTGGCTGCACTGGCTCGCCAGCACTGGCTGGCGGGCGTTATTGTGCTCATCGTGGTGGTGCTGGGCTGGCTGCTGCTGGTCGGTGTGGAGATCAGCGCCGACCGCTACCGGCAGCCGCTGGGGCGTTGGCTGTCGGTGCAGTTACACCGCCCGTTGTCACTGGAAGGCGAGACCAGGCTGAGGCTGGGCTTGCGGCCGGCCTTGCTGCTGCGCGGGCTGCGCATCAGCCAGCCCATGGGCTTTGGCAGCGGAGATTTCCTGCGCGTTGGCGAGCTCCAGGTAAGGCTTGACCTGCTACCCCTGCTGACCGGCGAGCTGCGCGCAGACAAGCTGGCCGCCAGCGATGTGACGCTGGAGCTGGTCGAGCATGAAGACGGCCGCAACAACTGGACCATGGGCAGCACTGCCGGGGAATCGGCGTCGGCCAGTGAAGATCAGCCGACCGAGCTGCCAGCCATCGACATCCGCCAGATACAGCTGCAGAACATTCGCGTGAGCTATCGCGGCGAAGACAGCAAGCCCCTGCAGGCCACGCTCGAAACGCTGGAAGCGGCCGCGCCGGTGGATGGCAAGCTCACGCTCCGCGCCAACGGCAAGGTGGAGCAGCGCCTGCCGTATGCGCTGCAGCTCGATGGCGGTGCATGGCATGACCTGGCCACCGGCAAGCCGGGCTGGCCGCTGGCGATGACGCTGGATTTTGCCGGCGGCCGCTTGTCAGTGCAGGGCAAGCTGGGCGAGGCCGACAGCCAGCTGCGCTTTGGTCTGGGTGCGCCCGACCTCGCTGCCTTCGGCAAGCTGCTGGGCGTGCCGCTGCCCAATGCGGGCACGGCCGGTGTGTCCGGCGCGATCCGGGTGCGGCCGGCACGTATTGAGCTGTCGGACCTGTCGGCAATGCTGGGCAAGTCCATGCTGGGCGGCAGCTTCGCCATCGATGCCCGTCAGGAACGCCCGAAACTTTCCGGCCAGCTGCGCTTTGCCACGCTGGACCTGCGCCCCTTCCTCGGACAAGACAGCGAACAAGACCCACCGACCGACTGGCTGGCGCTGTATCGCAGCCTGTCCGAGGCCAGGCTGGATCTGTCGGCGATGAAGGGGGCGGATGCCGATCTGAGTGTCTCGGTCGTACAGTGGCTGAGCCTGCCCGGCAGCATCGAGCAGGCCTCGATGAAGCTCAGGCTGGCCGACGGCAAATTGACCTTGCCGGTAGAGGCCGTGGTCGAAGGCGTGCCGCTCAAGGGGCAGCTGGAAGCGGATGCGCGCGGCAAGCTGCCGTCATTGAAGTTGGATTTCCGTGCGCAGGATGCGGAGGTCGGCGGGCTGGCGCGGATGTTGACCGGCCTGCCCGGCATCGAAGGCCGTCTCGGTCGCTTGCAACTGTCGGTGGCGGCGCGCGGCGCGCAGGGGCGCGACCTGATGCGCTCGCTGGCGGTGCGCACGGAACTGGCAAACAGCCGGATGAGCTATGGCAGCGAGGGCGGGCCGGGGCAGGTGCCCAAGCGAGTCGGCTTCACGATCGATGCGCTGCAGATGGCGGTGGCCGGCGACCAGCCGCTGGCGGGCAGCCTGAAAGGTTCCTTGTTGGGCAAGCCGCTGCAGGCAAAGCTGGATGGCGAATCGCTGATCTCGGCGCTGGACAAGGGCTCGTCGCCGGTGTCGCTGACGCTGCAGGCCGGTAATGTCGCCGGCCGCTTTGCCGGCGTGATCGACGGCGCGAACCAGCGTGCCGACATCAGCTTCAGCCTCGGTGCCGGCAAGGCCGGCGAGGTGGCGGCATGGCTGGGCCTGAGGCCGGATTCGACATTGCCGATCGCACTGGCCGGCAAGCTGCGCGGCACGCCGCAGAAATGGTCGCTGTCGCAACTGGTGCTGCAGATCGGCGACAGCAGCGCCTATTCCGATATCGATCAGGAGCAGAGGGCGAATAAATCTCATCTGTCGGTGCTGGTCGATATCGCCAGCGTGAACGTGCAGCAGCTGGATGCGTTGTTCGAGCCGGCGACGAATGGCGCCAACTCGGCTCATGCTGCCAATGCAGGCAAGGGCGGCGCAGCGCAAAAAGGCAAGAGCGGCAATGCAGGCAAGGGCAGCAAGGACGGCAAGGCGGCCGAAGCGCGCAAGCCGGCGCTGGACATACCCATCCTGCCAGCGAAGCTGATGCTGGATGATGCCGACCTGCGCGTGCGCGCGCGCGATGTGCGCGGCACGCAACTGGTGCTGGGCGAGATGGGCTTTGACGGCCGGGTGCGCGACGGCTATATGCAGACCTCACCGTTCTTTGCCAGCGTGGCGGGTACGCGCTATGAAGGCGCAGTCATGCTGGACCTGCGCTCGGCCGAGCCGCATGCGCAGCTGTGGCTGTCGGCTGCGGCGGTTGACCTTGGCCTGCTGGCGCGCCAGCTGAAGCTGGCAAAGAACATCGATGCCAGCATCGACAGGCTGTCGCTGTATCTGGACACGCGCTCCAGCCAGCTGTCGGCGCTGGTCGAGAATGCGCGGCTGCAGGGCGAGGCGGTCGGCGGCAAGTTCGCGCTGCGCGACCCGAACACCGGCGCGACTCTGAACGCGGCACTGCAGCAGCTGACGCTCTCGGCCGCGCCCGGACAGCGCATCACGCTACAGGTGAATGGCAGCGTGGATGCACAGCCGGTGCAGGCCATGCTGACCAGCGCGACGGCGAAGGAGCTGGCCGATCCGACACGGCGCTTGCCGTTCGACCTGTCGGTGCTGTCGGGCGACACGGTGCTGAAGCTCTCGGGCAGCATGGATCGTGACATGGATGCGCGCGACCTCGAGCTGGCGCTGGAGCTGCGCGGCGAAAGACTGAACAAGCTTAACCGCCTGATGCGGGTCTCGCTGCCGCCCTGGGGCCCGTGGTCGGTCGGCGGGCGCTTCCGGATGTCTGCACAGGGCTATGCGGTGGAGGACATGTTGCTGAAGGTTGGCAGCAGCTCGCTGAAAGGGCGCGGCACGATGGACACGCGCAGCGGACGCGCGAAGCTCGATATCGCGCTCTCGGCGCCGCTGGTGCAGCTGGATGATTTCGGGCTGCAAGGCTGGTCGGCGCTGGACGAAGGCGGCAAGGATGGCAAGGCAACGAAAGGTGCCAAAGCTGCCAAAGCCGATGCAGCGCGCGCCAACAAGACCGATGCGGATGATGACGATGCGGCAGATGCCGAGGCGCTGCGCAAGAAGGCTGTCGAGACCAGCGATCAGGTGCAGGCGCTGCTGAGCCCGGCGGCCTTGCGGCAGGCAGATGCGACGCTGTCGGTGCAAGTGGCGCAGGTCTTGTCCGGCAAGGACAAGCTGGGGCAGGGCAGGCTCGATGCGCGGCTGGCCAATGGCCGCGCCGAGATCGGGCCGGTGCAGGTGGAAATGCCGGGCGGTCAGGCGCTGATGTCGCTGTCCTACGAGCCGCGCGAGGCCGGCGGCAAGAGCGAGGTGCTGGCCGATCTGACGCTGGATATCGACAATTTTGATTACGGCGTACTTGGTCGGCGGCTGAAGCCCGGCAGCGAGCTTGATGGTCGCTTCTCGCTGAAGATGGAGGTCGCTTCGCGCGCGCCGCGCCTGTCGCAGATGCTGGCCAATGGCAATGGCCGCATCGACTTTGCCGTCTGGCCAAAGGACTTGCGTGCCGGTGTGTTCGATCTGTGGGCAGTGAACCTGCTGGTGGCGCTGCTGCCGACGGTGGACCCGAGGAATGAATCGACGGTCAATTGCGCTATCGGTCGCTTTGCGCTAAACAACGGCAAGCTCTCGCAAAAGCAGCTGGTGCTGGATACGAGCCGCATGCGCGTGACTGGCGTGACCTCGGTGGATTTCGGCACCGAGCGACTGCACATGCGGCTGCAGCCGCAGGCCAAGTCTGCGCAGTTCCTTAGTCTGGCGACGCCGATCGAGGTCAGCGGTACCTTCAGCAATTACGACATCGGTCCCAATCCGGGCGACGTGATCGAGACGGCAGTGCGGCTGGCCACGTCCATCGTCTGGGTGCCGATCAAGCGGCTATTTTCGGACAAGGTGCCGGCGGACGGCAGTGATGTCTGCGCGGTGACGCTGAAGTGAGCGATTCAGGCAGTGCGGCGTGCGCTGCGCGCCAGCGTTTCTATCCTTGCGCACCAGTCCTCGGCGCGATGCTCGCGCGCGATGCCCTCGAACGCAGACGCCGACAGTGCGCGGCTGTACAGCCAGCCCTGGATCTCGTCGCAGCCATGCGAGCGCAGTATACGTAGCTGGTCAGGTCTCTCCACGCCTTCGGCGACCACCCGCAACCCGAGATTGTGCGCCAGCTGTATTAGTGTGCGCACGATGACCTCGCCGTCGTCGCCACCGCTGTCGCCTAGGTCGTAGACGAACTGGCGGTCTATCTTCAGGCAGGACAGCGGCAGTTTCTTCAGATAGGCGAAGCTCGAGTAGCCGGTACCGAAATCATCCAGCGCCACCTGCACGCCCTTGTCATGCAGCGCGCGCAAGGTCTCCATGGTGAGCTCGACATCGGCCATCATCAGGCTCTCGGTCAGCTCAAGCTCCAGGCAATCGGCGGGCAGGCCAGATCGATGCAATGCCCTGTCGACCAGCTCGATCAGCTCGACTCCATTTAGCTGGCGTATCGACAGATTGACCGCGATACGCAAACGGCCCAGCCCGGCGTGATGCCAGGCCGCGCATTGGGTGCAGGCATGCTCCAGCACCCATGCACCAATGCGGTTGATCAGTGTGCTCTCCTCGGCAAAGGGAACGAAGCGATCTGGCGTCAACGTGCCCAGCGCAGGATGCTGCCAGCGCAGCAAGGCCTCGGCACCGATCAGGCGGCCGCTGTCGAGCTCGATCTGCGGCTGGAAGTGCAGGAATAGTTCGCCATTGTCCAGTGCGCGCCCCAGTGTGCTTTCGATCAGGGCACGCTCCTGTACGCGCTGATGTATCTCGGCGTTGTAGAACTGGCAGAGGTTACGACCGGATTCCTTGGCGCGGTACATCGCCGCGTCTGCGCGCGCGAGCAAGGCAGGTGGTGTATCGCCGTCGGTAGGGTAGACGGCGATGCCGAGGCTGCAGGTGATGTTCATGAGATGCCCGTCCAGGGTGACGGGCTCGCATACTGCTGCCATGATGCGATCGATGGCCTGCGCGCTCAGTTCGTGGCGCGCATCGCCCTGCATCACGAGGATGAATTCATCGCCACCGTAGCGGCCGATCATGTCCTCACGCCTCAGCGCCGAGCGCAGTCGCGAGGTGACCGTCGCTAGCATACGGTCGCCAACGGCATGGCCATAGCGGTCGTTAACGTATTTGAAGCGATCGAGATCGACGAAGGCGACCCACACCGGATAGTCGTGACGGCGCGCGCCAGCCAGGCACTCATCCAGCTTTTCCATCAGCGCCTTGCGGTTGTAGACGCCGGTCAGCGCATCATGTGCGGCCTGCCAAGCCAGTTGCTCCTGGCTCTCGCGCAGCGCATTCAGCGCTTCCAGTCGCTCTTGTGCCTCGAGGTAGAGCTCGAGACTTTTTTGCTCCAGCAGCGCCTCGGCTTGCTTGCGCGCACTGACCTCGCGCTCCAGCCGGCGCTGATGGATGTCATCCGGTGCGGCCATGGGCGACCTTGATGAGAGTGAAGCGCGTGTGTGCGAGATTATCTTTCGTGGGAAAGTCTTGCCGATGCAGCTCGACTTGCTCGCCGAAGTGAGCGACGCATCCCTGGATCAGCCCCTCGGCGAAATCCGCAAGCCCGCGCTGCGAGCGGTAGTCGAAATGCATGCCGCCATCTGGCAGCGCCTCATAGGTGAAGGAGGGCAGCTCCGCATCTTGATAGAGCTTGCGTACTTCGATGTGGATATTGCCGTCCAACTGCTGCAGCAACTCAAATGCGCTGTGATAAGAGCGGACGTACTGCGGGTGAATGACGGTGAAGCGGGTAAACAGGTGACGGCCAAAGTGATTGAGCAGTGCTGCCACCGGCTTGCCAGTCTGAGTAGAGAGGTTGAACACCAGCGACACCATCTCCGAATGCGGGTAGGTACCGACCGACGTATACGCACCACCCGTCGAGAGCGCCGAGGCCGCGATGATCGCGTCCGCAGTCTCGAAAGAGAACTGCTGTTCGACCATGTCGATGAACTCTCGAAAAACAATGCCCTTCATGTCCCACCCGTCGGTAAATAGTTGATTTTAGTTAAATGTTTTTCGGCAACTATACCCGAGACTTTCCTGCCTTGTATTAGTTAAATGTGATGTTCCCGTGCGGTAAAAAAGTCTTAATTCGATAATCAATCACGCGCCCGATACCTCAGCTATTGCAGTGGCTCCGGCGCCTCGCTTCCCTGGCAGCCTTGCTACCACCGTGTCTCAGTTACGGTAGGGCGCAACCGGCAGCGCCGGTACCGTCGCGAAGTGCTTCGGTACCTCGCCGGTCAGCGATTCGAGGAAAGCGACGATCAATTTGACATCGTCATCCGGCAGTTGCCGGCCCAGCTGCAGCCGCGCCATGATGCGCACCGCGTCATCCAGCCGGTCGACACTGCCGTCATGGAAATAGGGCGGTGTCATCGCCACATTGCGCAGCTGCGGCACCTTGAAGATGAACTTGTCCTCTTCCTTTTTCGTATCGTGCCAGCGGCCCATGTCGCGGCCTTTCAGCTGCGGCATTTCGACGCTGCCGGTGGCCTTCCAGTAGTCCTCGGTGATGCCAAACTTCTGGAAGCTCTGGCCGCCGACGGTGGCGCCGTAATGGCAGGCAGCGCACCCGGCGCCGATAAATTTTTCCAGTCCCAGCTTGGCCTCTCGGCTGATGGCGCGGGTGTCGCCCTTCAGGTAGCGATCAAAGGGCGCGGGCGTGAGCAGGGTGCGCTCGAAGGCGCCGATGGCCAGCGCCCAGTTTTCCGCCGTGACCGGCGCATTCTCGTTCGGGAAGGCCTTCGCGAATTGCGGGCCGTAGCCCAGCGCGCGCAGCCGGCCCTCGGCTTCTTCGAATGTCTTGTTCCCATAAGCGAAGGGGCTGGTCAGCGCCTTGAGCGCCTGCTCCTCTACCGTATGACGGTTGCCGCCATAGTGTTGGGCGACCAGCAGCGGCGTGTTGAACACGGTCTGCGCATTGCGCGGCATGCGCTGGCCATGCACACCGATCGATACCGCGCGCGAGTCGGCGCCATGAAAGCTGGGGCTGTGGCAGGACGCGCAGCTGTTGCTGCCATCGACCGAGACACGGGTCTCGAAGAACAGCTGGCGACCGAGCTCGATACGGTCTTTCGAATGCGGATAGTCGTCGACCCGCACATGATCAGGCAGCGGATTGAAAACGCCGCGCGCGCGCTCCAGCAGCGATTTTTCGGTGTCTTCGGCGATGACGGCGCCAGCCATGGCGGCCATCACAAGGGTGACCGTGCCGGCGATGACCAGCAGGCGGCGGGTGGAAACGGGGAAGCTCATCTTGTGTCCCGGGATGTTGTTGTCATGATGCCCCGGATTTTGCGCGAAAACGTGCCGGCCTGCACAAAGTTCAGAAGCGAGTCAGCAATCCTGCATGCCAGTGCCCGCCGCCGGAGCGGCGCTCGTGGCCAACCTGCAGGTAGAGCATGCTGCTTTTGGACAGGTAGTGCTCGTAGCCGCCGCCGATCTCACGGATCGGTTGCAGGGTGCCTAATTTGTTGACCACCTGATCGGTGCTGACCATGACCAATTTGAATTCCCCGCCCGTGACTGGCAGGCGCGCTGTGGCGATCCAGCCCCAGGGATTGGCATCGCGCGCAAAGGCGGGATCGACATCGATGCCGTCCATGTCGCGGTATGCATGCAGCAGCTGCCCGCCCAGCTTGACGCTGCCGATGCGACGATGCGCGCCAGCCACGACATTGCGTGCGCGCGGCCCGAAGCGGTAATAGCCATTGCTCTGCAATTCGCGCCCGGCCATGTCAACGCCGGCATGCACGCCCCACTGCTCGGCATCATAGGTCAGCAGCAGCTTTAGCGAATTCGCATCCGCCGAAGTCGCGCGCGCGCCGAACTGCACGGTGGCCTGCATGCCGTCGACCACGGGGCTGGTCCAGGTGACGGCGCGCGGCAGGCGGAACTGGCCGATGCCGCCCAGTTGCGCCAGCAGTATCTTGTCCTCCACCAGTCCGTCATTGCCGAAGGGGTCGAAGCGGCTGGCCGCGCCATTGATCAGGTCGCGCGTGCGTCCCAGCCTGAGCGTGCCGAAGCCGCCAGCCACGCCGATATAGGCATGGCGATCGAAATAGAAGGTATGCAGCGCATCCAGCGTGCCCTCGATGCGGGCCTCGATGCGGTTGCCGCCACCGAGATCTTCGAAGGCCTCGATGCCTAGCCGGGAGGTATAGTTGTGGCGCATGCCGCTGCCATTGCCGAGATACCAGTTGTGGCGCAGGTCGTTGGCGGAAGCAGGGATATGCCGGTCAAAGCCGCCGATCAGGCCGATGTCCAACAGGCCATACACGCGGCCGTCGGCCAGCGCGGCTGCCGGCAAGGCTGCGAGCAGCATGCCGGCGAAGATTTTTTTCATGCGTACGTGCGAAATATTGATGCGCCCGAAGGGAGCCAATCATGATTTACCGTATTGCAAACATAGCACGCGGCTCCTATGCTCCGGTTCAAAAATACCAAAGACATACCGGGGGGGCCGCCAAAAGCGGCGCCATCACTACATGAATCTCCAGCCTCACGGCCATCAGGGCAAGTAATCCTCGCTTGCTCTTCATCTTTCCAAAATGAGAACACTTCGAGCCCTCGCGGCCGCGCTTGGTCTGTCGGCTGCGCTGGTCGCTGCTGCACCGGCCGCCGCTACACCTTCCGTTTCCGCCATCGCTGCCCAGCCTGACTGGCAGGATGACCTGCGGCCGCTGCCTGCCCCCGCATGGAGCCGGGAGCGTGCCGCGCACCTGCTGGAGCGCGCCGG
>JACCDH011765894.1_pt1 | contig 16812 bp, 11 predicted proteins | sample 7442481 | NCBI WGS metagenome assembly JACCDH01 (sample SAMN15323433, study PRJNA562643) | freshwater metagenome | isolation source: river surface water | place: USA:Blue River Watershed | collected 2017-08-15
AAGCCCACATCGCACCGCTACAACCTGCTGCCCTTGCTGTGTTCCCACCCTGGGGGAGTTCACAGGGAGCTGGTCGTGCAGACTTGCGCTGCGAAATTAGTATAAATTAAGGGCTAAAAAAAGAAAAGTTTGAAAATGCTTGTATTTTTTTAAAAGTGCTGTTTGCTAAAAAATTGGGGACAATCAATTTAAATTAAGTTAAAGATATACAGAAGTTTAGAGAGGTTTTTAACGAGGGTTAGGCATGTAAACCCTAATTTAACTTTGTGATTTTCTTAAAAAAATATTTGGAACTTATATTTTATTTTATTAGATTGCATAAAATTTCGATTAAAATCTACTTAAGCCTATAGAATACAAACCTACTCAACAATCAGTAATTAGAATGAATTGAGAACTACCAAAAGGTAATGTCACCTTTTTTAAAAAAAGGAGGTTTAGTATGAAAAGGTATCAAAAAAACGATGAGGAATTAGTAGCGCTGTACATTGCTGGCAACGAAGCCTGCATGGACATGCTGATTAACCGCTACAAAACAAAGGTATTTACTGCCATTCATTTGGTAGTAAATGATCGCTACATTGCGGAAGACATCTTCCAGGAAACATTCCTGCGTGTCATTCACACTTTACAAAAGGGGAAGTACGAAGAATCAGGGAAATTCTTACCTTGGGTCATTCGCATCGCCCGAAATCTTGCGATGGATTATTACAGATGCACCAAACGGATGCCTACGATCTCTTCCAGCGAGGACGAAGATATTTTCGCCAACATGAGATTTTCTGAAAGCAACTCTGAAGAAGATGCCATCAAACAACAACGCAAAGATGGTCTCAGAGAACTCATTAAAATGTTACCTGCTGATCAGAAAGAAGTGTTAATACTAAGACATTACGGCGATTTAAGTTTTAAAGAAATTGCAGAGGTTTGTAACTGTAGCATCAACACCGCACTCGGTCGTATGCGTTACGCTCTGATCAATCTTAAAAAGATGATTGGCGAAAAAGCCGCTTACCTCCAGGGTTAATATTTTTAAATGAATTCTTAATAAGGCCGGAACTAGCTTCCGGCTTTTTTTTTGAAAAACTTTCAGAATCAGGCAATAAATGTCTTGACAAAGCGTTGATAATGCAAAGACCAATTTGCTTATGCAACAAAATTTTACTCAAGAAGACGTTATTTTATACATTTACAACGAACTGGAACCTGAAAAAATACCAGCAATGGAAATGGCGATTGCCTCTGATCCTGAGCTGCTTAAGTTTTTTCAGAAAGCCACTATGTTGCAACATCAACTCGATCAGATTGCCGACGAACCAGATCATACCGTCATCAGCATTCTCAACGAAGAATCGCGTTCCAATTCTTTGGAAATCCACTAATCCGTTACCATTAGAAATCCAATCCCAGTGAAAAACTGGTGATGCCATTTTGGAATTTGTTTTCTACAATTCCCCATCCTCGGTCCATTTTGATATAATGGCCCAATACCTTGGCGCGTATGCCAAATCCAAAGGCATACAAAAAAGGATCTCTTTGTGATTTCACCGTTATCGAATATTGTTGAGAGGTCACAATAACGGTATTAAAAGGATTGCTGATGCTATAAGGTGAACTGCCTTTCCACGCTGTTCCTACATCCACAAATCCAATCATCATCACACTTCTGAAAAACTCGCTGCTAATAGGCTTCTGTATCAAATAACTGAATACAGGCACTCTTAATTCGGCATTAATCAAGGCATACTTGTTGCCTGCTCTGGTATTGCGCAAAAATCCGCGTGCAGGTGCAGTTATCGTCTGAAAAGCATAATCACTAAAATCCGGTCCGCTATACGTTGGATTTCTGTAATTGAAAACTTTATTCGAATCGACATTCGTCAGCCAATTCTCAACGCCGCCCATGTAATATACCGTCTTTTGTGTGCCTGCCGAAATAGCACCACTGAATCTGACAGCCAGATATATTTGTCGGTGCAATTTCTGATATGCTCTGAAATCAAATCCGTTGTTGGAAATGAACTCAAATCCATTTTGCCTGTAAAAATTCTCGCTGTAAACCCTAAAACGCATGCCCTGAAACAAATTTAAACCATTGCTTCTTACATTATCAAAAACATACTCAAAACCATTGCCTATGTATAAATTGCTAATGGGTTGTCTGACGAGTTCTGTTGAGTCGACGGCCATTCTAATCACTCTGTCATTGCGGCCAAAGATATTGGCTTCTATGCGCGAACGTTCGTTAAATGGATATCTGTAAGCATATTTCACCTGCGAATTGATCATCTTCAATGGAACAAATCCATACTCTAATAATCTGGAACGTCTAAACATCGAAAGTTCTTTATCCCATCTCCCTTTTCTGTTTGTATAGGTCAGGTAATAATCGGCGGCTCTTATTTTAAATACAGGTATTCTGACACCTGCAACAATGGTATGGTTCTTTAAATCGTCGCTAATGCTGGTTTGGAAGTGCGGCGATATCATTGGGTAATTAAAGATCTTCTCGCTGACGTTGGTCGGGAATAGGTAGTTGTTTAATATCGAAACATCAGCCTGCTGCAAAAAGTAGTTGATGCCAAAATGGGTCTTGGCTACACTTATAAATGGTGCATTGCTGGTCTTGCTAATGGCTGAAGCACTTTCAATATTGTCTCGTAATTCGAAACCACTTAAAAAGATTTTTTGTTGAATGGGCTCTTTGTCTTGTGTGGTGTCTACCTGGTTTTTGGTTGTACTGTCTTTGCCAATCAAACTTTGAGAATCAAACTCTAAGGAAACTTCCTGTTCAATTAATTTGCGATATGCCGTGCTCGAAGCGTTCATAATCGCATCTTTTTTATAGTCGCCTTCTATGGCGCCTACATAAATACGGTAACGGTTGTTAAAATACAATAAATCAGCCACAACCGGTGCCGCAGATGCCACGTCATTGTGAATGATACAACGCTTGTAATTGGTTAACTGATAAGTTGCCTCAGCTTTGATATCGTATATGTAGTTGTTAACGATACCATTGCCATCACTTAAGAAACTAATTACACCATCTTCAAGCGGAATAGGCTCTGTATAGTTGATACGTTCAGCCTGGTTACCTGTAATGTAAGTCATCTGCTTGTTGCTAATGTTAATACGATAAATGGCATAATAACCACTCTCGATATTGGTATTCGCTTTTTGGTTGCTGATAAAATAAGCGTTTAAACCGTCGGGAGCAAAACGCGGACTTAAGTTGTCGAAAATGTCATTGGTTAAAAAGCTCGACTCGCCGTTCTCTGTGTTATATAATAGTAAATCAGATTGACCATTGCGGATAACAGAAAAGAGAATCTGTTTGCCATCGGGACTGTAGGAGAGGTCTTTTACAAAAGGTACTTGCGATAATGTAATGGTTTGTTGTAGCTTACCGGTTTTGTCGTATTGCAATAATATCGGCTGATCATTTTTAAACAATACCACACTCAGATATTTGCCATCCGGATGCCAGGCTATAAGTGGATAATTGAGGTCGATTTCGCGGTTAAGCAGTTGGTGACCACCCTGACAAACTACCTGTGTGCTCTGAGTAGCAAAATCGTAGACATGTACCTGGTAACGCCCTAATGTGTTGGTGACAATAGCCACCTTCTTGCCATCTATGCTGAGCTTAAATTGGGTATGCTGTTTGCGCGCCAAAGATACTGGTGCGTTCTCCTGCCCCTTAGGAAATTTAAATACCAGCTCGTCGGTTTTGTATTTGTCAAGATAGAACTCCTGCCAATCATCCAGTAATAATTTAATGTTCATGCCCGTGTAGTAGATCATGGCATTCTCGACGTTGCGACCGATTTTGGTGAGGAATACGATGTTGCTGACCGCTCCAATACCATTTTTTTCTTCCAGGTAACGCCAGATACTGTGACCGGCAAGAATCTCATCTTCGCGTTGTAGAGAAGTGAAATATTTCTGTTTTTTGTTTTGAAAAAAGTCTTTCAAGAAATTGTCATTACTGACATTCCAGCTTTCAGACAGATAGGCTACCAATCCCTTGTAATACCAGTCGGGTAAAGTTAATAAAGCAGCAGTTTGTATCCGCTCGCGTATATTCCCACCAAAGATAAATTCGTTGATGAGCACTTCTGCAACGGCTTTTCGTACTTGTTTGTCAAAGTGAATACGGCTACCATCGAAGTACACCGCGGCAGAATTGTCTGTTAAAGACGAGTAGCCACCTGCGTAGTATTGAGGGTTAGTAATATTGGTATTACTGTTTTTGAAATCCTCGTAGTGATTAAACAGCGTGATCTTAATGCCGTTACTGAGGTTATAATTAAGACGGTTCTCAAATTCTGGGATGAGTTTTAAAACTTTCTCCAGCGTGAGTTTGGCCAAATCCTCGCCACCTTCCGTGTAAATGATTTCTACATTTTCGTGCAACAGACTATAGGCTGTCTTTTTAGATTGAGTGGTGTTCTGCCCGAAATTTTGATACACGCCCTGTCCGTAGACATTGCAAACCAAAAAATACCATACAAGCGGGAGATATCTCACACCTCAAAGATAGGAAATAATCAGAAGATTAAGAAGGTTCCTTAATGGATTTTCCCTTTTTAGAAGAGATATTGATCAAGCCGATTTTAATAGCCGCGAGCACCAATCCCATAGAGTTTTTGGCATTCAGTTTTTTGAGCATGTTTTGCCTGTGGTTGTCCACTGTACGTTTGCTCAATTCGAGCTTTTCTGCAATTTCTTCATTGGTCATCTCGTTGGCAATACAAGTAAGAATCTCGATTTCGCGTTTAGAGAGTTTATCGGCCATTTCGTTACCACCTTCAAATTGCTCGTTGTTGGTGCTGAAATTCGGACCTTTAGGTTTTGCAGATTTAAGCGTCAGCTTTTTATAATACTGATTGGCCAGAAGGTGGGCCACTTCAGGTGAAAAGAAAGTACCTCCATTCAACAATATTTTAATACCGTTAAATAAGGCATCAGAAGAAATATTTTTCAGGGTATAGCCTTTGGCACCAGCCATAATCATATCCTGAATGTGGTTAATTTCGTTATAGTTAGAGATACCTAAAACAGCAATTTTAGGATTTACTTCCAGTAGCGCAGAAGTCACCAGAGCACCATCCAAATCAATTAATTGATAGTCAACTAAGGCGACTTTCATCTTCTCGTTTTTGAGGATTTCAACCGCTTCATCTACATTATCTGTATCCCATACTTTGAAATTCATGTCTTCGCAACCAATTTCCAGCATGGTCTTTAAACCGTCCCTTACCATGGGATGGTCGTCTACTATTATAATTTTTACGGTCTTTCTCATGAGTTTTTAAGGTTGATTTTAGCTTGTGTTGTGTTTCTTTGAGGCAAATATAGTATTTTTAACTATAATGGAATCAAAATATTGAACATTACGCCATTATTTTTCTCCGTATTAAATTCGAGCTCACCCTGCAGGTATTTTACTCTTAAATTTATGTTATCCAAACCATTGCCTCTTCTGGCCGTAGGCGTATTGTTAAAGCCAATACCATCATCGGTCATCAGCAAGCTCAAAGCTTTGGGTTTAATGTTGAGATCGATAACGATGTTCTTACATTTTGAGTGTTTGATGGAGTTATTGACGAACTCCTGAATGATTCTGTAAATAGACATAGAAACATTCGGGTCAATTTTGCCATCGCCTTCGTTAAGCTTAACGTCAAACTTAATACCGGTACTAAAATGGATCAAGTCGGCGAGCTGTTTAATAGACTGACCCAAACCAAATTTTTCAACCGAACGCGGCATCAATTGGAAACAGATGTTTCTGATTTCGTCTGATACGTTGTCTATTAAGGCTTCGGTTTTTTTGAGCAGAGCCGTTCTCAGTTTATCGTCTTTTTGTTTCTGGATAGAATCGAAGTAAAACTTAAGAGCAGAGATTTGCTGACCGATACTATCGTGTAAGTCTGAAGCCACCCTGTTGCGTTCTTCCTCCTGTGTTTTGATAATGGTAGCAATACGACCAGCTTCCTGTTGAATCTTATAGGTCAGATCGTGGATCTTAACCAGCGACTGGCATTTATTGTTATCAATAACAGACACATGGCATTCTACCATGATTTTTTTATTGTGGGCATTGGTTACCTCAGATTCAAAATCAATGGCTTTCATATCCTTGTTTAGTTTTTGGATAGTTTTTGATAAGCTATTGAATTTTAAGAATTTGGTAATATTTTGACCGGCAATTTCCTCTCTTTTGTTTTCTAGAAGGATAGAAAAACTCTCGTTAAAATCGATAATTACACCAGCATTATCAATCACCACCAAACTGTCAGTGATGGAATGGAAGGCTGAGTTAAAGAAATCCCTTTTGATGGTTGTTTCTTCTAATTCTTCACCCAGCATATTAATGCCAGACATGATACTGTCTAAGGTATCCAGGTTATCAGAGAGCTGAAGTTTTTTAGAAAAGTCGCCATGAGAGTATGCCAACAGTGTATCCTCCAGCTGTATAAATCGTTCGTCTAATTCAAAGTTAATCGGGCTTGACAATGTATGTTTAAAAGTTAAAGTTTAAGTTACAAAAATAATTAATTAAGGGACACATCACAATACATACAATACACTATAGACTTCTAAGCCAATTAAGGGCTTCGTTTTTGTCGTTGAACGCTTTCACCTGTATCTTAGGATTGGTGAGGCGTAAAAAGAAATTGATCAGCATTTTACTGAAAAGTGAGTTTTCAATGATAGCGGCGGCACTGAGTCCTCCGATACCTTCGTCTGATGATAAGAAGTCTCTGGCAGATTTATCCATGCTCACTACACCTGAGTCAATGATCAGAACAGGTAACTTTTTCCCTTCCAGAAGATTCAATCTTTCATTAACGATATGCTTGGCGTCGTCAATGGTCATTTTCAAACCGGCCTTGTAGGTGGCTACTAATATGCCATCCTCTATGACCATGTGAATTTGACTGTTCTCGAATTGCTTCATTATTTTGATTTCCTGATGCAAACATAGTAAAACAATTCGAATAATTGTCGAATTTGTTAAAAAATGCGACTTCTTAAATTTAATTTCTGTGTGGAAATCTTAAAAAAATGCTTCTTTCGATCCTTTGCGCTATCCACATTAATTTAATTTAACTATCCACACCTTATTTAACAAATGATACTTGGTGGATAAAATATGGATAGATATCAACAGTATTTCTGCATGGTTTTTTACCTGGTTTTAAGGCGATTTTACTCGTAAATTTAAGTTTTTTATTCAATTGTTAAAATTATTAAATCATTGAAAAACAGATAAATAAATGCTATTTGTGTGTCAATTTTAGTATTATTGTACTATTTAAATAATACTTCAACAAATTCTGTTGTTTTGATCTTTTTATGGTCCTTTTTAATCGTTTTATGTGTATTTAAGTGTACAGAATGCATAAAATCAGTTGACTCAGAATGTCAATTTATGTTTAATTTTTAAAATATTTAAAATCAGTAATATAGATAAATAAAAATACTTAGTATGGTATAAAAGTACTAATTTTTCAACATTTTACTTTGATTTGTTAATTCAATTATTCATCTTTGTACCACTTAATACTTATCCATAACTTATGAACAATTTTCTGAATACGGTCAACGATGTTATCACGGATGGAAAGAACAGTGGGATTTTACACCTGAGTGTTTCCGACCAGATTTTACATGGTAACATGTTGTCCATTCACAATAAGGAGTTGGTGAATTTTAGTTCCTGCAGTTATCTGGGACTGGAGTTCGATCAACGTTTGAAGGATGGGGCTATAAAAGCTTTATCTAATTATGGAACCCAGTTTTCAGCTTCAAGAGCTTATATATCTTCTATACATTATCAGGAGCTGGAAGCTAAGTTTAACCAAATTTTTGATGCACATTGTGTGGTGGCGCCAACCACTACCTTAGGTCATATTGCTACTATTCCGGTTGTCGTATCTGATAATGATGCGGTCATTCTTGATCACCAGGTGCATAACTCCGTTCAAACTGCAGCAGCCTTATTGAAGCCTAAAGGTGTACATGTCGAATTGCTCAGACATAACCGCATGGATATCCTCGAAGCCAGAATTGCCGAGCTCAGCAAGAAATACCACAAAGTATGGTATATGGCTGATGGTATCTATTCTATGTATGGCGATGGTTCTCCAATCGAACAGATCTATGGCCTAATGAATAAGTATGAGCGCTTTCATTATTATGTGGATGATGCCCATGGCATGAGTTGCTACGGTCAGCATGGTAGGGGATATGTTCTCCAAAACCATGTGCTGCATCCAAAAATGGTATTGGCCATCTCCCTGGCGAAAGCCTTTGCTACCGGAGGGGCCGTTATGGTCTTCCCAAATCAGAAAACTGCCAGCTTCGTAAGAACCTGTGGTGGACCGATGATTACTTCTGGTCCGATGCAGCCATCTGCACTCGGAGCTGCATTGGCAAGCGCCGATATACACTTAAGTGACGAAATAAATACCATGCAAACCGACTTGCATGAGAATATTAAATACGCCAATTTGATGATCAAAAAGGCTGGTTTACCGCTAATTAAGGATTTAGATTCGCCAGTTTTCTTTGTTGGTGTCGGACTGCCTAAAGTGGGCTATCAACTCATCAAAAAAATGATGGATGATGGCTACTATACCAACCTGGGTGCCTTCCCAGCAGTGCCTATGAAAAATACCGGTGTGCGTTTTACCATCACCCGTTTACATACTTTTGATCAAATAGAAGGTATGGTGTCGTCTATGTCGCACCATTTCGATAAAGTGTTAGAAGAACAAAACTTCAGTCGCGAACAGATTTATAAATCCTTTAAGATCGATTCGCCAGCAGATAAGAAAACCAAAGAATTGGTTCAAAATCAAGTAGCCTCTTCTCAACTTAAGGTAGAGAAATACCCATCCATCACACATATTGATAAAACTATTTGGAACAATTTGTTTGAAGGTAAAGGTAGTTTTGATTACGATGGCTTGTTATTCCTGGAAAAAGCCTTTAAAAATAATCCAACGCCAGAAAACAACTGGGACTTCGATTATTTGATTGTTAAAGAAAAGCAAACCGATAAAGTGGTATTAGCCACTTTCTTTACAACTGCACTCTGCAAAGACGATATGTTATCGCACGAAGCAGTGTCTGAAAAGATAGAGGAAACCAGAAAAACAGAAGATCCGTATTTCCTGACCTCGAAAATGGTCATGACCGGCTCGCTCTTAACAGAAGGTAGTCACATCTATCTGCACGAGATCAGCAATTTTAAAAAGCAAGCTTTTAATGAGTTGTATGCAATGGCTGCTCAATTACAAAAGAAATACAATGCCAGTTCTATCATGCTGAGAGATTTCCATGACGATAATGTTCAATTGGATAAATTGATGCTGGAAAATGGTTTCTTTAAAGTGCAAATGCCGGATACCAATACGCACAAACAATTGATTTGGAAGAACGAAGACCAATATTTAAGCACATTATCTAAAAAAGAGCGCTACCACGTTAGAAGCGAGATATTCCGTTATTCAGATCAATTCACTACCAGTATCATCACCCGTCCAAGCAAAGAACAATGTGCTCATTGGTTTGAACTGTATAAAGAGGTTAAACAAGGCTCTTATAAACTCAATACTTTTGATTTACCAGAGCGTTTGTTCGAAGAAATAGCGACCAGTACTAATTGGGAAGCATTGTCTTTACAATTGCCTGTTAACGGCGAAATGAAGGAAGTTGCTGTGGTATTTAACTATAAATCAGGCACTACCTATAATGCCATGTTTATTGGTATTGACAGACAGGTTAAAGTGCCATTTAGTATTTACAGACAAGCTCTTTATCAGATACTTAAACGTGCAAATGCCTTGAATTGCATCTCAGTGAACTACGGATTTACTGCTTCTCTGGAGAAAAGACGCTTAGGCGCTGAATCTCACCCAACTGTTGCCTATATGCAAAGTGAAGATCATTTCAACGCATCTGTGATTGAGTCGATACAAGTTATTAAAAACCAAGCAATTGGGGTGAGTTAGGGGGTTTGTGCCCGAAATATGACAATTTTTGTTTAATTATATTTGAATTAACAAAAATTATGTTTTACTTTTGTTGCTAGTTCAAAAAAACTATATACAGAATTATGCTTATTGTACCAGTAGAATTTTCCACGTTTAACAGGAATTCTATGATTCAAATTTTAGAAAGCAAGTCTGTATTTGTGTGTGAAATGCCATTGAATAACGGGTTCAAGTTGCACTTGTATTCTATCTCCAATTTTTTTGTGGAGGAGTTAATCGACTCTGAAGGCAATATTTTGGAATTGAAGCCGGTCAGCACCAGTTATGTGGCAAGTTTGTACTGTAAGAATGTCAATTTAAACAGTCAAATTTTTTAGAATTTCTAAAATTTCGTTAAACCTTAAAAGCACCAGATCTATCGCTAGATTTGGTGTTTTTTTTTGCCCCTAATGTGTTTATTGGTTACTTGTTATTGGTTACTTGTTATTGGTTACTTGTTATTGGTTACTTGTTATTGATTATTGGTTATTGGTTATTGGTTATTGGTTATTGGTTATTGGCTTTTGGTTATTGGTTATTGGTTATTGGTTATTGGTTATTGGGGGCTTGCGCCTGATAATGATCTTGGATATGCCAGCGGCATTTCAGAAACATAGATATTGTAGAAATTGGTTTTGTTCTGATAGGCCCTGTAGCAGAGCTCCTGCGTCGCACGGATACAGGACAAAGCCGGTGTCAGTGGTGCCGGCGATGATAAAAGGAATTAAATGTTATTCGATGATAGTTATTGGTTATTGTTTATTGGTTATTGGGGGATACTGTTGTCTTAATTTATTGGAATAAACTTAACCACAATAACTATTAACTGTTAACCGATTACTTCTGTATGCATATCTGCTCTGCCAGGTTTTGTTGAATTGAAAACCCTTAAGAATTGAATTTAAATTTTTGATATTTAGCGCAATATAACGATTTATCGCTTGTTTTTTGTGTCCATTTCCATTTAATTGTTTTATTTAAATTGTTGTATTTCAGATATTAAGATTATTGTTAGTTAAAATATGTGATAGTATTTCTATGCCTAAATAGAAAAGGTGATAAATGTTTAATAAAAAATAGATGTGTATTGTGCTTTAATCTTTCAAAATATTTTCAATTAAATATAGGCGTTAAACAAAATTTCGACATTTTATTGTGTTATGAAAACACCTATTGTTTTTGTCACTGAGTATTTTATGCAATTTGCCCAGAATGGCCTATTCTAAAAACTAAATTACGATGTGTTTTATGTGTTTAGTGTATTTAAATAATTGAAAAACAGATAAATGAAATTTTAATTAGTGCTGTTTGATTTCATAAATACCACATGTTCTGGTACTTTTTCGACTAAGTAATTCCACCTATTTAACTGGCATAAATGCTTAATTTTGATTTCTTTGATAAAGGTTTAAATACCTATTTCAGAGTAATAAAATGGACATTGAAGGGCTTTTGTTTATTTTTTGTGTTGATAAACACCTTGATTTTACTCGTTTTTTCAAAAAACTGTAAAAATCTGACGTTTTTTCGCCTAGTATTTTATACTCAGTGTTCATAAACAAGGTTTATTTACTTAAAAAATGCAATTAAATACATTGAAAATCAGATAAATATAAAAAAATAAACATTTTTTATTAAAATTTGTGTTTTAGTATTTTAGTACTATCTTTGTGTCGTTGATTTATTAAACACATTTACACAAAATTTAAACACACACAAAATGAAAAACACAATTAAAATTATCATCTTGACGGTTTTATCTTTAATAAGTGATAATCTTTTTTCACAAGCGCCTTATTTAAGATTTAGAAAACCAACAACATCAGACAACATAACTTATAAGTTTGCTCATGTTGTATCTGGTACTGATGCCTTTGTTTCTATTATTGGTTCAAGAAATGCATCAATTAACAAAATTGATGATTCTTCTTCCAATGCATTCGCTTGGCAACCATTCATTAACTATGGAAGAACCAATAGTTCTTCTGATACCAGTTACATTGATTTCAGAATTGTTTTTAAAAACAGTAGCAACGGGAACAATGTAACCTTAAATAATTTAGCTGTATCTGTTGTCGATTTAGATGGAAGTGGTTTAGGTTCATACCGTGAAATGGTAGCTGCTTCTAAACCTTCTACTCCAAAAGGTATTCTCGGTTCAACCATCTCTTCTGTTACTGGTATTCTTTTTAATACTTTTATTAGTGGTATTGTTTCATATAGTAATATCGATACCAACAATTTTGTGGCAATGACTCAGGTTGATTATTCAAATGTCAATACGTTAACATTAAGAGTTGGTGTTGTTGGTCGAGTTTCCTCTGCTACCACCAGACAATCTTCATTCTACTTCAAACCTTTCAACTCATTAAACATTGTATTGCCAGTTAAATTGATCGATTTCACTGCCCAAACTTCAGAAAACACCAATATTATTAGCTGGAAGACAACTTCAGAAGAAAATGCTAACCGTTTCGAAATTTACAAATCTGATAATGGTGCCAACTTTATTAAAGTAGGTGAGGTTGCTGCTACAGGTTTTTCTCAGTCTTTACAATCATATTCATTCGTTGATCAAGCAAATTCAGAATCTGCTACTTTCTACAGATTGAAATTGATAGACAATGATGGCGCTTCTGCCTGGTCTAAAATCGTAAGCATTGCCGCAACCAATGCTTCAACTACCAAAGTGCAGTCAGTTTACCCTAACCCAACTCACGGTGCTATCAACATCAACTTCTCTCAATTGTCTGAGTCTAGCTTCAATGTTCAGATCATCGATGCTTTCGGTAAAGTTTACCAACAAGTTAACAGCGATGAAGTTTCTGATATCAATGCGCTGAGCTTTGATGTAACAGAATTGGCTACTGGCATCTACTTTATAAAGGTATCTGACGAAAATGGCAACGCCGAATTAACGAAATTTATCAAAAACTAATTTAAAAACGCACATCTACACAGAATTCAAAAACCACATCCCCGGATGTGGTTTTTTGTTTTTAGTAGTTTTTACTTGTTTGATATATTTATTTAAAAGAATAGGATGAATTTAAAATCACGAATTTTATATTAAATAATTTTTCTGTTTGTTAAGAAATTTATGATTCCCAATTTAGTTGAGAATATGTAGGCGTTTGTGTGTTTAATATTATTAATCAAATTAATATACATTAAATCAAATTTATATGTGATTGATGTATAAAATAATATTGTTTGATATTTTTTTTATTTATTTAATTCTTGTTGTAAATTACTTATAAAGATTTAGACATGTCCTTTTCGCCATTTTTACCAGGTATTTCCCTAAAAACAATGCTCCCCACATTGTGTATTAAATACTATAAATCAGAAGGTAAAGATATGTCTAACTCGCCACAGGTCTATGTCTCCCTCATTTTTAAGTCGATTGTACTTAAAATCAGACATTTTTCCTGTTTTGTTTCAGAATTAAAAATAACACAAATAACCCAAAATGAAGTTCAAACAATTACTCTTAGCAGTTATCTTTATGATGCTGCCCAAAATTGGAAGTGCCCTTAGCTCAGGAGATGTTAACGTAAGATTGTTATCCGGCTATTTCTGGATGGACAATTCTTGTACAGCCGGCTCACCACTCGGGAAAGTGGTATCATTCAGAATCAAAAATACAAAAGGTTCTCTAATTCAGGATTTTAGTATGGAGTTAACGGGCTTAACTTTTATTGCCAGTCCGGGCGTGTCCTACACTTCAGGAACACCACTGTTTCAATGTAAAACACCAACCAAAGTATTTCTGGGTAATATACCTGCTGGCGACTCTGTGACGGCGTTTTTTTATGTTGGTTATAATTGCTTGTTGTATCCATCAAATAGTACCATTACAACAGATTATATTACTTCAGTCATGAAAATGGCTGATAATGCTACTGGTACGGTAACTTCTTCCTACAATAGTAAGATTTATGTTGTGAGAAACTCAAATAATAACACTATTAATATTTTAACTGCCAGTACCAATGCTGTGGGTACTGTTACGACAGTGTCTGTTGCTATGAGTATTTCTAACGTTAAGCCGAATAATATTATCGATATGCAGCTGAGTACCACACAAGCTTTTCCTCAGGGCTATTCCATTATAGGTTGTAAAATTACCAGTTCATCTATTTCAGATTTTCCTGTCAACTTGCTCAATACATATTATTCCGGAAACATTGCTGCTAACCTGCCGTCTGGTGGAACAGTTACCATCGAATGGTATTTAAAAATCACAGGCGCTGGAACAGGTATAAGTAGTACCAATATAATTCCGTACGTTGTATCAGATGCAGGTTCGTCTCAACGTTGGCAAGCAAATACCACGTCTTTTACTGGTACAGCTGTGCCGACAAATCCTCTTACAATAACAAAGAAAGCAAATAGAACAAATGTTTCGACTGGCGATACATTAGTATATACTGTTACATTGAAGAACTCTAGTGCCACTGCTGATGTTAGTATCGACCGTATTGTCGATAAATTGCCACGCGATTATCAGTTCAGATATATGGAGAAAAACACTGGCGTTTTTCCTCGTTTGGTCACTTATTCAAATTCTACTACTTTTCCTGTGTTTTTAGATACTGGTTATCTTATCTTTGGTGGTCAGAAAGAGATCTCATCAGGTGTGTATTCTTATGTTATTCCTAAACAAGATTCGATAAAATTGATCTATAGTGTAAGAGTTTCCTCTTCTGCCGGATTGAATGATACAAATTCTGTCAACGCTTATGTAGGGACATCAAAAATTAGTGCATCTAATGCCACTGCGAGTGTCAATGTACTTTCTGCTTTGTCAATCCAAGTAAGCAACTTTAAAGCTTTGTCCAATGGCCGTTCTGCCTTAGTTTCCTGGTCGGCTGTTGATCTTATGCCACAAGATCGTATAGAGTTGTATAAAATGGATCCTAACAACCATGATTTTGTTTTATTAAATTCATGGGATATATTGGAGGAAAAGAATTTTGAAGCGTTCCACTATAATGATGTTCTTCAAAATACAGAAGAAAATGTCAAGTATAAATTGCGATTGGTTTCTGAAAAACATATCATTAAGGAATTTTATACCAGCATGCACCATGAGCTTATAGCGGCAATGGACTGTCGATTAGACAAGAATACGGGCGTATTCATTCAATTAAGCGAAGCTATAGATGACGAAATTACCGTTGAAATTACGGATATGCAGGGCAGAAAACTTTTGAGTTCATGGCTTATGACTAAAAATGGTAGCGCTTGTTTACCATTTGATACTTCAATGATGCCACAGCAAATTGTTTTAGTGTCTGTTAGATATCATGATGTATTAATCAGTAAACGAATTCTTATTCAATAATATTAAGTAAACTCCCAAAAAAAAGTGCCTCTGAAGGGCACTTTTTTTTTTGCTCAGGTATTTCGATACTTTCAGAAAGGATTGGTTTTAGTATGTTTTACCTAATATTATATTAAGTCTTAATGTTTATTCTTCAGGTTATTAACTACAAAATGCCACCTGCATTAAATTTTGATTTTGAAAAATTGACGATGCTGTTTGAGAAAGATTTAAAAGCGTTTTATCAAAAAGTGATCATGCTCATATTTTTTTATTTCCTAATATTTGTTTAAGTGTAAGAAAATCAGCGATATATGTACTTTTTTAGAAATCATTTAAAAATTAGATTTTTTTTTAAATGATCAGATAAAGTGGTATCTTACTAATACAAAGCTCGAGATGAACGGACTACTTTTTTTAATACTGTCAATTTGTTCTGTTATATTCATAGGAATATGTAAAAAATCCTATGAAACAGGACTTTTTGCTGTTCAATCGCTCGTTTTTTCTCTGGAAGCCTTTTTGGGTTTCGTCTTGTATGCTGCTGATATTGATACAGATAGCAAGATTATCAATTCCGATTACACACAAATAACCCAAAATAACCATGAAGTTCAAATTTTTACTCCTGCTGGCGGCGGGTCTCATCCTGCCGATTTCCGGATCTGCCCTCAGTTCCGGTGACGTCAACGTCAGACTCATTTCAGGGTACTATTGGATGGATAATTCCTGCACTGCCGGTTCCCCACTCGGCAAGGTGGTATCATTCAGAGTAAAGAACACTAAGGGCTCGCTGATACAAAATGTCAGTGTAGAACTTACTGGTATTACTTTCGTTGCTACCGGTGCAACTTCCTACTCATCAGGAACCCCATCTTTTCAATGCAAAACGCCAACTAAGGTATACCTGGGCGACATCGCAGCCAATGATTCGGTGACGGCCTTTTTTTACATCGGCTACAATTGCCTGATGTATCCCAACAACACCAATTTAACCACCGATTATTTGACCACTGCTGTTAAAGTGGCCGACAATAATACTGGTACAGTTAGCGCATCTTTTAATCGTAATATCTATGTGCTGCGCAACTCTAACAACAATACCATCACAATTTTGGCTACAAGCACCAATACAGTGGGTACTATCACCACCATTTCAGTGGCATACAGTATTTCGAACGTTAAGCCTTCCAATATCATTGATATGGAATTGAGTACCACTCAGGCTTTTCCTGCTGGCTATACCATCACTGGTTGCAAAATTACAGCCTCAACCATTCCCAATGATTTCCCGGTAAACCTTACCAATACCCATTATTCGAATAGTATCACTTCCAATTTGCCCTCAGGAGGTACGGTTACCATCGAATGGTATTTGAAAATTACTGGTGCCTCTACTGGTATAACTTCATCTAATCTGGTGCCTTATAT
>JACCDH010778786.1_pt1 | contig 16810 bp, 12 predicted proteins | sample 7442481 | NCBI WGS metagenome assembly JACCDH01 (sample SAMN15323433, study PRJNA562643) | freshwater metagenome | isolation source: river surface water | place: USA:Blue River Watershed | collected 2017-08-15
GCAAAGTGGTGGTGGCAAAATTGCCGGCATCGTAAAAACATTATCAGAAAAAAACAATTAAACAATTAAAAAATTAAGAAAAAATGGCAGACTTAAAAGCATTTGCTGAACAACTAGTTAATCTTACTGTTAAAGAAGTAAACGAATTAGCTCAAATTTTAAAAGACGAATATGGTATCGAACCAGCTGCTGCTGCAGCTGTAGTAGCTGCTCCTGCTGCCGGTGGCGCTGGTGAAGCTGCTGCTGCTCAAACTGAGTTCACTGTTATCCTGAAAAATGCAGGTCCTAACAAATTGAACGTAGTTAAAGTCGTTAAAGATTTGACTGGTCTTGGCTTGAAAGAAGCTAAAGATCTAGTAGACGGCGCTCCAAAACCTGTAAAGGAAAACATTGCTAAAGATGAAGCTGAAGCATTGAAAGCCAAACTTACAGAAACCGGAGCAGAAGTTGAAATCAAGTAATTCAATAACTAACTCCACATTACTCCAATAGACCCACTTTAACCGATGGGTCTATTGGTGTTTTTTGTTTTTTATAAAAAAACAACTCTCGGTTTACCCCATTAAATTTAATTTTTTACAAAATTGGCAACAAAAGTAAAACAACAAAAAAGAATCAATTTCGCATCAGTCGATAAAGTAATTGATTACCCGGATTTCCTTGACGTGCAATTGCAATCCTTTAAAGAGTTTTTCCAATTGGAAACTCACGTTGATAAACGAAAGGATGAAGGCCTATTCAAGGTTTTTCAAGAAAATTTCCCAATAAACGATACCAGAAACATTTTTAACCTCGAATTCCTTGATTATTTTGTTGACCCACCAAGGTATTCAATTCAAGAATGCATAGAAAGAGGATTAACCTACTCTGTTCCTCTGAAAGCTAAACTTAAACTGTCCTGTAACGATCCTGAACACGAAGATTTTGAAACTATCGTTCAAGACGTTTACTTAGGAACTATCCCTTACATGACACCAAGCGGTACATTCGTTATTAACGGTGCTGAACGTGTTATCGTATCTCAGTTACACAGATCTCCAGGGGTATTCTTCGGTCAGTCTTACCACACCAACGGAACTAAATTGTATTCAGCCCGTGTAATTCCATTCAAAGGATCATGGATTGAGTTCGCTACTGACGTGAATAACGTTATGTATGCCTATATCGACCGTAAAAAGAAATTCCCGGTAACTACGCTACTTAGAGCTATCGGTTTTGAATCTGATAAAGATATCCTTAACATCTTTGGTCTTGCCGAAGAAGTTAAAGTGTCTAAAACTGGTCTTAAAAAATATATCGGTAGAAAACTTTCTGCAAGAGTGCTTCGCACTTGGGTGGAAGACTTCGTTGACGAAGATACCGGTGAGGTTGTATCTATCGAACGTAACGAAGTTATTATCGAACGTGATACCATACTCGAAGCTATGCACATCGACGAAATCGTTGAAGCTGGCGTAAAGTCAATTATCCTTAATAAAGAAGAAGAAGGTAAAAATGATTTCACTATTATTTACAATACCTTGCAAAAAGATACTTCTAATAATGGTAAAGAAGCAGTAGAACATATCTATCGTCAGTTGAGAAATACTGATCCACCAGATGAAGAAACTGCACGTGGTATTATCGAAAGATTGTTTTTCTCCGATAAACGTTATGATTTAGGGGAAGTTGGTCGTTACAGAATCAACAAAAAACTCAATCTTACTACCGGTATGGAAGTAAAAGTGCTGACCAATGAAGATATCATTAAAATCATCACTTACCTTATCGAATTAAGTAATAGCCGTTCTGAAGTGGATGATATTGACCACTTAAGTAACAGACGTGTTAGAACTGTTGGTGAACAATTATATGCTCAGTTCGGTGTTGGTCTTGCTCGTATGGCCAGAACCATCCGCGAGAAAATGAATATCAGAGATAATGAAGTGTTTACACCTACAGATCTGATTAACGCACGTTCACTTTCTTCTGTAATTAACTCTTTCTTCGGTACTAACCAGCTATCTCAGTTCATGGACCAAACAAATCCATTGGCTGAAATTACGCACAAAAGAAGAATGTCTGCCCTTGGTCCTGGTGGTCTCTCTAGAGAAAGAGCCGGTTTCGAGGTTCGTGACGTACACTATACCCACTATGGTCGTTTATGTACGATTGAAACACCAGAGGGACCAAACATCGGTTTGATTTCATCTCTTTGTGTACATGCTAAAATCAATGGCATGGGTTTCATCGAAACACCGTACAGACCAGTTGAAGATGGTAAAGTAAACTTTAGTAAACCTGTAGTTTACCTAAGTGCTGAAGAAGAAGATGGTAAAATCATCGCTCAGTGTAACGTTGATATCACTGAAAAAGGTGAATTTAAATCTAATGAAATAAAAGCCAGATTCGAAGGTGACTTCCCTCTGGTAGAAGCTGAAAAGCTCGATTATATGGACGTTGCTCCAAACCAAATCGTTTCAATCGCTGCTTCACTTATTCCTTTCCTTGAACATGATGACGCAAACAGAGCCCTGATGGGATCTAACATGCAACGTCAGGCTGTACCACTTCTTAGACCTGAAGCTCCAATTGTTGGAACTGGTCTTGAAGAACGTGTGGCAAGAGATTCAAGAGCCTTGATTATGGCTGAAGGTGATGGTGTAGTTGATTATGTTGATGCTAACGAAATTAAAATTCGTTACGACTTCACAACCGATGACGAATTGGTAAGCTTCGCCAGCAATATTAAAGCCTACAGATTAACCAAATTCTTAAGAACTAACCAAAGTACATGTATCAACCTAAAACCTATCGTTAAGAAAGGTCAACGTGTTGCTAAAGGTGAAGTGCTTTGCGAAGGTTATGCAACTCAAGATGGTGAACTGGCAATCGGAAGAAACCTTAAAGTGGCATTCATGCCTTGGCAAGGTTATAACTTCGAGGATGCGATCGTTATCTCTGAAAAAGTTGTAAGCGACGACTGGTATACTTCAATTCATATCGATGAGTTCGAACTTGAAGTGAGAGATACTAAACGTGGTGAAGAAGAATTAACCAATGATATCCCAAATGTTAGCGAAGAAGCTACCAAAAATCTTGATGAAAACGGACTGATTAGAATTGGTGCTGAACTGAAAGAAGGTGATATCATTATCGGTAAAATTACACCTAAAGGTGAAACTGAACCTTCTCCTGAAGAAAAACTCCTTAGAGCGATCTTCGGCGATAAAGCAGGTGATGTGAAAGATGCTTCGCTTAAAGCGCCGCCATCAACTGAAGGTGTTGTAATCGACAAAAAACTGTTTACCAAAACCAAAAAAGAAAAAGGTGCAAAAACAGACGAAAAAGCTAAATTGGCTAAAAACGAAGTCGAGTACAAGAAAAATAAAGAAAAAGTTACTGAAATTTTAGTTCAGAAATTATTCAAAGTACTAAATGGCAAAACCTCTGCAGGTGTTAAAGCTGTATATGGTGATGACATGATTCCTAAAGGTACTAAGTTTACTCTGAAAAACCTTTCAGCGGTAGATTACGATAATGTGAGTTTTGCTAACTGGACTTCAGATGCAGACAAAAATGTTGTTGTTAATACTATCCTGAAAAACTTCAAATCTCAGGTAACTGAAATTTACGCAGCTTATAGAAGAGAATACTATGCTATCACTGTTGGTGATGAATTACCAACTGGTATCCTGAAAATGGCTAAAGTATATGTAGCTCAAAAACGTAAGTTGAAAGTAGGTGATAAAATGGCGGGTAGACACGGTAACAAAGGTATTGTTGCCCGTATTACTCGTGCAGAAGACATGCCGTTCCTTGAAGATGGAACTCCTGTAGATATCGTATTGAATCCACTGGGTGTACCTTCAAGGATGAACCTTGGACAGATTTATGAAACTGTTTTAGGTTGGGCAGGTAAGGAGCTTGGTCTGAAATTCGCTACTCCAATTTTTGATGGTGCTAAACCATATGAAATTAACGAATACACAGATAAAGCTGGTATCCCAACCAATGGTCAGGTTTATCTTTACGACGGTTTAACCGGAGAAAGATTCCACCAACCAACAACTGTGGGTATCATCTACATGCTTAAACTTGGTCACATGGTTGATGATAAGATGCACGCACGTTCTATCGGACCATACTCAATGATTACTCAGCAGCCACTTGGAGGTAAAGCTCAGTTCGGTGGTCAGCGTTTTGGTGAGATGGAGGTTTGGGCTCTGGAAGCATTCGGTGCTGCCAATATCCTGAGAGAAATCCTGACAATCAAATCTGACGATATCATGGGTCGTGCAAAAACTTATGAAGCCATCGTTAAAGGTGATAACATTACTCAAGTCGGTATTCCTGAATCATTCAATGTATTGATCCACGAATTAAGAGGTCTTGGTATCGAAATGACCTTCGAGGAATAAGCTAAATTTCAATTCTTAAACAGTAAAATTTAAAAAATGTCAACGATTAAAAAGAGTCAGAAAATAAAAAGTAATTTCACTAAGATCCGTATCGGTCTTGCTTCTCCTGAAAGTATCCTGCAAAGGTCTTTCGGTGAAGTAATCAAGCCCGAAACCATTAACTACCGTAGCTATAAGCCGGAAATGGGTGGTCTTTTCTGTGAAAGAATATTCGGTCCTATTAAGGATTATGAATGCCATTGCGGTAAATATAAACGTATCCGTTATAAAGGTATCGTTTGCGACCGTTGTGGTGTTGAGGTAACTGAAAAGAAAGTAAGAAGAGAAAGAATGGGGCACATCAACCTTGTGGTACCTGTTGCTCATATCTGGTACTTCCGCTCTCTACCTAACAAAATTGGTTACTTACTTGGTTTAAGTAGCAAAAAACTTGATCTGGTTATCTACTATGAAAGATATATCGTTATCCAAACTGGTGAATACGAAGGTGTAAACCGCCTTGACCTCCTGTCTGAAGAAGAATATCTGGATATCTTAGATAAATTACCAAAAGAAAATCAATATCTAGATGATAGCGATCCTAAAAAGTTCGTTGCCAAAATGGGTGCTGATGCTCTATGGGAACTATTAAGTAATATCGATCTGGATGGCTTAAGCTATAGTCTGAGAAATCAGGCTGCTACCGAAACTTCTCAACAACGTAAAGCTGAAGCTTTGAAACGTTTGAAAGTAATCGAAAGCTTCCGTTCTGCTAACAGAGATAATAACATCAACCGCCCTGAATGGATGGTGATGAAAATGTTACCTGTTATTCCACCAGAACTTCGTCCGCTTGTGCCTCTAGAAGGTGGTAGATTTGCTACATCGGATTTAAACGATTTATACAGAAGAGTTATTATCCGTAACAATCGTTTGAAACGTTTGATGGAAATTAAAGCACCAGAAGTAATCCTTCGTAACGAAAAAAGGATGCTTCAGGAGTCTGTCGATTCATTGTTAGATAACACCAGAAGATCTTCTGCTGTTAAATCAGATGGAAACAGACCACTCAAATCATTGAGTGATATGCTGAAAGGTAAACAAGGTCGTTTCCGTTTAAACTTATTAGGTAAACGTGTTGACTATTCTGGTCGTTCGGTTATCGTCGTAGGTCCGAAACTGAAATTGAGCGAATGCGGTCTGCCAAAAGCAATGGCTGCAGAGCTTTTCAAACCATTTATCATTCGTAAATTAATCGAAAGAGGTGTTGTTAAAACGGTTAAATCTGCAAAGAAAATCGTTGATAAAAAAGAGCCAATCATTTGGGAAATCCTGGAAAATATCCTCAAAGGTCATCCAGTTCTCCTAAACCGTGCTCCAACACTCCACAGATTAGGTATACAGGCTTTCCAACCAAAATTAATTGAAGGTAAAGCAATACAGTTGCACCCTTTAACATGTACTGGTTTCAACGCCGACTTTGACGGTGACCAGATGGCTGTGCACGTACCGCTTGGTAACGCAGCAATTCTTGAAGCGCAGTTGTTAATGTTGGCTCCTCACAATATCCTTAACCCTGCAAATGGTTCTCCAATCACCGTTCCTTCTCAGGACATGGTGTTAGGTTTATACTATATCACTAAAGGTAGAAAATCAACTCCAGAAAAAATTGTAAAAGGTGAAGGTATCACTTTCTACTCTCCTGAAGAAGTTATTATCGCCTATAATGAAGGTAAAGCTGATTTGCACGCCTGGATTAAATGCCGCCTAAAAGACAAAGACGAAAATGGTAATATCGTTGTGAAACTCATCGAAACAACCGTTGGTCGTGTTATCTTTAATCAGGTTGTTCCTGAAATGATGGGTTACATCAATCAATTGTTAACTAAAAAGTCGCTACGTGATATCATTAGCAACTTCGTAAAAGAAGTTGGTGTGGCTCGTACGTCTAAGTTCCTTGATGATATTAAAGACTTAGGTTTCCACTTCGCATTCAAAGGTGGTCTGTCGTTCAACCTGAACTATGTACAGATTCCTGATGCTAAAGAAAAACTCATCGAAAAAGCTAAAAGTGAAGTTGACGAAATCAAATTTAACTACGAAAATGGTTTCATCACTAACAACGAACGTTATAACCAGGTTATCGATATCTGGACAAGAATCAACTCTCAGGTAGGTGAAATCCTCCTTAAAGAATTAGCTGAAAATGATCAGGGCTTCAACCCAATCTATATGATGCTGGATTCTGGAGCAAGGGGTTCTAAAGAGCAAATTCGTCAGCTCGGTGGAATGAGGGGTCTGATGGCTAAACCACAGAAAAATATCGGTGGTGGTGTCGGTGAGATCATTGAAAATCCGATCCTTTCAAACTTTAAAGAAGGTCTGTCAGTATTAGAATACTTTATCTCTACTCACGGTGCTCGTAAAGGTTTGGCGGATACAGCGTTAAAAACTGCGGATGCTGGTTACTTAACTAGAAGATTACACGACGTTGCTCAGGATGTTATCATTACTGACACTGATTGCGGTACTCTAAGAGGTCTTTCACTTTCTGCTTTAAAAGATAATGATGATGTTGTAGAAAGCTTGTATGAGAGAATACTCGGTAGAACAGGTTTATACGATACATATCACCCTGAAACTGGAGAATTAATTGTTCAGGCTGGTTCTGAAATCACTGAAGAAGTAGCTAGAATGATCGAATCTTCTGGTATAGAAGAAATGGAAATTCGTTCAGTATTAACTTGCGAAACAAGAAGTGGTGTTTGTGCTAAATGTTATGGCAGAAACTTAACTAATGGTAGAATGGTTCAAACAGGAGAGGCTGTAGGTGTTATCGCTGCTCAGTCAATCGGTGAACCAGGAACTCAGTTGACACTTCGTACCTTCCACGTGGGTGGTACTGCGTCAAGTATCGCTGCTGAATCTCAAATCGTTTCTAAATTTGATGGTATCGTAAGTTTTGATGAATTAAAAACTGTAGGTACTGAAAAAGTAGATGAAGGTACTGGTGAAAAAATTAAAGTTGATCTGAACTTAAGTCGTAGCGCTGAAGTTCGCATACTTGATCCTAAAACAAAAAATATTCTTATCACTTTCGTTGTTCCTTACGGTTCATTCGTGTTCCTGAAAGAAGGCGCAACAGTGAAAAAAGGTGATGTGATTTGTTCATGGGATCCATACAACGCTGTAATCTTATCTGATACTGCTGGTAAAATCGTTTATGAAAACATCATCGATGGTATCACTTTCAGAGAAGAAAATGACGAAGTAACTGGTTATGGTGAAAAGGTAATTATCGAAACTAAAGATAAAACCAAAACACCATCAATCAAAATCATGGGTAAAGATAAAACCATTATCAAAGAGATCAGTTTACCAGTAGGTGCTCACATCTCAGTTGAAGATGGTAAAGCTATCGTTGCCGGTGAAATTATCGCTAAAATTCCTCGTTCAGCTCGTGGTACCCGAGATATCACTGGTGGTCTTCCTCGTGTAACTGAATTGTTCGAAGCAAGAAATCCTTCAAATCCTGCTACAGTCTCTGAAATCGATGGTGTTGTAACCTACGGTGGTATCAAACGTGGTAACAGAGAAATCACTGTAACAAGTAAAGATGGAGAATTAAAACACTACATGATTCCATTGTCTAAACATATCTTTGTTCAGGATAATGACTACATCAAAGCTGGTGCTCCTCTTTCTGATGGTGCTATCACGCCTCAGGATATACTTAGAATTCAAGGTCCAACTGCCGTTCAGCGTTATATCCTTAACGGTATTCAGGAAGTATACCGTCTACAAGGTGTAAAAATCAATGATAAGCACATCGAAATTATCGTAAGACAGATGATGCAAAAAATGATCGTTGAACAACCTGGCGATACTCAGTTCCTTGAAAACGAAATCGTTGAGAAATGGGAATTGTTCCAGGAAAATGATTGGATATTCGATCGTAAAGTAGTTCTAGATGCAGGCGATTCTGATAAATTAAAAGTTGGTCAAATCGTTTCTGTTCGCGAACTTAGAGAAGAAAATAGCTCTCTAAAACGTCAGGATAAACAACAGGTTCTTGTTAGAGATGCTGTAACAGCTACAGCTGACGCAGTTCTTCAAGGTATCACAAGAGCGTCTTTGGCAACAAGAAGTTTCATGAGCGCTGCTTCATTCCAGGAAACAACTAAAGTTCTTAACGAAGCTGCTATCGCAGGTAAAGTGGACTTCATGCGTGGTCTGAAAGAAAACGTTATCGTTGGTCACCTAATCCCTGCTGGTACAGGTATGAGACAATACGATAATATCGTAGTAGGTTCTAAAGAAGAATTCGAAAGATTAATGGCTTCTAAAGAAGAAGGCGAAACTGCTACTTCTAACTAATATTTGCAACATTTTGATAAAAACCTCCATCTAATACATGGAGGTTTTTTTATGCCTTAAAAATTTTTACTACTGACTAATAATTTAATGCTGTTTCAAGAGAAAAAAAATCTAATTTTGGAATGGCATTTGTACATGAAACAAAATATAACTAAAATTGAATAATTACACAATATGACTATACAAAATGAAATAGTAGACTCAATGAAGAAAATTGATGATTCTACCGTTGAAGTGATTTTTAAATCAGATGCTGTTATTGGTCTAGAAGAAATTAAAAGTACTTTTAATCTATTACATCAGTTAACTGGAAATAATGCCCATAAAAAATTAATCATTACAGGTAGAAGAACCGAAATTACAAAAGATGCTAGGTTGTTTGGTATGGAAGAAGCCAAAAGAATTGGTGAATTTGTGAAAGCTGAAGCAATCGTCGTTCACTCCCTCTACCAAAAAATGGTCATAAATTTCTATAGAAGATTCATAGATTCTAAATATCCAACTCGTTTTTTTACGGATGTTGAAAAAGCAAAAGAATGGCTAAATAATTACTAAAAGTCTGATTGCCTGACTTTTAGTAATTATTCTCGTGTTTTTTCCTTTCTTTTGTAAATCTTTGACCGTTAATTAAATAAATCTCACTCTTTTCTATGTTTAATAGAAAATATACAATATACGATGAAGTCATTTAAATAAAATTTGACTATTTTGTTTTGTTTTATTATTTTTTTTTGTCTCCTTTGTATAAACTATGGCTAACTGGATTTCCGATACCATCGAAAGAAGACGTCGTTTTCTTACTAAAAAACAATTTGTCTTTCACTACCTATTTGTCCTTTTAATTCCACTAATTACAATTATTTCAACTTTTATATTGGCTATATATTTCAATCTCTCTGAATCTGAAATATTACCAGTTAAAAAATCCGTCTTGAAATTTGCCTTTTACTTCTCTCTGGCATATAGCATTGTTCAATACTATAAATTGCAAATGTCTGAGTCTGTAGTTGAATTGTCTAATGATGAATTTCATTCTGCCTGCCAAAAACTTGCTTTATCAATGAAATGGATTGTTGAAGCAAAAGGAGAGAACTACCTGGTTTGCACAACGCCTTTTAAATGGTATAACTGGGGTACCCTCATTACTATCATCAACACAGGTGAATCTGTGTTATATAACTCTATTTGCGACCTGCATAACCGTCCCTCTACCTTGTCATTTGGTCAGAATAATAGAAACTATAAAGCGATTAAAGCAGTTTTTAATATTGATAAATAAAATAATAAAGGCAAAAACAGTTCATAATTTCAATCTCTTTGTCCTTGTTTAAATAGTCTAATCAGTTTATTTTCGCATCATTATTTATTATGGCAACAGCATCAGATTTATCCGTAGGGCAGTTTATCCGTCACAATGGCGAGTTAGTTCAAATTATTGAGTATATACACAGAACACCAGGTAACTTAAGAGCCTTTTATCAAGGTAAAATGAAGAATGTTAAAACCGGCAAATCGGTTGAAAATCGCTTCAATCCTGGTGAAAAGGTAGATATCGTAAGAGTGGAAGTTCGTGAATTAGCCTACCTCTACAAAGAAGGTGAAGCCCTGGTTTGTATGGATAACGAATCTTTCGAACAATACAACATCTCTGAAAACTTCTTTGGTGATGCTGCTCCTTTCATGATCGAAGGTATGACTGTTTTGGTATCTTTCGAAGAAGGCGATAACCCAATTGGTGCTCAACCTCCAACACATGTTGAACTTGAAGTTACCTACACAGAACCTGGTATTAAAGGTGATACTGCAACTAATACACTAAAACCAGCAACAGTTTCTACAGGTGCAAATATTATGGTGCCTCTATTTGTTAATATCGGCGATAAAATTAAAATCGATCTGAGAACTATCGAATACGTAGAAAGAGTAAAATAATTTTTCAAACAATGATAACCTTAAATCGCAACTTGAATTAATTTTTGGGTTGCGATTTAATATTTAATTACCAACCTAATATTTATAATTGTGTCCAAAGTTTTAACATCAGAAAACAATTTCCTCGGTATTACCGAAACCGAACTCTATCAATACGATTCTTCTAAAGTCGTTATTCAATCTGCGCCTTATGAACATACTTCTTCTTATCTTCAAGGTAGTAACCTCGGTCCTGCTGCCATTATAGATGCTTCTCATTTCGTCGAATTCTATGATGAGGAAACAGACCAGGAGGCCTATAAGAAAATTGGAATCGCAACCGTTGAAGAGATGAATTTTGACGGTAAAATTAATAAAGATGCCGTAGATCTTATTGAAGCTGAAACCCTCAAACATATTAATAATAACAAATTTGTAGTATCTCTTGGGGCAGAACATACAGTATCACTTGGTTTCGTAAAAGCTCATTTACACAAATACTCTGATTTCTCAGTGTTGCAAATAGATGCTCACTCCGACCTCCGTCTGGAATACCATGATAACCCTTATTCTCACGCAAGTGTACTGGCCAGAATCCATGATCTTGGTTTGCCAATCTGCCAGGTAGGAATTCGTGCTCAATGCAAACAGGAAGCCGATCTTATAAAATCTTCTCCACTTATTAATACCTGGTACGCTCACATGATTCAGAATAATGATGAATGGATGGATGAAGTTATATCTAAATTAAACGATAAAGTATATATTACCATCGATGCAGATGGCTTTGATCCATCTGTTATGCCAGCTGTTGGAACTGCCGAACCTGGTGGTTTAATGTGGCATCAAGGACTAAAACTCATGCGTAAAGTAGCAGAGAAGAAACAAATCATCGGTTTCGATATTGTTGAATGTGCTCCTAAAGAATCTGAAATTCTTACCCAATTTAATCTGGCTAAATTATTATATAAGATTCTGGGCTATTGCACCCACTATAATAAACTGTAATATGAGAGTGTATTTTGATAATGCCGCTACAACTCCTCTTGATCCGGAAGTATTAAATGCTATGATTCCGGTGATGAGAGACGATTTCGGTAATCCTTCTTCTACTCATGCTTACGGAAGAAAAGTTAAAGCACTTCTTGAAAATAGTCGCAGAACTATCGCGAAATTACTGAACGTTAGTCCCGCGGAAATTACCTTTACCTCTGGTGGTACAGAAGCAGATAACATGGCTATAAGAGGCTCTGTAAATCATCTTGGTGTCACGACTATTATCTCTTCTGTTATTGAACACCATGCTGTTTCTCATACTATTGAAGAATTGGCAAATAAAGGTTTAGTCAAACTTCTTTTTGTTAATCTGTTGCCTGATGGTCATGTTGACTTAAACCATCTAGAATCTCTGCTCTCTCAAAATACTAATGTATTGGTGTCTCTTATGCATGGTAATAATGAAGTTGGAAACCTACTTAATATTGAAAAGGTTGCTCAACTCTGCAGACAATACAATGCTTTATTTCACTCTGATACAGTGCAAACTATGGCTCACTACAATTTCGATTTACAACAACTTGATCTTGATTTTGCTGTAGGTGCAGCTCATAAGTTCAACGGACCTAAAGGTGTGGGTTTCTTGTACCACAATAAACGAAATAAAATTCATCCTATGATCACTGGTGGTTCGCAAGAAAGAGAATTGCGTGCCGGGACAGAGAATATTTACGGCATTGTAGGTTTGGCAAAAGCTATGGAAATTGCCTACCGTGATATGACTACTAAATCAGAACATATCAAAAAGCTTAAATCGTATATTATCGATCAGATTAAATTGAGATTTCCATCAGTGAAGTTTAATGGCGATGCTGAAGGACAAAGTCTTTATACGGTATTGAATCTTGCTTTTCCTCCAGAGCTTGCCACAGAAATGCTATTGTTTAACTTCGATTTAAATGGAATTGCTATTTCTGGAGGTAGTGCCTGCACTTCCGGAAGTAATACTGGTTCACATGTTATAAGAGGGATTGGTAAAAATCTGGATCATGCTCCGGTTCGCCTATCTTTCGGAAAAAATAATACTTTTGAAGAAGCTGATTTTGTATTGAATTATATCGGAACACTCTTTCAGTCTGTTCAATCAAATTAAAATTGTCAAGGAAAATAAATATTGCAATTGATGGATTCTCTAGCTGTGGTAAAGGTACCCTCGCCAAAGCTTTGGCTAAATCTCTGCACTATACTTTTATTGACACAGGAGCAATGTATAGAGCAGTAACCTATAGTTTACTGGAAAACTTCATTGATATTAATAATATAGAGGCTGTCACTCAACATTTACCGTCTCTCTCAATTTCTTTTAATTATCAGCCAGAGAATAATTTCTATCGAACCGTGCTCAATGGTGTAGATATAGAATCTGAAATTCGTGGTATGGAGGTGAGTAATCTTGTTAGTCCCGTTAGTAAAATTGATGCTGTACGTAGTTTTCTTGTCGAACAGCAAAGACAAATTGGAACCCTGAAATCTGTTGTGATGGATGGCAGAGATATTGGTACGGTTGTATTTCCAGATGCTGAACTTAAAATATTTATGACAGCTAAACCAGAAATCAGAGCCCAACGTCGTTTAGATGAATTGCGATCAAAAGGTGATTCTTTAACCACCTATGATGAAGTACTTAATAATCTAAATGAAAGAGATCGTATCGATTCAGGTCGATTAAACAGTCCGCTCAAACCAGCTTCTGATGCCGTTATAATTGATAATTCTTTTATGACCAAAGATGAACAATTTCATTTGGCTCTTGAATTAGCTTTAGATAAAATAGGGTAGTACTATTTGATAATTCTCTCACGCTTCAGATAATAGAACTTGTTGTTCTTTTCTCTTCTGCCTATCAGACCTATATTCTTAGCATAAAATACTTCTATGTACTTGATGTTTTGATAAGGCTTAACTCTTACTACATTATTGAATACACGTCCATTAATTGTATAAGTAGGGTAGAATACAGCGCTGTCATAACTGTTGATCCCAGTTGTAAAAGTACCACCTAAATTGAAGACAATTGGACCAACCACTAATGTATCATTTTTCTGTGTTATCAGAGCAATTCTGTCTTTAAACTGAGCTCCGCCAGATTCACATCTTACAGTATAAGTGGCATTACCAGATGAAACAAGATTATAAGTCATAATCTCATTGTTCTCAATATCAGGATTAGCCTGTGAATTGATGTATGACTCAGAGGTATATACATTACTGATACTCGTGTCTCCTACTTCAGAAAAAACGTAAATAGATCCGTTTTTTACTTCAAAGTATTCTTTTGTTGTGGTGTCTAATTTTTGTGCGGTTTGTTTATCAGATCCACATGCCATTAAAAAGGCACTTGCTGCGATATATACAATAAAGTTCTTGGCTGCTTTCATTTAAAAGTGCAAATTTGAGGAATTTTTACGACTGATTCAAATTTACTCTTAAGTACACCTATGGAAAACCGCATTAAATCAATTGCAAATTCAATTAAAGAAGAAATAATTTCTATAAGACATACTATTCACAAGCATCCAGAGCTGTCGTTTCAAGAAGAAAATACTGCAACTTTAGTGGAAAACTATTTAAGTGGTCTGGGACTAAATCCAACGAGAATTGGAAAGACTGGTGTATATGCAATGATTAATGGCAATGGAAAATCGAACAAAACTGTAGCACTTAGAGCGGATTTGGACGCTCTGCCAATACAGGAAATAAATCAGGTAGATTATGCGTCCACTGTGCCTGGTGTTATGCATGCCTGCGGTCATGATGTTCATGCTTCTTCTTTGTTGGGTGCTGCAAAAATTTTAGTTGAAATTAAAGACCAGCTTGATGGCAATATTAAATTGATCTTTCAGCCCGGTGAGGAAAAATTACCTGGTGGCGCTAGCATATTGATAAAAGAAGGTGTTTTGGAAAATCCTAAAGTAGATGCCATCATTGGTCAGCATGTTATGCCTTTTATCAATACTGGAAAGGTTGGATTCAGAAAGGGCTTGTACATGGCTAGTACAGATGAGATATATATCACTGTTCACGGAAAAGGCGGTCACGGAGCTATGCCTCATCTATGCATCGATCCTGTAGCTGTTTCTGCCCAAATTATTGTGGCTCTGCAGCAGATTGTTAGTAGAAAGGCTAAACCAATTCTGCCAACAGTGTTAAGCTTTGGTAAAATTAATTCTGATGGTGGTGCCACCAATGTAATTCCTAATAGTGTTTCCTTTGACGGCACTCTAAGAACCCTGGATGAAAACTGGCGTGCTGAATGTAAATTGCTAATTGAAAAGATTGCAGTTAATACCGCCGAAATGTATGGTGCTAAAGTGGATGTACGAATTGAAAATGGATATCCTTTTCTTAAAAATGATGAGTCACTAACCTCCGATATCATTGGTTATGCTAAACATTATATGGGCGATGATCAGGTAGAAGATTTAGATATATGGATGGCAGCAGAAGATTTTGCCTTTTACAGTCAGACCGTACCGGCTTGCTTCTATCGTCTGGGAACCAGAAATGAGTCAAAAGGTATTGTCAGTGCCGTTCATACCAATACTTTTGATGTCGATGAGGATGCTATAGAAACGGGATGTGGTTTGATGGCTTTCTTAGCATATTCTTCTGTTAAAGTGAATTAAAAACTGTCCTTAATACTAAATCTACACTGTTTGTCAGGTGGATATCTATTCAAGGCTAATAGAAATATTAATTTTAATTTTGTAATACATGAAAAATGTCGCCATTATCGCCGGTGGTAAATCACCGGAACACGAGGTTTCTGTAGTTTCAGCCAGAAATATTTTTAAAGCTTTAGATAAGTCACAATACAATGTATTAGTTATAGGTATTTCTAAATCCGGTGAATGGTTTCATCTGCCTGAAGAATCTCTTTTTGAAGAAGGTGTAATTATTGGTAGTTCTTCTCATAAAAAACTTTGTTTACTGCCATTTGATGCTCAACCAATCAGATATAAAGATGCAATTGATCAGGCTTTGAATGTTGATATATTTTTCCCAATTGCACACGGAGTCTTTGGAGAGGATGGCGTTCTTCAAGGTGTATTGGAGTATATGGACAGGCCTTATGTCGGACCAGGTGTGCTGGGCTCTGCAATTGGAATGGATAAAGATGTTACCAAAACAGTTCTTCAACAAAATGGCATCAAAGTAACTCCTTGGTTTACCTATTTTAAAGGTGACAATATTGATTTTGCTAAACTTGAACTGATGGGATTTCCACTGTTCGTAAAACCAGCTAATATGGGAAGTGGAGTAGGAGTAGAAAAGGCTGACAATTTAGAGGAACTGAAAAAGGCTATTGATATTGCATTTACTTATGATATTAAAATACTGATTGAAAAAGGTATTAAAGGAAGAGAAGTTGAAACTGCTGTAATGGGTAATCTTAAAACTGAAGTTTCAGGTGTTGGCGAAATAGTAGTGAATAGTGGGTTTTATACCTACGAAAACAAATATGTGAATAACGAAACTAAAGTGATCATTCCTGCTGAGAATTTTGAACAGTCAAGTGCCTATCTGCTAACTCAAACTGCATTAAAAGCCTATAGATGTTTACAACTCGAAGGCTTAAGTCGCGTCGATTTTTTCTATGTCAGCGATAATGAATTTTATTTGAATGAAGTTAATACACTTCCTGGGTTTACTAATATAAGTATGTACCCTAAATTATGGGAAGCAGAAGGTGTAGCATACTCAGAACTGCTAAGTCGCTTATGTGACCTGGCTGAAGAGAGATACTTGCTTAGAAAGGCTCTTAGGAGAGAATTATAATTACCAGGTATGGTCGACGATGATCTTCCAGTTTCCTTTCTGCTTTTTAAATAATAAAGAAAAGACACCTCCAGAACTGTCTTTGCCGCTAATGGCCCATTTGCCTGTTACATTATATAAAGTGCTATGTGGGTCGAGGGCATAATATTCCAGCTGGGAGAAACTCAATTTGCCCATCTTTTCAGGTGTGTTGTAATGGCGCAAATATCTCCCTTCTACGGAATCATATCCGTAGTTAGTTCCTTTTTTGTTGATGAACCTCAGAGAGTCTGAATGCCAATAGCCTTTCATAAACTCCCTTACATTCC
>JACCDH010056517.1_pt1 | contig 16805 bp, 9 predicted proteins | sample 7442481 | NCBI WGS metagenome assembly JACCDH01 (sample SAMN15323433, study PRJNA562643) | freshwater metagenome | isolation source: river surface water | place: USA:Blue River Watershed | collected 2017-08-15
AGCCACTAGCAAAGACATCTCCATTATCAAAAACTTCGTTGCCATTATTATTGTTAACAGCCCACCTGCTTCTATAAATGGCTCTTGCATTCAAGTAATAACCCTTGGGGGAATTATAATTAACTTTAAATTGTAATTTATGTTTACTTGTGTTGGGCAAACCAACATATTCATTCAATTGCATCAACCTACTATAGCCCTTGCTATTTTTAGTATACACTGTACCGGCCTTAATTTCAGCAATCTGGTCTTTGTCACCTGTTACTAAATATTGATACCCGCCACTCAAAGTCCATTTTTCATTCAACTGATGTTGACCTTCTATTTCAAAACCTGTTGTAAAAGCGCGGCCAATATTTAAGTAACTGTATATTTGAGCGCCAGAGATATAAGTACCCACTTGCTGGGATTCAATTAAGTTTTTAATGTCATTTCTAAAAAATTGACTAGATAAATTCGTTTTTGCATTGACTTTCCAATCCCAAGTAAAATGTACTCCATTAGAATATTCAGGCTTTAATGCCTTCAATTGATAATAACTTGGAAATAGGTTACCAATCTGTCCCAGTGCATCTAATCTGGCAATAACTTGTTGCGCTTGTGCCGAACCAAACACACTATAACTACCTGCAGCCGCGTTGGTGAAATCTAAAAATAATTGCCTGAAATCGGGCGCTTTAAATCCTTGTCCGATACTCAATTTAAATTGATGCTTAGCATTCAACTTATACAACATGGAAACCTTTGGGCTCAGTGCAGAAGCAAATTGAGAATTACGGTCAAATCTAAGTCCACCGATGAAAGTGAATTTTTTGATTGGCTTCCATTCCCATTGTGTAAACGCATACTGAATATCGTTCTGCTTTCTAACTTTTTCACTATCGTACCTACTACTTTTTACACCTTCCCAAACTGCGCCAACACCAAAAACAGCTTGAAGATTTTTATGCAAGTCCCAATCTGTTTGGTTTTCGATTCTTTTGAAATTATGATTCAACACATCTCTATAAGGCAAGCCATTTATCGTTAATAAATTTTGAACGGCGTCATAGGTAGTCGCATAAGCCCTAAGACTAGTTTTGATTTGATTGGAAAATCGGTGATTCAATGAGGCAGACAGGTTTGCGTCTTTAATGTTTTCCTTGCCAATAGAATAAATGGTTACTCCATTGTTGGACACGGCAATTTCATTTTGAATTTGCTCTTTTGTAAAACGTGAATTAAAAACCAAACTGGTTTTATTGCTCAGGTTTAATTTTAATTGCTGCGTCGTTGCGTAGCGATCAATAGGTGTTGTGACACGACTGTTACTGTTTGGACGAATACTATAGCCATCCGTTTGATATAAATTGTAAAAGCCTTGGTATTGTATTTTTTGATTGGATAGTTTAGTATCTAAGTTGGCATCAAGGGTATTATAAGTGCCATATCGAATGCCCATGCTCAATGGAGCACCAAAGGCCGCATCTGTAATAATGTTGATCACACCCGCCATGGCTTCACTACCATATAAACTGGAAGAAGGACCTTTTACAATTTCAATTTTTTTAATATTGCCTAGTGCAATTCTATTTAAGTCTAATACCCCTGCAGTTCTTCCAACTAGGGGCTCACCGTTGATTAGAATAATGGTATAATCTGGATTTAAGCCTTGTAATTGTACCCCCGCACCAAAACCACTGGTTAAATTGAGCCCTGTTTGTTCTTTTAAAATATCTGTTAACCTTAATGCACCATTTTGCTGAATCGTTTTGGCATTGATAATGGTTACAGGCACTGTAAGGTTGCTTAACTTTCGCTCTGTTCTAGTCGCTGTGACCACCACACTATCGCCATTGGTATCTAATGTGTCTTTTACAAAACGCATTTGACCAAATATTGAATGGCTGGTGAACAAACCTAAAATTGTGGTTAAATAAATACTTTTTTTCATTCAGACCGCAAAGTTCAGCAAACAACATTGCATACCCTTGCACATTGATGTTCAATTGCTTCATTCGGATTGAAATTTGACATTTTCATGACAAATAAATAATGAAAAAATAAGAGGACTGATTTTGATCATTTTTAACCGAACTTAACAGTGTTAACTTTAAACAAATAAATGCCATGGACAATTTCATCCTTACCAAGCCAACCATTCATTATCAAAATAGTGTAGAAGCGCTCGTCCATCAAACCATTGAACTTGGTTTAGGAAAATTGGCAGACAATGGTGCCTTATGTGTCAACACTGGAAAGTTTACAGGAAGAAGTCCTGAAAATAAATTTATCATAAAAGACGCTATTACTGCTGACACAGTGGATTGGGGTGGATTTAACCACAGCATGGATCCGAAATATTTTATCCCCTTGCGCGATAAAATGATTGCTTATTTAGAAGAACAAAAAGAAGTTTGGGTGCGAGACGCCTACGCGTGTGCAGAAGTAGCTTATCAACTTCCTTTAAGGTTATATACTGAATTGCCTTGGAGCGCCTTGTTTGCTAACAATATGTTCATTCGACCCTCCGCAACAAATTTAAAAAATTTCAACCCTGAATGGCAAATTATTCATGCGCCAAATTTTAAAGCCAATCCCGCAATAGATGGTACTGCTGCAGAAAATTTTTCCATTATTTCTTTTTCAGAGAAAACAATTTTAATTGGTGGTTCTGCCTATACTGGAGAAATTAAAAAGGGTATTTTTTCGGTACTCAATTTTATACTACCACACGATAAAAAAGTACTAAGTATGCATTGTAGCGCCAATGAAGGAGCTGAAGGGGACGTGGCATTATTTTTTGGATTAAGTGGTACCGGCAAAACGACTTTAAGTGCAGATCCAACAAGAAAATTAATTGGAGACGATGAGCATGGTTGGACCAATCACTCAGTCTTTAATTTTGAAGGTGGCTGTTATGCAAAAACAATTCATTTAAGTGCAGTAAACGAACCCGACATTTATGGTGCAATAAAAGCTGGTGCACTTTTAGAAAATATCGTTTTTTTTGAAGGCACTAATAAAGTGGATTATAGTGATGCTTCTATCACTGAAAATACGAGGGTAAGTTACCCTATTGACCATATTCATAATATTGTTCAACCTTCCATTGGCGCTGCGCCAACTAATATTTTCTTTCTTACTTGTGATGCTTACGGCGTATTGCCGCCAATTAGTAAACTGAATGCCGCACAAGCGATGTATCAATTTATTAGCGGATATACGGCAAAAATTGCGGGAACCGAAGAAGGCGTAAAGTCACCTAAGGCTACATTTAGCAGTTGTTTTGGCGCGCCCTTTATGCCCTTGCATCCTGGGGATTATGCCAAATTACTTGGTGCTAAAATTGAATCCAATCTTTGTAAAGTTTGGTTAATCAACACTGGTTGGTCTGGAGGCGCTTATGGGGTAGGCAAAAGAATGGCCTTATCCAATACCAGAAAAATGATTGAAGCAGTTTTGAATCAAACCATTGACCAAGGGGGCTACGACATTTTTCCTGTCTTTAATTTCGAAGTGCCCAAACAAATAGAAGGCGTAGATGCAAGTCTTTTACAACCAGAAAATACATGGCAAGACAAAGAAAAATATGCAGCAGCGCGTATTAGGTTAGCTGAATTATTTGAAAAAAATTTTAAAAAGTTTGAAACCGGCGTGGAGGCATCGATTATCGCAGCAGGACCAAGCGTTTAATTTTTTTCAATTAATTTTTGCACAGTCTTGATTTCTGAAGGAGTGATAAAGTATTCAAAAAAGCGCTTGTCATCCTCTTTGCGCACACTGCCAATTAAACTGCATTCACCTTGAGTAATCAGCATATACTTATCATTGATTGAATTCATGACATCACTTCTTACTTTTTTCTGTAGACCAATATTTTTATCTTTAATGCCCAGTACATGATTGATTTCGGCTATTTCGACATTTTGCTTCGATTCATATGCATCAATTAACAATTGAATTAAACCTAATTCTATTTCCGTGAATGCCTGATTCAGTGATTTAGATTTTAATGCTTTTAATTGTGCTTTTTCAATTTTTTTACGAATACTACGTTTAAACAACCATCCAAGCAATACAATCAATGAAACAACTAAAACAACAATGCATGTTATGATTAAAAAATGATAATCAGTGCCCCAAATAGGGAAATCGAGTAACTGAAAATCGTTCATATTTAATGTCCAAGTTTTGAAATTTTGTTGGCTTGTTTGGTATTTATAAAATTGACCTTTATGATAAAATATGGTCATGTCCTGCGTATTACGTATAAAGAACTGATTTAAATCTGCTCTGATAGATTTGTATACTTTGTTATGGATAAAATCAAATAAAAACACTTCGTCATTCAATATGATCACTCTTCCATCCTCATAACTGTGATTCACACTATTATTTCTAGAACCAATCAGCTTGATCAACTCTTTTGAGAGCTGACCAAGCTTAATCCATTCTGCTGTTTTAATGTCTAAATAAAAACTTGAGTACTCATAAACACCATTATTTTGAACCGGATCTTTTAATCCCTTGTTCTCAAATTTTTGAAAAGGCACATATAATTTCCCTTCCGATGGCGAAAACCAATCATAATCTGCCGTGAATACTTCGATATTGGTGGGTATGATATCCCATTCCTGGTCTATTGTATTGAATTTTCTAAAATGGGCTGTTTTTGTCCAAAAACCATAGCCGCCATAATTGTAAATCTGGTCCTTATATATAAAATTGGTACAATCTATATTATAGTTGATATTGATGGTATTGTCAATTTTTTTAAAAATGACACTATCTCCTTCAGGTTCAAGCATCTGAAAAATGAAGCCTGTTTGAGCTAAAAAGAGGTAAATTTTATCATTGTGCTTCATCAATTCCTGCCCATTCGGCCCAAAACTTGTTCCATTTAAAGGTAAAACCTTAGCATTTAAGCCTAAGAATATATGCCCATTAAAGTCCTCTAATTGCTGTATTTTTTGCAATAAGTGCGAATAATAAACCGTGTATTGTCTTTCGCAAGGCACATATTGTGCCAAAATGGAACCAGCATTTAAAAAAATAAGACAAAAGACAAAAATTATATGTTTTTTATAACGCATTGATTATCAAATATTAATTAGGAAAGTAACTTATCCATTAATAAATTTTACGATATAAAAATAAGAAATAACCTATTACTTCACTCGTTTATTCACCCAATTTGATATATAATATTCTAAATAATAGAAATTCGTTGCAGCTTTTGGGGGAAAGCTATGGATTTTACAGGGGAGCAGGGTAACCGGCTCCCCTTTTTCATTTTACCCCATTAAGGTCGGAAATGATCTATCGACCAGCCACTCCACTTTCACTATTTGACCTGTTGTGTTAACATTTGGAATAGACCTCTTTTGTTAACAATTTCGTAATATAACTGACCTATAGTTTAGTTGAATTTAAAGGAAATTTACAGACACATATAACACCAAATTTAATCTTATGGACTTTAACTCGATTATGAAGATTTTCTTACCCAAAGACAGGGTTTTCTTTCAGCTTTTTGAGGAGGTGGCTGAACATGTTAATCAAATGGGTATTAAATTAAAGGAAATGGTGAACGAGCCAGATGTAGATGTCAGAGCTAACATTTTAGCTCAAATTGAAAACCTTGAACACAAAAACGATGAATTAACCCACAATATTTTTACTGAATTAGGAAGAAACTTCATCACCCCATTTGATAGAGAAGATATTCACTACCTAGCAACTTCATTAGACGATATTGCTGATTATATCTATGCCTCAGCTAAAAAAATTAATTTTTATAAAGTGAACCCAAACGATACAGGTATACACAAATTAGCAGAATTGATTTTACAAGGTACGCAAGAAACTAAGAAAGCGGTACTAGGTTTACGTAATATGAAGAACATTAAAGAGATGACTGACGCTATGATTAAAATTAATAGCATCGAGAATCAAGCGGACGATGTGTTTGATATGAGTATTGAAAAATTGTTTGAACAAGAAAATGATTTCAAAGAAGTGATTAAGAAGAGAGAAATCTACCAAGTACTTGAAATTGCTACAGATAAAATTGAAGATGTTTCTAATGTAATTGAATCAATTATTATCAAGTACGCTTAATTTAACTTACAATGACTTTATTAATTATCATTATAGCGTTAGCGCTTATATTTGACTATATCAATGGTTTTCATGATGCAGCGAACTCAATCGCTACAGTTGTTTCAACTAAAGTATTGACACCATTTCAGGCAGTTCTTTGGGCAGCATTATTTAATTCAGTTGCGTTTTGGATTTTCAAAGACCATGCCGTAGCGAATTCAATTAGTAAAACAGTTTATAAGGAGTTCATTACTTTACCCGTTATTTTTTCTGGCTTAATGGCAGCCATTTTTTGGAATCTATTAACTTGGTGGTACGGTATACCTTCTTCTTCTTCGCATACTTTAATTGGAGGTTTTGCTGGTGCAGCTATTGCGCATGCCCTATCTGTTAAAGGAATTGATTTTTCATGGTCTAAAATCGTAGATGCAGACACGATCATCAAAACAGTTTTATTTATTTTTCTTGCTCCAATAATTGGAATTGTAATTTCCATGTTTATCACTTTGGTGACGATCATGCAAAATATATGGTACAGACTAGGAATCATTATTGCAGTTACCATTTTAACTGCCTTTTTATTCGACTATTTTGAAAATAGCAAAATGAATGAAAATGCCCAAAAGTTTTATGGAATTGATAAATACAAACTAGAAATTACTACATTAACCAATGAACTAGAAACACAAAAGGCAGATACTGTTTTGTTGCAAAAAATTGCAACCGCAAATGAAAAGCTTGCCAAGGCAACTGCAAGTTTTGATCATATTCATCCATTTATTGAAAATTTTGATAAAACCAGTGCGCCTTATATTGCTAAAGTAGCAAAAGACAGTGGCTGGTTAGATCAGATTGCAGTTAGTAAATTAAAGGACGCTGTCAGAAACGCCAATGACTTTTTAGTCCTTGAGGCCAAAGCACCTGAAAATGAAGCTGCAAAAAAAGAATATGACAAAGCTAAAGTGATCACCGAAGCATATAAGCAACCACTTAAAGCTTATTTAGCTGGAACAATCAGTGTCGATTCGGCCATTGCACAAATAAACAGTATCTATCCAATACAAGCTAAAAATTTAGATAAGGTAAAAGCTAAAATTACCAAATTTAATATCGAAAAAACATTTGCAGCTGAGATTGACAAGGCAGATAATACTGTTATTGTAAATGGCATTTTTGGTGCTTCTTTAATTTTCATGTTGATTTATTTATATGTAGAAAAAATAAAAACGCCTACTGCATTAACAGTCGGTAATATGTTTAAGAAATTACAGCTATTTAGTTCTGCTGCATTTAGTATTGGTCATGGTGGCAACGATGCACAAAAAGTAATGGGTATTATTGGTGCTGCTTTAATTGCAAGCGGTAGTATTCAGGATTTTGCTTCTTTACCAAACTGGGTGCCTGTAGCTTGTTACCTAGCAATTGGCTTGGGAACAATGAGTGGTGGATGGAAGATTGTAAAAACCATGGGTTCTAAAATCACTAAAGTAACTCCACTAGAAGGTGTTGCTGCAGAAACAGCTGGTGCATTTACCTTATTCTTTACTGGACAAATGGGTATCCCGGTTTCTACAACACATACCATTACGGGTTCAATTATTGGTGTAGGTGCCACAAAAAGATTAAGTGCGGTTAGATGGGGTGTAACCACCAATTTACTTTGGGCTTGGGTATTAACCATCCCAGTAAGTGCGGTGCTTGCAGCAATCACTTATTTTATTGTTACCTTCTTTCACGGATAATTTTTAACCTACGATACTTTTAAAAAAGGGCTCAAATTTTGAGCCCTTTTTTTATTTACAACGTTTGCATTTGTATAATGGTTGTTAGTTAGTATAAATTTATTGGAGATGCTTGTAAATAAAGGATTTCAGAGGTTACCTTTGTATAATAATTGTATTAAAAGATAGATACAATCAAGCATATAAACTTAAAATACTTATTATGATAGAAAAGAAATATTACAAAACAAAAGCCTACTGTAAAGTAAAATTCACGGTGGAAGCAGAAGCAAAAAAGGTAGAGCTTTTTGGTTTAAACAATGAATGGAAAAAAGGCATTGCTTTAGTAAAGAAAAAAGATGGCAGCTTTTCGGTTGAAATGAATATCGATAAAGGTACAGCGCACGAATTTAAATATTTAGTGGACAAAAAAACTTGGCTCAATGACGATCAGGCTGATAGTCAATTGCAAAATGTTTTTGGCACAACAAATAGTGTAGTGACTGTTTAATCCATCACTACTTAGGTTGAATGAGGTGTATTGTTTTTTGACGACCATCTAAATAATCAAAGCTATTACCGTCAAAATAACCATTTTGCTCTAGTGCAATTCTAACTGGGCTATTCCATCCCTGAATCGTATGCATGGCATTTAACTCGATTGAATAGCAGGTTTTAGGACGCATTTTATACTCACCAGCGCCAGGCACACCGCCTTGCATACCCCACATGCCTATGGGCGGACCAGCTGCATGACCATGAAATCCAATTGGATGGGTATAGATACTTGGCGTTATGCCTTCTGCTTTTGCATTATTGATAGTGGTCGCTAAAATTTCATTGCCCGTAAGTCCAACCTTAAAAGCATTGGTCAGGATATCCTGTAATCTATTGGTTGTTGTAAACGCCTTAGATAGGACATCTGGAATTTTTTGTTCAGTTGGTTTTAAAACATAGGCATGTTCTTGTACATCTGAGTTCAACCTTAAATACGTGATGCCAAAATCAACATGTAACAAATCACCTGGCCGAATGATATCATCCTTATACTGAGTATCTTGTCTTTGTATATCTACAGAGGGGTGAAACCAAGTAATTAAACCAAGATCACTTACTTTTTGTCTAAACCACCAAACCAACTCACTCGCCTTAGTCGTATTGGGTTGAATCACTCGATTGCTAAAACCTTCTTTAATAATATCGTGGGTGATTTTTAAAATACTTGGATATAAAGCCATTTCCTTAGCTGATCTTGTTTCTAGCCATGCTACGCCTAATTTTTCAGCAGACACAATCTTCTTAGCTAAACTGGCGCCAATGGCTTGTTTGAACATTTCCATCTCGGTATAATTGACGCCATCTGCATGACCAAAATTGTCAGATGTATTGACTCCAATTTTTTGAGGCTGGATGCTTGCAAGTAAAGTAGCAAGCGCTTTAAATTGATCTGGTTCTTTTTCGGGATTCCATGCTGCTTGAATACTTTTTCCTACCGCGTATCTTGCAATCGCATAACTCGAAATGGACCCTTTGGTTTTATCTCTATAAAAAACTAAAATCGTTCTTCGTCTTGCCGAAAGCCATTCTGCGGGTAAAAATGTTTTAAGGATAGGATCTTCATTGTATTCTCTTGAAATCAATACCCAACAATCTAAACCTGCTTCATCCATTAAGCTAGGTAAAAGGTGTTGAATTCTATCTGCTAAGTTTTCATTGATAATTGCGGCCTGCTCTTTAACAGAAAGGACTGGACTAGCATTTTGTTGGACTTGACCCTTTGTAGTCACTACCAAAAATAAACACAAAAAAGAAATGACTATCCTGTTCATAATTGCCTATTTAATAAAGAAATGAAAAAATCAATAGTAATTTAACCATTAATTTTGCAACAATGCAAATTCAATCCAAGTTTTTATTTTACTCGTTACTACTCTTGCCCTTGCTTCATTATGGACAAGCAAAGCAACCCAATCTAAATGATAGCGCTTTACAAACTGTTATTGTTACAGCAAATAAATCCAAAGAGAAAAGAATTAATGCGCCAATAGCTATATCACTCTTAGGCAAGCAACAAATACAAGAAGCAAAAGCACCCCGTATCGATTTTTTATTGAATAAAGTGAGCGGAGTGTATATGCCCACTATTGGGAATGAACAACATATGATGTCTATTCGTCAGCCCATTTCTTTAAAAGGTTTATACCTGTATTTAGAAGATGGTTTGCCGATCCGAACTAGTGGCCTATTTAGCAACAATGCATTGATTGAAATCAACACTGCAGCCATCCAACAGATTGAAGTCATCAAAGGCCCAGCATCTGCCCTTTATGGGGCCGAAGCCATTGGTGGCGTCATAAATTTTATCCATGCACCAAGACCCTTAAAGTCAAATTTATCCATAAGCAATCATATCAATAACAATGGCTTAATTAAAACTGACCTTGAATGGAACAAGGCGGGTCAACAAGCTGGATGGGCTTTACATGTAAGTAAAATTGCACAAAACAAGGGCTTATTAGAATATAGCGACTATGACAAAACAGCCTTGAGTCTTAAGCGAGATTTTAATTTTAAAAAATGGTCCGGCTATCAACAGTTACAAATAATACAATATGATGGTCAAATGACTGGCACAGTAGACAGCATAAAATTTTATGCTAAAAATTACAGTACCCAGCAAAGCTTTACCTATCGTAAATTAAACTTGGTACGAATTCGCCAACATCTTACCTATCAATGGAACCAAAATCAAGCCACCACATTGAATCTCATGTACCGTGGGAATACAATGGACCAGAATCCTGCTTACTTAATTGCATCTACTTCAAATCCGACCAAATTCAAAGGCCAACTGAATTCAAACCGTTTTGATGCTTATGTAGTAGACCTACAACATCAAATAAATATTAAAAAGTCGCAATCAAAAATTTTAATCGGGGGATATGTAGATGCTACTTGGCAAGGATTGCGCGCTAACTATATTGATATATTGAAAGATACCGCGTTAAATAAATTCATTCAATACACTCAACCTATACGGGACAGCTTAATCACGAATTATTCAACAACAATTCTAAATCAAGCATTTTATATGAACTGGATGCAGCCAATCCAAAAAAATATTCGATTGAATGCAGCCATCAGGTATGATCAATTTAATTACGCTTTTACAAATCAATTAAAATCAGGGACGCCTAGTGCTAATAATGTTTTCAAAAATTGGACACCAAAAGTTGGTGTGACATTTAATCAACCAAAATGGGGTGGTTATTTTAATTTTAGCAATGGCTTTGTGCCACCACAGATCACCGAAATCTACAATGCTATTAGAGTGCCTTATTTATTACCACAAAGTTTTTCGAATCTAGAAATAGGCTATTGGCTTCAACTACCCAAAGGGACCATCGAATGGTCTATCTATCAATTGAATGGCCGAAACGAAATTATATCTGTGCGACAACCAGACGGAGTGAACCTAAATCAAAATACAGGACAGACCACCCATTATGGTATTGAGTACCAAGTAAAATACGCTTTCAGTTCTTTGCTACAACTGAATTTTAATGGCACCAATGCAAAACATGTATACCGTAATACCCTACTCAAAGGCACAGACATCAGTGATAAAGAAATGGTAGCAGCTCCTCGATTTTTTAGTAACCTAACTTTATTAAGTCAGTGGAATAAAGCGTTAAGTTCCTCTTTAGAATGGCAACATCAGTCTGGATACTTTATGGACGAGATTAATACAACCCGTTACCCAGGATTTGATGTACTGAATTTAAGGGTCAATTACACAAAAGAAAAACATAGTTTCTGGTTTCAATGTATGAACCTTACAGATCGATTCTATGCAACCATGGCCACCAAAAATTTTAGTGTTCGAGGCAATAATGCTTATGCCTATTATTTAGGAGACAATAGAACATTAGCATTAGGCTGGAAATGGACTATCCTTCCATAAAAAAGGGGCTGCAAATTGCAGCCCCTTTTTGAAAATTTTAAGCACCTATTTGTAGGGAAAGTTTAATTTCCGCCGCCAATTCTAATTGCACCACCGCCCATTCTAATACCACCGCCTCTTTGCATTTCTTGCATCAGCTTTTGCATTTGCTCTTGAAATTGCGCACGTGTCATTTTATCTCCTTTAGTAGGCTGTATTAATTCTTTCTTTGGATATTTAGCACTCACTTCTACCGCAGTAGTTACTTGTGCACCATTGTCTACATCCATTTCCATAATTACACCAGGTAAGCCGCTGTAATTATCTGGCCCAATAGATACTGGAATATTTTCTGCATACCATACAACCAATTCAGTTTCTTTTGGAGGCTTTGGAGCATTTGATGCGGAATCGGTATTGTTTTCACCACCTCTACTAATACGCACCCTCATTTGTTGTGGCGCCGTAATCATCGTCGTTGCTTTTTTACACAATTGTTTAGCAATTGTTTTTGTCTCTTCTGATAATTTCCATTTGTACTGCTTCAAAGAGTCTACAATTAAAAACTCTTTTTCAAAAAAAGCACGCTCTTCGTATTGTGTTTGTTTTGCAATGTCCGTATAGGTTGTAGTCGTTGGCATTCTAAAATTCATACGTATGCCGCCACCTCCGCCACCTGCATTGGCAAATGGGTCTGGCGCTTCGTCGTCCACCACAGATCTATATAAACTTGCAGACTCATTAAAAATTAATTCAAATTTATCTGTTCTGAACTCTGGGATCATCGACTTCATTTGAGGATCTGGCAAACTACGATGCATGTTTACTTTGCGTTCGTAACTGATCTTACCTTCTTTCATTTGAGCCATTGTGGTGATGGAAAATCCAACCAACAAGGCAAATAGTAATTGTATTTTTTTCATATGATTTATTTATAAGTTCTTTATACTTGAATACAGCTGATTTGTATTGTCAAATTTAATTCATTCTGATCATCATGGGTCTAGCACCACCGCCTAATCCAGATTTTTGTAAACTATAGGTAAAGCTTAGTAAAAAATATTGACTAATTACATTGTAAGACCTATCCACTATCTGGTTCTGTGAAACGTTTCTGCTAATACCAATGTTTTTATTCAATAAGTCAAAGGCACTCATTTTAAGTTCTGCCCTTTTATTCTTCATAAAAAATTTAGAAAAACTAGCATTCCAAATGGGTACAGCTGTATTAAACCCTTCTGCTCGTCCACTATTGATGGTGTAATTAAATGATTGATTCAATACAATATTAAAAGGTAAATAGTTGGTCATGTCTGCTCCAAACACCTTGGTTAAGAAATTGGTATTTAAAGTTGGATTCACTTCATTACTTGTTTTACTAAACGCATAACGTGCTGTTAAATTAATATCAATTACTTCGTCTAAAATATAACTATAGGTCATAGAAGGCCCAGTAGACTTGGTAACTATCGTATTTAATAATCCATTGGCATAAGAGATATTGTTATTTAACCCTGCACTCAATCCAAAATTTAACCTTGAATTGATTTTCTTGATACCAAAGCCATAATTCACCGAACCATTCACTCTATAAGCGCCATTGACATTCACTGGCTTAGAAAGGATTGTGCGATTTGGTAAAACACTGTCATAATTCACAATTGAGTTATTAGTCGTAGAAGCGTTTAAGCTAGAGAAAAAGTTTTTACCGGCTAAAATTTTAGAGGAGAAAAAACGCAAATTTAAATTGTGCACATAGCTTCTTTTTAAATCAGGATTACCAATGACTTGTCTGTTGATATTGCTTTGATCTAATACAGGTTGTAATTGTGTAATAGATGGCTGATTAGTAGAAGTACGATAGTCAATATTCAAATTTTTTGTTTGAGAAAAATTATACCTGAAATTGGCATTCGGCAAGATATCTTGGAAGCTTTGGCTCAGTTTTGTTTTTGCACTGATATTCTCTCCATTCAAAGTTGCATTTTGCAAGGATACACCTGTAGCAAAATTAAATTTCTTTTGATTTGACCTAAAGCTCATGCCCCCTCCCGAATAAGTATATTCACTATTGAATTCATTGGTCAAACGTGTATTTAAAACACCATAACCATCCGTCAATGTACTATAATCATATACTTTTCTACTAGAAGACCCAATGGACTTGCTTACATAACTATTGAATTCGAGTAAAGACCTTTTACTAATTGGCTCTGTGTAAATAAGGTTAGCAGAATAACTTGAGTTATTTCCTTTACGAATATTTTGTTGGTCTAATATAGAATCAGAAGTTAAGTTTCCATTTGCATAAAAGTACTGACTCGTATACTGATTTCCGGTTGAATTAGACTGATTGTAACTTTGGGTTATCGTAGAAGAAATAGTTCTTCCTTTTTTTGCGAATTTTTTTCGCAATAATAAATTACTGGAAGCATTTACAGCGTCTGAAACACTGGATGATGCAGTTGTATTGCTATTAATTAAATTTCCGTTTGGATCAAGTCCTGATTTAGTTAAGGTAGAATCCTCACTTATTGAACTTGTTTGTTGCCAACTTAAATTGGGTGTAAACTTATAAGAAAAGGTTTCTGATACTTTATGGTCAATCGTGCTACCAAAGCTTTGTTGTTGATTTCGATTGACGGAATTTGAATTTGATTTTCTGTTAAATTGATTATTAGGGGTTAAGTTTTGTGTAAATGAAACACTGTTGTTATTGCGCTCTACATCACTGATCGCCGTGTTCGCATTAAAATCTATCTTCTTACTATTAAATATATTTGAATAGTTTCCTCCAATCGAATAGGTTTCTGCAATACCTTGTGCATTCGCATCCGTTTCACCAGATCCACCTCCGCCAATATTGATTGTTACGCCCGCTCCTGCGCCTGGTCTGCCTCCACCACCACCAGAAAAATTGACAATATTTCTGCTAGAAAAATTTTGACGATTGGTATTATTGGCGCCTCCAATCGCTGAAATTTGTTCGTCATTATTAATAACGTTGATATTGCCCTGTCCATCAAAAACACTTGGCGTTCCAGCGCCACCACTCAATTTTCCAAAAGTAGAACGATTGCGATCTTTCTTTAATTTTAAATTGATTGCAGTTTCTTCTGATCCGTCATCAATACCAGTAAACATTGCTTGATCTGACTTGCGATCATATACTTGAATTTTATCTACCGCATCTGCTGGTAAATTTTTAGTTGCCATTTTTGGATCTCCAGTAAAAAATTCTTTTCCATTTACAAAAACCTTGGTGACCGTTTTTCCATTCACTGTAATGCCACCCGCTTTATCTACTTCCATGCCTGGCATCTTTTTTAATAAATCTTCTACCACCGCATTGGGAGCAGTCTTAAAATTTTCAGAATTAAACTCAATCGAATCTCCATTAATCACTACGGGAGGTCTGCGGGCTATCACCGTAACAGTAGACATGGTATTTACATCATTCATAAAAATGGTGCCCATCTCTACTATTTTCTCTGTACTAGTTGGCACAGGAAGCCATTTAGGTTGATAGCCTACATAAGAAACAGAGATTAAGTAAATTCCAGCGGGTACATTTTTAAAAATAAAGCCACCTGACTCGTTGGTTCTTGAAAAACTAACCAAAGAAGAATCTTTAGCATTCACCAATGAAACCGTTGCTGCATTCAATGCGCGATTTGCAATACTATCCTTAATGGCGCCTTGAATGCTTGTATTTTGAGCAAAATTTACATAACTAATTAATAATAAGCAGTTTATGAAAATAAATTGAGCTATTTTTTGTGTATTCATACTGTAAATATACGATTGGGTTCGTAAACATAAGTCAAAATAGAGTATTTCTGACTAAATTTTTAGTTAAAATTATTGAAATATTTGATGAGCGGTGATTTTGAATAAGGACCTTTTTTTTAATGGACTATCCCTTTAACGTAACTTTCGAAAAATAATTATCATGAGAATATATGCTTTGACCCTGATGATGGGATTAGGTTTAATCCAAGCTCAGGCACAAGACAAAAAAAGTCCTAAAAAAGATAGCCTGCCTTACACCCAATTCAAAGGCTTGCCTTTAAAAGCCACAAGATCGGTAGACTTCACCACCAACGAAGGTACTTGGACTTCTCTAGCTGTGAGTCCTGATGGGAAGACCATCTTGTTCGATTTAATGGGAGATATTTATAGTATACCCATGGAAGGCGGAAAAGCAACAGCCATCACCAAGGGTATTGCTTATGACAACCACCCAAGCTTTAGCCCAGATGGTAAGCGTATCTTATTTATTTCAGATCGTTCTGGTGCAGAAAATTTATGGTATATCGATCTAGAGAAAAAAGATACCCTTGCATTGACCGATGATCAGAACAATAATTTTCCAGGTGCAGTGTATACTCCTGATGGGAATTATATTGTCTACACAAAAGGTCGTCGTAATACGAAATTATATTTAATGCATAAAAATGGTGGTGCAGGAACCAGTTTAATTGACGCACCTGCTGCATTAAAAACAATTGACCCTGCAGTGAGTGCAGATGGTCGTTACATTTATTACAGTGCAAGAAATGGCGCATGGAACTACAATGCCATGTTACCTCAATATAGTATAGGTGTGTATGATAGAGAAAAAGGTACTACTAGAACCATAGCTTCTAGGTATGGATCTGCCTTCACTCCTGTCTTGTCTAAAGACGGCAAATGGATGGTATACGGTTCTCGTTTTGAAGATAAAACTGGATTGGTAAAAAGAAATTTAGCCACTGGTGAAGAAACATGGTTAGCGTATCCTGTTCAAAGAGACGATCAAGAATCTATCGCCGTATTAGGGGTGTTACCCGCAATGAGTTTTACGCCAGATAGTAAATATGTATTGGCTTCTTATGGAGGTAAAATTAATAAGATCAATATTGAAACAGCTGCACAAACTGAAATTGCTTACACCGTAGATGCAAAAATAGAAATGGGGCCTGAAGTATTATTTAAGTACCCTATTAAAGATACGATTGCAACAATGGCGACTCAAATTAGAGATGCCGTGCCATCGCCTAATGGAAAGCATTTAG
>JACCDH011221125.1_pt1 | contig 16804 bp, 16 predicted proteins | sample 7442481 | NCBI WGS metagenome assembly JACCDH01 (sample SAMN15323433, study PRJNA562643) | freshwater metagenome | isolation source: river surface water | place: USA:Blue River Watershed | collected 2017-08-15
GTAGATTAAAATTCACAACGCAGTTAGAAGAGGCGATTGAGGATGCAGAGATTATCTTTTTAGCATTGCCAACGCCACCGGGAGCAGATGGAAGTGCGGATTTAAAATATGTTTTGGGTGTTGCAGATCATTTAGGAAAAATATTGAAGGGCTATAAAGTAATTGTAAATAAGAGCACGGTGCCAGTGGGTACTGCAGATAAAGTAAGTGCAGCGATTGCCGCGAACTATAAAGGAGAGTATGATGTGGTGAGCAACCCTGAGTTTTTAAGAGAGGGCGTTGCGGTGGATGATTTTATGAAACCAGATAGAGTGGTGGTAGGAACAAGATCGGATCGAGCTAAAAAATTAATAAGTGATTTATACGCACCATTTGTAAGACAGGGTAACCCTGTGATATTTATGGATGAGCGTAGTTCAGAGTTAACAAAATACGCAGCCAACAGTTTCCTTGCGACTAAGATTTCTTTCATGAATGAGATCGCACAATTATGTGAGCGTATGGGAGCTGATGTGGATATGGTAAGAAGAGGTATTGGATCGGATGACAGAATCGGCAAGCGTTTCTTATTCCCAGGCATTGGTTATGGAGGATCTTGTTTCCCTAAAGATGTACAAGCACTTATCATGTCATCGGATGAAGTGAACTATGAGTTTGAGATTTTAAAAGCCGTTGAAAAAGTAAACGCTTTACAAAAGCTACACTTGGTTCAAAAGATAAAGGCATACTATAAAAACGATTTACAAGGCAAACACTTCGCATTATGGGGATTAGCGTTTAAACCCAATACCGATGATATTAGAGAAGCGCCAGCATTGGCAATCATAGATGAATTAACACAAGCAGGTGCCAGTGTTACAGCATATGATCCTGAGGCGATGCCAAATGTAAAAAATCAGATAGGAGATAAAATAAATTTTGCTGAAAATCAATATCAAGCTTTAGAAGGTGCTGCTGCTTTGATTATTGCTACCGAGTGGAGTGAGTTTAGAACACCTGACTTTTCAAAAATGAAGATGGCTTTAAAAAATAATTTAATTTTCGATGGCAGGAATCTTTTTTCTTTGAAAGAAATGGAAGAAAAGGATTTTGTTTATTTCAGCATAGGAAGATAATTCTAGTTTATGTTAAATCAGACACTTTTCGATTCTTTAGGTAACTATAAAGTTTTAGTTATTGGAGATATTATGCTGGATAATTATGTCTATGGAAAATGTACGAGAATTTCACCAGAAGCACCTGTTCCTGTTTTTGAAATTTTATCCGAAGAAAAAATGCTTGGAGGTGCAGGTAATGTATTAAAAAATCTAAAATCTTTTGGTGTTCAAACAGATATATTAAGTATTGTAGGAAATGATGAAGATGGAAATACACTAAAGGAATTAATATTAGAAATTGGAGTACCAATAGAATCAGTTTTTACAAGTTCTAAAAGATGTACAACATTAAAAAAAAGACTAATTGCACAAAGTCAACAGCTAATTAGAATAGACAATGAAAATAATAATGATATTGAAACTGAAGATGAAAACAGAATAATTAATTTTTTAAATCAGAAAATAAATGAGTATGATTTAGTATTGTTTTCTGATTATGCAAAAGGATTATTATCAAAAAACCTATGTTCATCTATAATTAATTTGTGTAATTCAAATAATATTAAAGTTATAATTGATCCAAAAGGCAAATATTTTGATAAATACTCCAATGCTTTTTTAATTAAACCAAATCTTGCTGAAGCTGAATTAATAATGAATCAAAAATTAGACTCATTAGATTCATTAAAAAAAGGAGCATTTATTTTAAAAGAAAAATACAATCTAAAAAAAGTTGTAGTGACACTAGGTGGTGATGGAATATTTTATTCAGATACTGATGAGAAAATTATCCCCACTATAAATACAAAAATATATGATGTTTCTGGGGCAGGGGACACTGTTTTCGCAAGTTTGGCTGTTTGTCTTTTATTGGGGATTAGTTTGGAAGATGCTGTGAAATTTGCAAATGTTGCCGCATCAATAGTTATACAAAAATTTGGAAGTGAGTCAACAACAATTAATGAAGTTCTAAATAAAATTAATAATGAAAAATCTAATTAAGAAAAACATTGAAGATCATATGAATGTTTTATCTGAGTCTTCAGTTTATATTACTGATCAAGTTAGCAAAATATCAAAAGTTCTACTTGATTGTATTGATTCTGGGAATAAAATATTGTTATTTGGAAATGGTGGAAGTGCTGCAGATGCACAACATATTTCTGCAGAACTTACAGGTAGGTTTGTAAAAGAAAGAAGAGCACTAGCCGCCATTGCTTTAACAACAGACACCTCGGCTTTAACAGCAATTGGAAATGACTACGGATTTGACAAAATTTTCCAAAGACAAGTCGAAGCGTTAGCTGTAAAAGGAGATGTGCTAATTGGAATTTCAACTAGCGGTAATAGTACAAATGTTATTAAGGCGTTAGAAACAGGTAAAAGTAAGCACTGCATAAATATAAGTTTTACAGGGAATACAGGAGGCAAAATTCTTGAATTATCTAATTATAATATTAACATTAATTCAAATATTACGGCAAGGATTCAAGAAATGCATATATTAATAGGACATCTTTTATGTACATGTATTGATGAATCTATTAATTAACAAATCAAATTCATACTTTTAATGAGTTCAATAAAGAAAAATTTTTTTTTCTTTTCAGTTTTATCCTTATCTCAACTTGTTTTTCCGTTATTAACAATTCCATATATCAATAGAATTTTAATTCCAGAAGATATAGGAAGAATATCATATATAGAAAATTTGATTAAACTATTAATGATGTTCTCTGCTCTTGGGATACCAGTATACGGTATTAGAGAAATAGCAAAACAAAGTAATGATCCTGAAGCTAGAAATATATTATTTAATGAACTTTTTTCAATTCACATTATTGGAACTACATTAGTAACTATAATTCTTTTTTGTTTTGCAGGTGTGAATAATCATTTGTCAATACCTTTATCTTATTATTTCGCTGGGAGTATTATGCTAATATCAAGTGTACTGACATTAGAGTGGTATTTCCAAGGGACTGAAGATTTTGAATTCATCACTAAAAGAAACATAGCGATTAGATTTGGCGTGACTTTATTAATATTTTTTTTTATAAAAAGTAAAAGTGATGCATTTCTTTATTTAATATTTTTAATTGCATATACTGCATTAATTGGAGTAATTAATTTCACCCATCTTTATAAAAAAAAAAAATTAGCCTTTAGTTTATCATATTTTGGTTTAAGGAAACATTTTAAACCTTTATTATTGATATTCATATCATTATCATTTATAAATTTTTATACAAGTTTTGATACACTAATTTTAGGCTATTTCGCGGATGCTAAATCTATAGCAGTTTATACATTAGGTGTAAGATTAGGAAAAATACCAGTAGTGTTTATAACATCATTAGGTGCAGTTATGATTCCAAGAATTTCACAATATAATAAAGAAGGAAACAAAGAAGGCCTTAACTATTTAATCAATAGTTCTCTAAAATTCATAATCGCTTTTGCTGTTCCAATCTCTTTTTTTATAATGGGAACATCTTCTAATTTAATAATGTTATTTGGAGGAATTCAATATATACATAGCCAACAAGTATTATTTTATTTAAGCTTTCTTACATTATTAATTAGTCTTTCAAATTTATTTGGTTTTCAAATTTTAATACCATTAGGTAAGGATTTACAATTTATGATTTGTATCGCCCTTGGATTTTTAATCAATATTTTTATTAATTTGGTCTTAACTCCAACATTCAAAGAATTTGGCACCACTATTGCCTGCTTAATTTCAGAATTAACAGTATCAATTCTAAGTTTTATGATTGCATCTAAACATGCAAAAATTAATTTGAAAAACAATTTCTATTTGAAAGTAATTTTACTTTTTTCCCCACTTATTTTCATAAACAAAATTAATTTTAATATTAACTCTGAATTGATAAATTTTATCATATATAGTATAATAGCATTAGTATATTTTATTTTTGTTAATTATTTTATTATTAGATATGATTTAATTAAAGATACAATTGACAATTATCTTATAAAATTAAAAAAATGAAAGAGTATGACTATTTAATTGTTGGATCTGGTTTATTTGGATCTGTTTTTGCTCATGAAGCAAACTTGCGTGGAAAAAAGTGTTTAATAATTGACAAAAGAAAACATTTAGGAGGAAATATTTATTGTGAAAGAATTGAAGATATAAATGTCCATAAATATGGACCACATATTTTCCACACAAATGATGAATTTATTTGGAATTATGTAAACAAATTAATTTCATTTAATAGATTTACCTATAGTCCATTAGCAAATTTTGAGGGTAAGCTATTTAATTTACCTTTTAATATGAATACATTCTATCAATTATGGGGTGTATCATCTCCAATTGAGGCCGAAGAAATTATAAAAAGACAAATAAAAGAAAGTGGGATAACAAATCCTAAAAATTTAGAAGAACAAGCTATTTCTCTCGTTGGACAAGATATTTATGAAAAATTAATCAAAGGTTATACTGAAAAACAATGGGGAAGATCTGCCAAGGAGCTTCCTTCCTTTATTATTAAAAGATTACCCGTTAGATTTACTTTCGATAATAATTATTTTAATGATAAGTATCAAGGAATTCCACTGGGAGGTTATAATAAACTAATAGAGCAATTAATAGAAAATATTGAAGTTAAACTCGACTCAAATTTTTTTGACGATAGACAATACTGGGAAGGAATTGCACACACAATTGTATACACTGGGCAGATTGATGAATTTTATGATTACAAATTCGGTACTTTACAATATAGAAGTTTAACATTTCAGAATGAAGTATTATCTATAAATAATTTTCAAGGAAATGCAGGAGTTAATTATACTTCTAAAGATATTCCTTATACACGTATAATAGAACATAAACATTTTGAATTTGGTAACCAAAAAAATACGGTTATAACAAAAGAATTTTCTCAAGAATGGAAGCCAGGAATGGAACCTTATTATCCAATAAATGATGATATTAATGGAAATATTTTTAAAAAATATGTTAGTTTATCAAAAGAAAATAAAAATATAATATTTGGCGGTAGATTAGCTGAATATAAATATTATGATATGCATCAAGTAATAGCTAGTGCATTAAAAACAATTAAAAATATTTTTCATGATTAAGAATGTTTACATTTTTTCATTTTCAAATAAACATGCGGGTGGTTTAGAATCAATGCATCAATTATGTTTTAGTCTAAATAAAATTGGAATAAATTCATCAATGGTTTATTTCCCAAATCAATATTCTGAAATCCCTCAAAATTATAAAAAGTATAACTTATCAAAAAGTGTTAATGTAGAGGATCATGAAGATAATATTATAGTTTTGCCAGAAACAATTTTAGATATTGGATTCAACTATAAAAAATGCAAAAAAATACATTATTGGTTGAGTGTAAATTTCTTTTTTGAGTTGTCAACGAGATATTTATCTCCTAGTATTTACTTAAATTATTCAATTAAATTTTTAATTAAAAGCATTCTAGTAAAACCTAAATACTTATTTAAATCTTATGGAATTTATAAACATAAATTATTTCTTACTAATAAGAAATTAAAATCAAATGATATAATAAATTTAGCACAATCTGAATTTGCTTTAGAATTCCTAAAAAACAATAATTATCCTAATGTTATTTATATAAATGATTTCATACATAGTGATTTCTTCAAGCCAAATGCATTAAATTCTTCTAGAGATAATATTATTTTATATAACCCACTAAAGGGTAAAGAATTTACAAGAAAATTAATGGATAATTTCCCTAAATATGTTTGGATACCTATTATAAATCTTTCACCAATTGAAGTATCCAATTTACTTTTAAATTCCAAAATATATGTCGATTTCGGTGAACATCCAGGAAGGGATAGGATTCCCAGGGAAGCAGTTTTATCAGGTATATGTATAATTACAGGGAAAAAAGGAAGTGCATCAAATAAAATTGATATTTCAATTCCTGAAAAATACAAGATTGATGAGTCTGACTTTGACGTTAGAACATTTGATATATTAATAGATGACATTTTTAATAATTTTGAAAGTCATCAAATAGCATTTGAAAAGTACAGAAACGAAATTTTAAATGATGAAGAAATGATGAAGAAAAATTGCGAATTCTTAGTGCATCATTTGAACAATATATAGTTTATAAGTATGAATAATAAGACTGTTGAAATTGTTATCCCTCATCATACTAATCTTTTTAAAGAAAGTGAACTCCGAAATTTAAAAAAAATATTACTTGAATATTCTAAGATATATAAGATTTCATTTATTTCACCAAAAAGTAGCACCTTCGAAGATAGTATCCTTGAGCTATTTAATACTCATAGTGTTAATTTAATACGGGTACCTGATATTACTCTCGCTACATATAATAATTATAATAAATTTTTAACATCCTCCAATTTTTATAAGAATTTCCTTGATTGTGATTATATATTATTAATTCAATTAGATGTTATAATTCTAAATGCTAATCTAAATTCCTTTTTAAATAAAAATTTTGATTATATCGGAGCTCCTATTTTCAAACATAATGAAAATAGATTTCCTTCATTCATCACAAGAGGAGGAAATGGAGGTGTTACACTAAGAAATGTAAAAAAGCATTATCAAATCACACAAAAGATATTCTTCTTTAATTTGCATTTTTACTACAAAGAAATCGGCTACAATTGTAATTTACTTAATAGTCCTTTCAAGTTTATATTTAAGAAATATATTTCTAGAATTATTCCAATTTTATTTTATAAAAAAGTTAGGTATAAATACATTCAGGAAGATGCATTTTGGAGTATAATTGTGTCATATAAATTTATTGATTTTATCGTAGGCGATTTAAATAGTTCCGCTTTATTTGCCTTTGATATGTATCCATCCAAATGTTATGCATTAACTTCTACATTTCCAAATTTTTTACATGCAATTGAAAAAAATGCAGATGATATATATAATAAATTAGATCTTAAAAATTATTAAATAAAAATCATGATTTCAAAAATAAAAAACATCATAATTAGGTTCATAAGTAAATTTTTCAATCTCTACCCATTAAAAAACTATTTTAAAGAAGATTCATTAAACAAAATTTTAAAAAAAAATAAAATTGATACTATAATTGATGTTGGTTCTAACACTGGTCAGTTTTTCTTACGATATAAAAGAAAATACTCACAATACTTTTTCTTCGAGCCACAAAAAAAAGAGTTTAATTTCATAAAAAAAAGTTTTGAAAAATTAGATAATGTTTATTTCTATAATATTGGAGTAGGTGAAATAAAAGAGGAAAAATCATTTTATAAAAATACCTTTTCACCATCTTCTAGTTTCATGAAACTTGATGATCAAAATAGTTTTAAGCATTTAAAGGAAGAATTGACAGAAGCTATTAAGATTGATACATTAGACAATGTATTTTCTTCAATTTCACTCAAAGGTAAAGTCTTATTAAAAATCGATGTTCAGGGTTTTGAACTTAATGTTTTAAAAGGAGCTGTTAATACGTTTTCTAAAATTGATTTTATATACCTCGAATTTTCTAATAATAAACAATATCAAGGTCAGCCCAGTTTCCATGATTTATATACTTTTTTGTATGAAAACGGATATAGATTCAGTTTTACCGATGATAACATAATTTTGAACGGTAAACATGTTCAATCAGATGCATTCTTTGTGAAAGAAAATTTTATTGATTAATGAAATTTTTTACAAAATTATTTTTTTTCCAATTATTGTTGTATTTAATTATAAGTCCAATTTTTTATATTTTTCAAAACAAAGATTTTAATAATTCATTATTAATATTATATATATTACCTTTCATTTTCTATTATTATTTTTATTTTAATAAAAAAAAAGTTAATACATCTAATTTAGTTATTTCAAATAATAGTCGATATTATTTTCCAATTATTGTAATTGTATTATTACTATACTCAATAAAGAATCCATTTTATGGACGTTTGTCGATTCGAGAATTATCTGAATTGACAGCAGAATCTGGAATAATAAATATAATTCTATCCAAAGTAATATTATTTGTAACTCCAATTCTTTTTTTATATTCTATCAAGTATTGGAAACAAAACAAAATTTTAGCCGCTTTTTATATTGTTTTAATAATTTTTATAATTTTCTTCAAAAGTGGTTTTAGCCAAAAGGGCCCATTAATTTCAGCATTTATTTTAGCTTTAGCTCTCAATGAGGGTTTTAAAGGATATAAAAAAAAGTATATTTATTTAGCTATATCTTTATTTCTTCTTTTTTTTATAATATCTGCAACATGGAGATATTTTGATTCTGAGAAAAATGAAACATTTAATGGGATAATTAGTAAAAGAGTAAATGGACTTGAATTGGTTTTACAAAATCGAAATGAAATAATTAAACCAATATATTTAGCAAATCCTGTTTATTTTGGTTCAATATTTATACAATTTCTCCGGTTTACAGATGAAGAAAATAGTGAATTGATTAAGAGTAGTTTAAATGGACCAAAAGCTTTTTACCTGCTAGACCTTGGAGAAGTTGAGTTTGATTATAATTTTAGCTTTGTTAGTGAAGGTATATTATTGTTTGGTTACATTTTTGGAGTTATAATTTCCTTCGCTGTTATTTTATATGTACATAATTCATCTTTTAATTTATTATCATCTAAATCAATTATTAAATATTCCTTAGGTTATTCATTATTGTTTAATTCATTAATGGTTGAAAGGGGATTAGCCGAATACTTAACTTCATTCATAAAGACTTTACCATTTGCAATAATCTTTATATTTCTATTATTTAAAATTGAAAAACAGACCAACGTATTAAATGATTAATGTTTTTTTATTCCATCAAGGAATTGGTGATTGTATAATGTTCACACATGCATTAGATAAATATTATACAGAAAACAACTTTGCAAAAGATTATAAAAATATTTTTTTAGTTAGAGGGCAAATTGAAAAAGACATTTTATTATTAAAGATATCTGAAAATTCAAATAATATTATTTTCAAAATTAACGCAAAAAGCAGACCAGGAAGATATGTATCAATATTAAAAATCTTCTTAAAAATAAAATTCAACTTTCCGAAAGTTAACAATCTATTTGCGCCAATTTTTTCTGGATCATATCTTAATTTAATATTAATAAAATTTTTAAATCCTCTAAATTTTTTCTCCCAAAAAGAAGATTTATTTAAAAAATATTTTAATTCTGATAATTTATTACCAAGAATTGAATATACAGAACTTCATTATGCAGATTATTTTAAATTATTACTAGAAAAATCAAAACTAATTAAGCCAAATTCTGAATTATCAAAAACCGGAACCAATATAAAAATTTCAAAAAAATCTTCAAGTGACCCTATTATTGTAGCCATCGGTATAGGTTGTACAATCAGGGAAAGTAATAAAATCCCTTCTACAGAATGGTTTATTACACTTTTAGATTTATTAAATGAAAGCCTTAATGTTAGGTTCATTTTCTATGGTGGTGAGGCTGAAATACCTATGTTTAATTTGTTCAAAAATAAATTTGAAAATAAATGTGATTTTTTAATAAACCTTCATCCGTTTGAATTAATACAGAAACTAAATCAAACCGATATAATTATTAGTGGTACAACAGGCCCTGGACATTTAGCATCGCTTTCTACAACTAATCAAATTACATTATCTGAGATTACAAATCCATATGAATCTGGTCCATACAAAGTAAATAATTTTAATATTCGAAGTGGAATGAAATGTTCTCCATGTTATCGTAGAGAACTAGTTAATGGGTGTGGTAAACTTTCATGTCTTAATTTAATTTCAAACTATCAAATACTTAATTTGATTACTAATCTAATCCATGGTGAGACTATTTCGAACGAAAAATATAATATACCCAAGGTTCAAAATTCAAACGGTCCAATTTTTTAAATTCACTTTTTTACAATAATTCTTAATTTCTAAAACAATTTGAAAATGAAATCAATTTTAATTACAGGTGTTGCAGGCTTAATTGGAAGCCGTTTCGCAGAATGGCTCCTTGAAAATCAGACTGAATATTCGATTATCGGAATAGATGATTTGTCTGGAGGTTACATTGAAAATATAGATCCTAGAGTTAAATTTCACAAATTAAATCTAGTAACTGATACTACTTCATTAAAGGACCTTTTTAGTAAATATAAACCTGAATATGTTTATCATTTTGCTGCCTACGCTGCTGAAGGTTTATCACCTTTCATCAGAACTTATAATTATGACAATAACTTAAGATCAACAGCAGCAATAGTAAACGAGTGTATTATTAATAATGTTAAAAGACTAGTTTTTACATCTACTTTAGCAGTTTATGGTGAAGGATATGGTGGTGTATTTGATGAAAGCCAAATACCAAAACCAATTGATCCTTATGGTGTTGCTAAATTCGCTTGTGAAATGGATATCCAAATTGCAGGAGTACAACACGGTTTAGATTGGTGTATTATTAGACCTCACAATGTATACGGAATTAAACAGAATATCTGGGATAAATATAGAAATGTATTAGGTATCTGGATGTTTCAACATTTAAACGGAGAAAAAATGACCATTTTTGGTGATGGGGAGCAAACTAGAGCATTTAGTTATATTGATGATTCATTAGAGCCTTTATGGAAAGCCGCTATTGATTCTAGAGCTAGTAAACAAATTATTAATTTAGGTGGTATTCAAGAATATTCGATAAAAGAAGCAAGTAATATTTTAATTAATATTATAGGTGAAGGAAGTGTAGTTCACCATGAAGCAAGACATGAAGTTAAACATTCAATACCCACATGGAAAAAATCAGTAGAATTATTAGATTTCGTACATGTTACTGATTTAGATAAAGGCTTGTATGAGATGTGGAAATGGGCAAAAGAACAACCAAAACGTAATAGATTTGTTTGGGATAAATATGAGATTGATAAAGGAATTTACTCTTATTGGAAAAGTAATTAAAGCAATAACTAAATGAAAAAAATTACATTTATTATTTTGACATATAATAATGAGAAGACTATTTTAAATTTATTGGATAATTTAAAAAAAGTTAACGACTCTGATATACTTGTAGTTGATTCATTTTCCACAGATAAGACATGTGAAATATTAATAAAAGAAAATATTACTTTTAAGCAGAATTCCTTTTTGAATTATAGTCAACAAAGAAATTTCTCACTTTCAAATTTAGAAATTAATTCTGAATTTGTATTTTGTATCGATTCTGACGAACTATTAGACACAAATCTGATTAATTGGATAAATACAACGAATATTACAGCCTTATCTAAATTCGATGGTTACTATTTGGTAAGAAAGGTAATATTCATGGGTAAATTTATTAGGTTTGGAGGAGTATATCCTACATATCATATGCGACTATTTAAAAAGCAAAAAGGTCAATGTGAAGATAAAACATATGATCAACATTTTTATGTTAATGGTAAAGTTACAAAGATAAAAAAAGGGGCAATTCTAGATCCTGTAATGTCAGACTTAGAATCATTTATATCATCACACAATAGATGGTCAAGTCTTGAAAAATACTCTTCATTTAATGAATCTAAGCATTCTGTTAAAGCAAATTTATTCGGAAATGCAATAGAAAGAAGAAGATATTATAAGAAAATATTTGTCTTATTCCCTAATGGTTATCGTGGAGCAATGTTATTCATAGTAAAGTATTTTTTTCTTTTGGGATTCCTTGATGGATATAAAGGTTTTTTATTCCATTTTTTTAATTCATTTTGGTTTAGGACATTGGTAGATGCAAAAATTTACGAAAATAAAAGTTTAAATAATTAAATCATGAAAAGTATTTTATATAATATTTATAAATCAATTATTTATAAAACAATCCCTAATGTCTTAATTGTAAAAAAAATATTTAGCAATAATTTTAAAATTTGCTACAATATATCTCAGAATCTTGTGTTTTATCCATTTTCCAAAATTTTAAATTATGAACCAACTATTCATAATAATATAATCAATATTTTAACTAAAAATTTTGGACAACTTAAAGAAAAAAAATTGTTTGTTTTTGATATTGGTGCAAATATTGGCCAAACTGCAATTTTTTTTAAATACTTGAATATAAATAACAAGATACTTTGTATTGAACCTGATATTGAAACATTCAATATGTTAACATACAATATGAAGCTCAATAGTTTCGAAGATACACAATGTCTGAATTTCGGAGTTGGTGATGCAAATACTGAAATTGATTTTTTTAGAGATTCAATTTCAGGAGGTAGAAAAGGTTCCTTCATTGAAGAATTTGTTGGAAGTAGTTATATCGGAAAGAAAACTTTAGTTAAAATAAAAACTTTAGACTTTTTAATTAGTGAATATGGTAAGCCAGATATTATAAAAATAGATGTTGAAGGTTTTGAATCTAATGTTTTAAAAGGATTGTCTGACTTTGAAGATCTTACATTTTTTATAGAATTGAGAGAAGAGACAAGTACTTTCATCTTTGATTTATTTTATAATAAATTTATAATTTATAAAATTGATAAAAAGTTAACTGAAGAAGTCAATTCAGTGAGTCAAATTAACGAATTCTGTAATATTATTTGTATACCAAGGAAAACAAAATAGTGAAAATTTCAATTATAACAGCTACCTATAATAGTTCAAAAACTATTCAACAAACATTAGAAAGCGTAAAGAAGCAAACTTATACTAATATCGAACATATAATAGTTGATGGTTTATCCAGTGATGACACAATTTCTATTGTAAATCATTTTAGTCACATAAGTCAAGTAATAATTGAGAAAGATAATGGGATATACGATGCAATTAATAAAGGAATTAAAATAGCCACTGGAGAAATAGTTGGAATTCTAAACTCTGATGATGTTTTATACGACGAATTTGTTATTGAAAAAATTGCAAATGCATTTTTAAGTAATTCAACAATTTCATCAGTTATTGCTCCAGTAGTTTTCTATGATTTTTTGAATGATAAAGTAAAAAGAATTTATTCAATTTCTAGATGGAAAACTAGTTTTTTTAAATTTGGAAGTATGCCTCCTCATCCTTCATTTTATTGTTATAGAAATTTGTTTAACGAGTTTGGATACTATAATACTAACTACTCTATAGCGGGTGACTTTGATCTTATGCTAAGGTTCCTTCATGTAAACAAACTAACATACGAAAAACTCACTTTTTATACTAATAAAATGAGTCTAGGAGGCATTAGTACAAAAAATATAAAAAGTAATATATTGTTAAATAAAGAAATACTTCATTCTTGTAAAATGAACAGAATAAAAACGAATTATTTATTAATCTATTCAAAATATATTTGGAAAATATTTCAATTTAAATTTAACTAATACATTGAAAAAAAAAATAGTTATAGCTCTTTTTGGAAAGTCTGGTTTTATCGGTTCTAACTTTTACAATCATTTTATAGATCGTTATCAGTTTGAGATTATAGACCTACGAAAAGAATATGATTTTGAAGCCATTAGAAAAAAAAATATTGATGTTTTTTTGAATTTTACAGGAAAGGCACATGATTTAAAAAAAATATCTAACCCTCAAGAATATTATAAGATTAACACAGATCTTTCATGTGAAATTTATAAATGTTTTTTAAAATCCAATGCAAAAACATTTATAACTCTTAGTAGTGTAAAGGCGGTAGCTGACTTTTATGATGGTGTCTTAGATGAATCTGTTTTGCCTAATCCTCAAACACACTATGGAATTAGTAAACATTTGTCAGAAAAATTTATTTTAGCACACCCGCCAAATCAAAATAAATCTTTTTTTATACTTAGATTGTGTATGGTTCATGGTCCCCATAATAAAGGAAATCTCAATTTATTATACAATTTTGTACTTAAAGGGTTTCCTTGGCCACTAGGAGCTTTTAAAAATAAAAGATCATTTTGTAGTATAGACAATCTATTCTTTGTTTTAAATGAATTAATTGAACGTAATGATATAAAATCTGGAATTTATAATATCGCAGATACAGAAACGATATCTACAAATTCTTTAATTAAAATTATAAACTCAATTACTAATAGAAATACAATAATTTTAAATATTCCAAAATTACTAATAGAATTAGTTTTCAGATTGGGTGATGTTTTTAATATGCCATTTAACACTGAGAAATTAAATAAGTTGACTGAGAACTTTGTTGTAAGTAATAAAAAAATACTAATTGAATTGGGTAAACCTTTACCATATTCAACTAAGCAAGGATTAGAACACACTATTAAATCATTTATTTATCAAAAAGCTATCTAATTTAAACTTAAACGATGAAAAAAGCAATTATAACAGGTATAACAGGTCAAGATGGAGCATATTTAGCTGAGTTTCTTTTAAATAAAGGATATGAAGTACATGGTATAAAAAGAAGATCTTCGCTATTTAATACTCAGAGAATTGATCATATCTATGAAGATCCACATATTCCAGATAGACATTTACACTTGCATTATGGCGATTTAACTGATAGTACTAACCTGATTAGAATTATTCAAGAAGTGCAACCCGATGAAATTTACAACTTGGCAGCAATGAGCCATGTGCATGTAAGTTTTGAAGAACCAGAATATACAGCAAATGCAGATGGTATTGGAACTCTTAGAATTTTAGAAGCCGTTCGTTTATTAGGGTTAACTAAGAAAACAAAAATATATCAAGCATCTACGTCAGAATTGTATGGTTTAGTTCAAGCAGTTCCTCAATCAGAAAGTACTCCTTTTTATCCGCGTTCTCCATATGCCGTAGCAAAATTATATGCATATTGGATTACAGTAAATTATAGAGAAGCATATAACATGTATGCATGTAATGGCATCTTATTTAATCATGAGTCTCCACAAAGAGGTGAAACGTTTGTGACAAGAAAAATAACAAGAGCAACTGCAAAGATTGCTTTAGGTATGGACAAATGTTTGTACTTAGGGAACTTAGATGCAAAAAGAGATTGGGGGCATGCCAAAGATTATATTGAAGGAATGTATTTGATATTACAACAAGAAAAACCTGAGGATTTTGTTTTGGCAACAGGTATAACTACAACCATTCGTGATTTTGTAAAAATGAGTTTTGCTGAATTAGGAATTGAATTAGGATTTAGAGGAAAGGATGAAGCTGAAGAAGGCTATGTCGTAAAAAATAATAGTAATTACAAATTAGAAGAAGGTAAAGTAGTTGTTAAAGTGGATGCTAAATATTATAGACCAACTGAAGTTGATTTATTAATTGGAGATCCAACTAAAGCAATGACCCAATTAGGTTGGAAACCTAAATATGATTTAGCATCACTAGTAAAAGAAATGGTAGCAAGTGATGTTTCTTTATTTAAGAAAGAGTTGTATATTAAACAAAGCGGATTATAAAAATGGAGCAAACTGCAAAAATATATATTGCTGGACATAGAGGGATGGTAGGTTCTGGTTTAGAACGTAAATTAAGGAAAGAGGGATATAATAATATTGTTACAAGGACATCTGCTGAATTAGATTTAAGAAATCAGCAAGCAGTGAATGAATTCTTTGAAAAAGAAAAACCTACTTATGTAATACTTGCTGCGGCTAAAGTGGGAGGTATACATGCTAATAACACATACAGAGCAGAATTTATTTATGACAACTTAATGATAGAAGCCAATACTATTCATGCTGCGTATTTGAATAAGGTAACTAAACTATTGTTCTTAGGTTCATCTTGTATATACCCTAAGATGGCACCGCAACCATTGAAAGAAGAGTATTTGTTAAGTGGATATTTAGAACCAACCAATCAGCCCTATGCAATTGCAAAAATTGCAGGTATTGAAATGTGTGATAGCTATAGAGCACAATATGGGTGTAATTTTATTTCTGCAATGCCTACGAACTTGTATGGTACAAATGACAATTATCATCCAGAAAATTCACATGTCCTTCCTGCATTAATTAGAAGATTTGTTTTGGCAAAAAAGAATAATGAGCCAACTGTTACTATTTGGGGCTCTGGTACTCCAAGAAGAGAGTTTTTACATGTTGATGATTTAGCTGAAGCTTGTTTTTACTTACTAGAAAATTATAATGAACAAGGATTGGTTAACATTGGCAGTGGCATAGATGTTTCAATTAAAGAATTAGCAGAATTAATAACAGTAGAGATTGGGTATAAAGGAGAAATTGTTTTTGATAAAACAAAACCAGACGGTACTCCTAGAAAGTTGATGGATACAAGTAAAATAAATGACTTTGGATGGACAGCCTCTATTGGTATAAAAGAAGGAATTAAAAGAACAATTTTAGAAGTACAAGATCTTTTTTCATAATCATTAAACTAAAAGAATATGCCTTATTTATTTACATCTGAGAGTGTTTCTGAGGGACATCCAGACAAAGTAGCGGATCAGATTTCTGACGCCTTAATCGATAACTTTTTAGCATTTGACCCACAATCAAAAGTGGCATGTGAAACTTTAGTAACTACGGGTCAAGTAGTGTTGGCTGGTGAGGTAAAGTCAAAAGCCTATTTAGATGTTCAAGAAATTGCAAGAGGTGTAATTAAGAAGATTGGATACACGAAGAGTGAATACATGTTTGAGGCGAATAGCTGTGGTATTTTATCGGCTATCCATGAGCAATCAGCTGATATTAACCAGGGGGTGGATAGAAAGAAGAAAGAAGAGCAGGGTGCTGGTGACCAA
>JACCDH011011851.1_pt1 | contig 16801 bp, 12 predicted proteins | sample 7442481 | NCBI WGS metagenome assembly JACCDH01 (sample SAMN15323433, study PRJNA562643) | freshwater metagenome | isolation source: river surface water | place: USA:Blue River Watershed | collected 2017-08-15
GCACCAACAGTTGATAGTCGCCAATGGGTTATCGACCACTTCACCTGGCAAGCTACCTTGGCACCGTTACCACAATTATTATGCAAATGATGGCTAAGCAAAGTTCTTTAACACCACTTGATCAAACGAAGATAAAGTTCTTTGGCATAGGAGCTTTTCTGCTGGCTGCATGGGCTTGGACCTTTTGGTCAACGCTGGTCTCGATGGAAGTTGTATGGCGCGGTTCTGAAACCTACATGCATTGCTATTTCATACCGCTAATCAGTCTTTGGTTAATTTGGCCGCTGCGCCACGCAATTAACCCCCAATCATTTGGCAGTCTATGGGGATTATTACTTTTTATCCCCTCTTTTATGCTTTGGCTTGTTGGATTTGCGGCAGACGTAAATTTAATAGCTCATTTTGGCGCTATGCTGTGTTTAGTCAGTTTGCTGTGGTGCTGGCTTGGCGATTCTAATTTTAGAGTACTACGTTTTCCGCTGATATACCTGTTATTTGCAGTCCCCTTCGGAGAAGAAGCAAACGCCCCATTACAATTTATTACGGCAGAAATGGCGGTATGGCTACTGCAAATGACCGGTATTCCGGTGCTGCACGAAGGGTTGTACATCACGACGCCTGTCGCATCCTTTGAAGTCGCGGAGGCTTGTTCTGGTGTAAGATTTATGATTGTCGCCCTCGCACTTGCCTTTTTATTTAGCCATATGCACTTTCAGGGCTGGAAAAAGCGCGCATTGTTCATTGGTTCGCTGGTAATTTTATCGATAATCGCCAATAGTTTCCGCGCGTTTTTCCTAATATTTATCGGTGAAAAAAGCGGCATGACCTACGGGTTTGGTGCTGATCATTATTATTATGGCTGGGCGTTTTTCGCGATTGTTATTTTTCTCTCTTTTCATATTGGTGCAAAATTCGGGGATAAAAATGAAGTCGATTATGAACAATCCATAAGCTTTAAGTCGAGCAAAGTGTTTCCACCAATCACTGCGCTTTTGCTCGTTTTAATATGTAAATTATGGATCAGCAGTTTGCAGCCTTTAACTCCTGGAATGACTGTGTTTTCTGACAAAACAAGCCAGACTCAAGATAACCTCAAAGAGAAGTTCGGGATCGAATTTCCATATTCTCATAAATCAAAAATCGAACAGGTAAACGATAATCTTCTATATTTTTCAGTCCTCTATGAGCTAAAGCAAATAAATGGTGAACTGATAAGTTCCAACAATAGACTTTACGACACGACACGTTGGGCTGTGATGGACAAATCCATTACTGTACAAAACGAAATTCCGTTGACTCATGTGACTTTACGTAACCCTCAAGGGCAAGTAACTCAGCTGGTGTTTACCTATCAAATCTCTGAGAAATATTTCAACTCAGCATACAAAGCAAAATTTTATCAAGCGTATTTGTTTTTGATTGCATCGTCAGGTAAGGCTAAAATCCATGCCGTGTATTGCTCAGAAGTTCAAGTAACCGAATGTACGGTTAATCTAATTAAAAAACTTGAAGATTCTAAGGGACTGCCACTGCAATGAACCCAAATTCGGCTGCCCGCAAAGTTATTTTGCATCTCATTTATAGACTTGATACCGGGGGATTGGAGCGAGTGATGATTAATTGCATCAATTCCCTTCAGAACTCTTCTATTCGGCACGTGGTAGTTTCTTTAACCAACGCCGGTACTTTTGCAAATAACCTTCCGCCAGATGTTGAAGTATTTTGCTTAGAAAAAAAGCCCGGTGCTGATCTTTCGATCCATTTAAAGTTGTTTAAAATTTTTCGGAAGCAGAAAGTAAATGTGTTGCATACCTATAACATTGCAACCATTGAATACCATCCGATAGCACGATTAGCTGGAGTGAAAACTTGCATCCACGCGGAACACGGAAGAGATATCAACGATCCAACTGGTGCGAATAGAAAATATAAGATTTTACGTCGACTTATGTCACCATTTATAGACCATTTTGTCGCAGTTAGTCGTGATCTAAAAGAATGGTTGATTAATGATGTCGGCATACCAGAACCAAAGTGTAAGCTAGTTTACAATGGTATAAATACAGATAAATTCAGGCCTCAGAGCCATACAAATCAGCACCTACGGTTCATTCATGTAGCTAGGCTGGCCGAAATCAAAGATCAAAAAACACTGCTTCAAGCAATATCTCTACTTTGTCAAAAAGACCTTCCGCCGTTTATATTAGATATTATTGGCGATGGTCCTTTGCGTTTAACACTAGAACAACAAGCCGTTGATTTGAAAATTCCGAACTCAGTTCTTTGCTTTAAAGGTGATTGTCCGAATGTAGAGCAGTTATTGCCTGCTGCAGATGTTTTTGTATTATCATCGCTTGCTGAGGGAATTCCGATGTCAATTTTAGAAGCTATGGCCTGTTCATTACCTGTTATTGCAACAAAAGTTGGCGGTATTCCCGAGATCATTGGAGATAACGGTCTGCTGGTTCCTTCACGTAATCCGCAGGAGCTCGCCGATGCGATGGAGTTTTATATTTTAAACCAAGATATCGCTAAGTCTCACGGCATTATTGGGCTATCAAATGTGAATCATATGTTTAGCGAAAAACAAATGGTGAATTCGTATTTAGAATTGTATTTATCGCGATAGGGAAATTTATGTGTGGCATCGTTGGAATACTATCGCTTGACGGTTTAAAGCCGATAGACAGCACCTTGTTAAATGCAATGAATCAAGCACAGTTTCACCGTGGTCCTGACGAAGGCGATCAATATGTCGATGCCTTTATAGGCCTTGGTCATCGTCGTCTTGCAATTATTGATTTGGCCCAAGGGCAGCAGCCGATGCAGGATGCATCAGGTCGTTTCACACTAATTTTTAACGGCGAAATCTATAATTTCCCAGCATTACGTGCAGAATTAATCGAACTCGGCCATCAATTCCATAGCCACTGCGATACTGAAGTTATTTTACGCGGGCATATGCAATGGGGTGATGCCTGTATCGAGCGCTTGCAAGGTATGTTTGCTTACGCGTTGTGGGACAAACAAGATAAACGCTTAGTACTTGCGCGTGACCGTTTAGGTATCAAGCCTTTATTTTACATGCAGCAACAAGGTTATCTATTTTTTGCATCCGAGCTAAAGAGCCTAACCTTAGTGCCTGGTTTTGATAAAACCCTAAATCCTCATGCAATTGAGCAATTTTTCTGCCTAGGTTATGTCGCAGAGTCTGATTGTATTTATAGCGTTGTGCAAAAGATGCCTCCGGCGCACTTCTTGACTATCAACCTCAACGATCCGACCATAGCCTTAGTACCACAGCGCTACTGGCAGTTATCTTACGCTACACAACAAACCGGATTGACTGACCAGGATTACCAACAGCAATTAACGACTGAATTAACTAAAGCTGTGCAGAGCCACTTAGTGACAGAAGTCCCGCTGGGTTCCTTTTTATCCGGTGGTGTCGATAGCAGCGCGGTAGTAGCCTTAATCGCTGGCATGTCGGATGAACCGGTACGCACATGTTCAATTGGCTTTGATGTGGCGGCATATGACGAAAGCGACTATGCCAATCAAATCGCGAAGCAGTATCAAACCAACCATCAAAGTCGCATCGTGACCAGCAACGATTTCAGCCTAATTCCTGAGCTTGCTCACATATATGATGAACCTTATGCCGATAGTTCCGCCCTAGCGACCTATCGCGTATGTGAACTCGCTCGAGAAAAGGTCACAGTTAGCATGTCTGGTGATGGCGCTGATGAGCTTCTGGCTGGCTATCGTCGATATAAACTATTGATGAATGAGCAAAAAGTTCGGGAAAAAATTCCGAAGCTACTACGAACAGCGATTTTTAAACCACTTGGGCGTTGGTTTCCAAAACTAGATTGGGCACCGCGAGTATTCCGCGCAAAAACAACTTTTCAGTCACTAGCCATGGACTTGGTCGAAGGTTACCTGCATGGTGTTTCATTACTAAAACAGGCGCAGCGAGATGCGTTATTTAGTGATGAATTTAAGCAACAACTAGCTGGCTACAATACTTTGAAGTTGTTCCGAGATGTAGAACAACAATTTGATGGCAAAGACCCATTGAGCTTATTGCAATATATCGACATCAACACATGGCTGGTTGGTGATATTCTGACCAAAGTTGACCGTGCAAGCATGGCCAATAGCCTTGAAGTAAGAGTACCCTTTCTGGACCATAAATTTGTTGAATGGTCCACGACAGTGCCGGTCGCGCAGAAAATTCGTAATGGCGAAGGAAAGTTTGTACTCAAAAAAGCCATGGAAGATAAACTACCACTCGATATTTTGTATCGACCAAAAATGGGTTTTAGAGTGCCACTCGCCGATTGGTTCAGAGGCCCGTTGAAGCAGCAGGTCCGCGATTTATTGTTAGGCGCGCCACTTAGCACCAGTGGCTTATTTAACATGCAAACCGTAGAGCAATGGATCAATGAGCACCAACGAGGTGTTTCCGACCATAGCACCGCCCTTTGGACTCTATTGATGTTTAGAAATTTTGTTTCTAAAGATTCGGCGCTTACCCAATGAAAATTTTGACTATTTCATCGTTATATCCAAACAACAAAGATCCTAAACATGGGATTTTCGTTGAGACTCGGCTGCGCCATTTGCGGAAACACTATCCTGAAGTTAATGCAGTTGTCATCGCACCTGTGCCTTGGTTCCCTTTTGCTGCCAAGGGATTTGGCGAATATAGTAAATTTGCCGGTGTGGTTGATGTTGAAACTCGCGATGGTGTGCAGGTTTACCATCCAAAGTACTTGGTTATACCAAAATTAGGCATGCACATAACGCCATGGTTTATGGCAAGAAGCATTCGTAAATGCATTAAACAGCTACAAGCTGATGGACATAGCTTTGATTTAATCGATGGCCACTATTTCTATCCAGATGGCGTCGCTATTGCAAAAGTAGCTACTGAATTGGCCATTCCGTTTACTTGCACAGCGCGCGGCACTGACATCAATTTAATTCCAGAATACCCAGTTGCTCGCCGCAGAATCGCCGATGTCTTTAGCAAGGCTGCTCATTTGATGGCGGTATGTAAAGCGCTCGCTGAAGAAATGATTGCTTTAGGCGCACCGAAAGCGAAAGTAACGGTACTTCGAAATGGCGTTGATTTAGAGTTGTTTAAAGCCTCCGATGACGCAACAAAACAGCAACTAAGAAGTGAGTTAGCTTTTAGCTCAACTGGACCGTTGCTAATGTCAGTTGGTGGACTTATCGAACGTAAAGGTCATTATTTAGTAATTGCTGCACTTGCTGAATTGCCAGAAGCACAACTAGTGATTGCCGGAAATGGTCCGGATTTAGCGTCATTACAAAAACAAGCAGTCAAGCTTGGTGTTGCCGATCGAGTCCACTTTGTTGGCGCTTTGTCTCAACCGCAACTAAGCCTGTATTATCAAGCTGCTGATGCCTTAGTATTGGCATCAAGCCGCGAAGGCTGGGCGAATGTTTTACTGGAAGCTATGGCATCTGGGACTCCTGTTGTTGCGACAAATATCTGGGGAACACCAGAAGTTGTTTCGAGCCCAGACGCAGGGGTATTGGTTGACCGCACGGTAGAGGCCATTGCCGGAGGTGTCCGCACCTTATTGTCAGCGCCGCCAAAACGGCAAGCCACACGACAATACGCTGAGCAATTTACCTGGCAGCAGACGTCAGATGGGCAGATTGAAATTTTTACACAGATTATGCAATAAAGAATGGATTCTTCGATAAGCTCTTGACCACAAAAGCATAACTAAAGAATCATTCAAATAATTTTGTTGAATGACCGGTTTTTAGGGTTAGATTAGAGTAATGCTTATATTCACTACAGAACGTCTATCGTGAATAAGCTAGAGCATTTATGCCGTATGATCGGCACAAATTGAATTGTGCGAGTATTGGTCGAAATTGACATGATGGTCTGGTACCAATAATGGTACCTGTGTTCATGCGAAACATCTCTATCGGATCCAAAAGTTAGAATAATTGCCGATTTTTCTCGGCTAAAGGTGAAGCTGCTGATGGAAAGTTTACTGTTTGTATTTGATTTAATTTTGGTTGGTTATCTTTGCCTTTGGGCAGCTAGAGCCGAAGTCCAGAAATGAGAGATTTAGCGCTACTCGTCTTTATTCTTTTTTCATCGTATTACATATTGCGAAGCCCATTTATCGGTGTTGCACTTTCTATTTGGACGTCGCTGTTTACGCCTAATTTATGGGTATTCGGTTTTGGACAGTCTTTACGTATCAACTTCTTGTTCCTAGCGCTATTTTTAATCTCACTAATAATTAACAAGAGTAAAATTAAGAACGTCGATTATAAATTCACCCCTCTTTGTTTTACTCACATTGCATTTTTCCTTTTGGGGACATTGTCTGCATTATTTACAATCTCTCAGGAGGATGTGGTTTGGCTCGAGTGGAGTTATTTCTATAAAACCTTGTTGTTGTACTTTTTTGTAGTTTTCGTAGTTCACACCGAAGTTCAAGTTAAAACTATTTTGTGGGCGATGGTTCTTTCTGTTTCATTTATTGGTCTTTCAGAGGGATTGAAATATGTTTTATCTGGAGGAGGCCACGTTATTGTCGGCGTACTCTATAGCAAAATGCAGGATAGAAACTCATTAGCTCTTGCAATGAATATGATTTTACCATTGCTATTTCTGCTTAGAAATTATACAGAGAATAAAAAGGTTAAGACCTTTTTGTTAATTATTGCAATTTTCAACATCATAGCAATTTTAGGATCCTTCTCACGCGGCGGGTTAATCGGATTAATTGTTGTCGGTTTCTTTTATTTCTTACGTTCTGACCGAAAAATTATTATTTCTGTGTTTGCTGTAGTTATTGGCATTGGCGCAGTTAATTTTATGCCCGATCGTTGGACTCAGCGGATGAATACAATTGAGTCGGCCGATCAAGATGAATCCTTTTTAGGTCGAGTGGTTGCATGGAAACAAGCCGTTCTTATCGCTAATGATCATCCATTGGTTGGTGTTGGCTTTAAAGGTGGACAAAATCAGGCAATTTGGACTTATTACAAACCAGATTTCGACATTTTTAATTCAATTATCGACACTTCCAATACGAACTTTGTTCAAGCCAAAGCTGCCCATAGTATTTACTTCCAAGTAATGGGAGACATGGGCTATACTGGATTGTCCCTATTTCTATTACTATTATTCACTAGTTACCGATATATACGATTTGCTGAAAAAAACCTACCCCGAGCTAGTTTCTTTCATGACCTCGCAGGGATGACAAAAATTTCGCTCGCGGCATATGCAGTTGCGGGGGCAGCTTTGAGTTTGCCTTATTTTGATATTTTATATGTGATTTTTGGCTTGAGTACTATTGTTTATCTGAAAGCAAAGGCTATGAAGACCGCACATGACTGAATCACAAGTCAAAATTTCTACTAATGCAGCGAAATGGACACTCCTTTCTGTTTGGGTGAAGCGTCTGCTTGGCTTAGTGAGCACCTTGATCTTGGTTCGCTATCTGACACCAACTGATTTGGGTATTGCTATATCAGCAATGATCGTCTTAATGTTTGCGCAAGCTGTTACTGAAGCTGGTTCTCGACAATATATTATTCAGCAAGACCATCTTAGCAACGAACAAATATCCTGCGCTTGGACGATATCGCTAATACTGAAGCTGGTCGCTTCAGCTTTAATCATTATTGCATCGTTGTTTGCTGGAAAGATTTTTGACTCTGACAAAATGGCGGCGGTGTTGCAAGTATGCAGCGTCGTGCCACTGCTAATCGGGCTTAAAAATCCAGGTCTGTTTATTGATGAGAAAAATGATCAATATAAAATTCTTAATTTATTACCGGTCATTTCAAAAATCGTTGCATTACCAGTGACTATTGGCATTGCCATAGTTTATCAAACTTATTGGAGTTTGATTATTGGCTCGCTGTTAGAAACCACCATTGAGGTCCTTCTAAGCTATCGATATAACAAATTTACTCCGAAATTGACCTTGGTAGGATATAAGCGCCAACTTAAGTTTTCTAACTATTTCTTTGTGATGTCTATATTCGGTTATCTTCGTTCGCGATTGGAAAACTTCGCGATAATTGCGCTCTTTGGGGTTAAAGGGAACGGTCTATATTCTATTGCACAGGAAATCGCTTTTTTGCCGATGACGGAGTTGGTGCAGCCTATTCAACGTGGCTTTTATTCGACTGCGGCAAAACTTAAAGCATCAAAGCAGCAGATGTTTGAGCTGTATGCCAAGCAAAGTAATTGGGTATTGTTAGTGCTTGTACCTTGCTTTTTTGGCTTGCTGGCTGTGCAAGACCTGTTTACTCAAGTTGTGTTAGGTGCGAATTGGATTGAAGCGGGAATGATTATGCCAATATTCACCGCAACAACGATTCCATTTTCTTTGTATATATTAATTATATTAATACTCACTATCGATAATAAATTTAAATTTATTATCGCCATCGATGTGGCGTATACAGTGGTTCTGGCCGTAACAACATACTACATCGACCACTTTAACCTAGTCTATTTCACGACATATCGAGCACTGCTATCCTTTTTGATTTTCGGATATTACCTTGTCGTAATCAAAATACAGTATAAAGTTAACATACTTTTTTTACTAAAAGCGCTACCCGCAGTCACCTTCTCCTCGATGATCATGTATGGATCTGTTTTGATGATACGTGGCCAAGTTGCCGATCTTTCCCAATTATTGCAATTGCTCATTTTAGTTACATCGGGCATACTGATTTATGCAATAGTGTTATATGTAAGTTGCAAATTCACAAAGAATGGAAACTCTAGGATTCAGGAAATTCTGGATACTTATCAACTAGTTGGTAAATATCTAAGCGCGAAAATTAATAAGAATTCGATTGCGATGGATCGGGAAAAATAGATTGAAATTTAAAAACTTTTTACTTAGGTTCATCAATAAACGTCTACGAACTTGTGTGATTTTCAATTTCCACGATATCGTTGCTGACGGTCAACATGCACGTACCGATCAGATCAGCGTTGCGACTTTTCGCCAACAACTTACTTGGATTCAACAGCATTTCACCATTGTTCGGATCGATACATTAATCGAACAATTTCATAACAATTCCATAATTAAACCAATGGCCGCCGTGACTTTTGATGACGGCTACCGCTCTCATTTTAGTTTGGTCAAACCAATCTTGGACGAATTCGAGATCAAGGCTGCATTTTATGTGTCTTCAGCCCATCTAACTAAAAATTACTATTGGCATGATCTTGTAGAAACTTTCTGTCAGCATAGCTCTAATCAACAACAACTTTCACTTCGAAATGTTCTGAAGTCATTGTCAGCTAAACAATTGCCGTCGTTAATCGAATCAATCAAATATTTGACACTTGCCGATCGAAAACTGGTGTTATCTGAGATTGAAGAATTTACAAAACCCTTCATGAAAGAACGGTTGTTGATGAATTCATCAGAAGTCTTAGCCTTGGCCGGGGAAGGCCATTTGATCGGAGGCCATACTTTAAACCACCCGATTTTGGCATTAGAATCCGACATAATATGTAAACAAGAGATTTCCGATGATTTGCTAGCACTCGAAGCCTTATTGCAGCAAAAAATCACAAGTTTTGCTTATCCTAACGGGATCCCGAATCAAGATTTTAATGATTCTCATCAACAAATTCTTGCCAGCAATGGTGTTAAATACGCTGTGAACACCCATAAGTCTATTTTAACTAAACCAATGAATATTCTCTCTATTCCACGAATCAATTTATTCGGCTCGAATGAAAGTTTGCATTGCAATTATCTTCTTAGAATGATTATAAGTTCGGTATTTCGTTCCCCTAATTAGCCGATTTTAAAAAAGGATACATAGGTTTGTTTCAGCTACTTTCACTGAAAAAGAAGTTAACCAATGTACTCGATAACACTTTAAATCGCGTAAAACACACTTTAAAATTGTACAACGAGATATTTTTATTTCTTACAGCAGTTAAGAGATCATCGAAGGCACAACTTCAATCCCCGACTTACTATGTAGTCATTGCGAGTGATTTTTTACCGACTATCCATGGTGGCATATACCGGCCCTTATCGTGGTTACAATTGGCAGCTATCCATGATGTTTGCGTGGAGTTACTAACCAATACACCAAAACGTATCAATACTGTTGGCAAGTTAATGACTAGTGAGTCATTAATTTCAAACAAGATACACTACTGCGATGAATCCGAATTTCAGTTATTTTCCCGTCCATCGCGGGTAATCATATCGCGACCAGAGTTCCTGTTAGCCGCTCTACAGCGTTTAGAACAAATGCATAAAGCAAAACAGATCAGTCATATTATCGCAACAGGCCCTGATTTCTCATCCTTTGTGATCGCAGCTCTGTTTGCGCAAAAACATGACGTTCGATTGCATTTGGATTATCGCGATGAGTGGACCCAAAGTCCTTTCGAGTTTTCGCAGCCAACATTTCTCGCAAAGATTTTAGAAAAAGCATGTGTAAGCCACGCCGATAGTATTTCGATGACAACACAGAGCCAAATGAATAATTTCAAACGCCATTTTCGTGGAAATACGCCATTATTCCTAAGGCAAAATGGCTGTGACAATTTCCCTGAGCGGGCACCTGGCCAACTGAGCTCAATCGAGGAGCTTCGCTTATGTCATAGTGGAAGTATTGGTGGGCATAATTCATTGGAACAGGTGTTATTTTTGTTTAATGAACTTTCACCGAAGATACACGCATCAGGTCGAACATTGCATCTGACGTTTTGTGGTTCAATTGCAGAAAATCAACTATCACTAATATCGATGGCTTCTAAATTTAAAATAACCACTTTTGGGCAACTTACACCAGAGCAAGCATTTACTCACAGCAGCGAGGCCGACCTCTGCTTGTTGTTGATTGACCATCGTTATGAAAGATATCTACCCGGAAAACTATTTGGCTATATTGCAACTGGAAATCCGATATTGATCATTGGTGCTGAATCAAGCACTGAAATAAGTTCGTTGTGTAATGAGTTTGAAATACCGCACTTTTTTGCCGATTGCAAAACTGTGGACACAAACGCATGTGCTGATTTCATTCTTAAAGCTCGAAGCAAAAAAACAGCACCGGCGCAATTAATCCGCTTTCGTGAAAGCATGGATAGGCAACAATTGGCAAAGGAGTTTTTTGAGATCTTTAATAATGATACGACTAACGTTTAACCCATGAAGATGATGTCAGCAACGCATTACACCTTACCAACAAGGTGGCCGTTCGGTATGAACGTTTATAAAAAGCGATCAAAAAGCGCTCTTTAATTGGCAATGATTTAATAAATTCTTTTGTTCTTCCCGAGTACATCGCCACATCATCCATATACCAATCATAAATTTTTTTATGAATAGGCCCTAATCCCTTTGCATGCACGACTCTCGAGTACATCACATGATAGAAAGCGGTTGCAGCATATATATCAAGCAACAATTTGCCGTCCAAGTGGGTAGCTTGCAAGCGAGCTTTTAATAATTGCATTACAACAGTAATGGATAATAAATGCTGACTGGAGGAGTTTACCAAACTCGAATTACGAATTAAGTATATTATCGTCGGCACGGCCAGTGGCACTACACGGTTAGCTTTTAAACTCACGTCAAATAATGCCAGCAAATCTTCACCCATACTGACGTTTTCAGGAAATTCTACTCCAACAAACAAATGTCTCTTGTAACATTTGTTCCAAACAGAGACTGTCGATTTAGGGGCAAGAATTGCCAATGCGAAATCCGGGCCGGACATCGCACTAAAGTCAGTGGCTCGCTTTAGTCTATGTTCAGAACTACCTTCTTTCATGGAGTAATAGTCAGACACAACAATATCGGCATCTTGCTCTTGCGCAGCACGAAGAAACTGTTTACAAGCACTTGGTAATAATTGGTCATCGCCGTCAAGGAACATCACATATTCCGAAGTCGCGAGCCGCAGCCCTGCGTTCCGAGCAGAACTAACACCACCATTCGTTTTTAGTAATACCTGGAGTTCCGGATTCGACTGTTGGAGCGAGTGAACTATATCCGCAGTTCTATCATTGCCACCATCTACAATAACAATAACTTCAACAGCAATATCTTGCTGATTTAAGGCCGACGAAATTGCGGTCGCTATATAATCTTGTACATTATAGGCGGTAATTATTATTGAAATTTGTGCCAAAGAGTATCTCCCTTCCCCCACACTAATGTTTAAGCAACTTTTGGCAGTTTGGCTTTAAACCAACCATTGACCACACTTATTACTGGGAATTCTACAAATTTTGAAAACAGGATCCCAGCAAATACTGAACCGACGATACATAAACTAAAAAATACGTTTGGCGAAAGCCACATAAACAAATTAGTAACTTCAGCAAAAATCATTAACACAATAACATGAGTTAGATAAATTGAATATGATGCTTTACCTATCGTTAGTAGAAAACGCGGAACTTTAAGACCGTGTTTTTGTTCATAGGATACAACTCCAACAATAAACAGTGTCGAGCCGAGTAGGTAACATGTATGTAACAACCACCAACCTTTTGGAATGTTTTCCGCGAAAGACTCAAATAGGCCAACAGAAAAAAACAACAATAGTCCAAGTGTCATCAAAGCTTTTTCAAAAATTACGCGTTTACTAACGATAAGTTTTGCTGCAAACATCCCAAGAAAGAAACCAAGATTAAACAACTGCAAAGTAAAATCGACTAACACTACTGAAGGAAATGGCTGAAACAGCAACTGGATGCTTAATAAGCTAAACCAGCTAATAAACAAGACAATCCCAGCTTTCCTATTAATTAAAAGGACTGAAAACATCGAATAAAACAGCAACTCCCGCGTTAAAGTCCATGCAACTCCCAAAATTTGGCCATGTCCTCCAGGCAACAGAAATATGCTCCTAAAAATTGTGTCAAACTCGCGCTCATGTCTTTGGGCTGTAGGGCTAAAAACCAAAATACATCCATATAATGCTAGAACAATCCAATATGTTGGCACTATCCTGACAAAACGCTTTTGCCAATAGTTAGACAGCCTATCAGGGCGGGCAATGTCTTGGTGATGAATATAAAAAATGATGAAGCCGCTTAATACAAAGAAAAACTCGACCCCTGCGTGTCCAAACTCGAATAGCCCATTAAAACCATCAACACCAAGATTTTGTGGCAAGCCTAAAATAATTGTTGCGTGTGCTAATAAAACCAACAACGCGGCGATCCCTCGACCAGCCTCGATCCCATCAAGCTTATTCATACTTTTCCAGAGTTAAATAACCGCTGCCATTGAGCCCACATCGGCGCAATCGCGTACTCATTATCAATAATTTGGCGATTATGAGCGCCAATATCTGGCCAATGCGATCTTGTGGCTATAGCCAGAAGTAAGGCTGAGGTAAAAGCTGCATCATTGATTTTGGCAGTGTAAGAATCAATCGCGTTGGCAAAAATACTCGGAACATCCCCTACTTCTGTTGCGACAACAGGTAGCCCTGCGGCCATCGCTTCCAGCATTGCAATTGGCAGTTGCTCAGTGTCTGAACTCAGTGCAAACAAATCAAACTGCGCTAGTAACTCTGTCGGTTTTTTCTGATAGCCGGTAAAAGTTACTTTTGAGTCTAAATTCAGTTCACTAACCAGTAATTTTACCGAGCTTAGCTCTGGGCCATCGCCAACGATAATCAGGCGCAAGTCGGCCTGTTGCGAAGCAACAGCGAAAGCACGAACCAATCGCGGAATGTTCTTTTCTTTCCTAATGGCGGCCACGGTACCTATGGTAATTGGCCCTGTCGATGAGAATTCTTTTGCTTTCAAAGGTAAAGCAACGCCATTTGCAATATAGGAGCATTTACTGCGCGGTACACGCCACACTTCAGTCGCTAGCTTTTGCAGTAACCGCGAAGGCACAACGAGTTTTGTTGAGGTGAGCCAAAACAGTAACTTACGAGTCAAGACTCGCCTAGGAAGCTGGGAAACGGCTTCGTCCGGGCCAAAACCGTCTTCCACTTGAACATGAGGGCATAACTTTGGCACATTCGCCAAAGCCCATTCAATAGCACCCCAGTTGTAGGACAACACAAGATCAGGTTTGACTTGCTTTAGCACTTGCCGAAATGCCTGGCGATTGGCAAATGCCCCCCCTTTCACAATTGTAAGCGGCATCAACTCAAAATTCACCTGCGGCTCGAGTAAATCCGCCGCCGGAAATTGATTATCCATGGCCACGATAATATGGCGATATTCCCCACCGAAATGATTGGCCAAGGCAACAAATCTAGCTTGCGGCCCGCCAAGTTTGAACGTTGAAAACGCATGTAAAATGGTTTTGACCGCTTGCTGACTCATTAGATTTCTGACCTAAAGATACTGATTGCTTGCCGTTTAAACTCTTGAGCATCAGCAACTGGCTGCCAGTTCAAATCTTGTTGAGCGTCGGTACAATCAAAACGTGCGACTAAACCACGAGACTGAATATCCCGAAGCGACGGAAATGGTGATTTTTTGCCACCCACAGTCTTGATAAGCCATTTAAATACTTCGACTGCCCATAACGTTTGCGGGAATGTCGCTTTATATTTTAATGGTCTGCCAGTTGCAATACTCAGCTCAGCTAAATACTCTCGAGCTGACCAACGGACATCACCTACCAGGTTGTAACTGCGATTAACCGCTTTAGCACTTGTTAACGCTTGGCAAATGGCTTCTGCACAATCTGAGACTAGGACCCAAGGTAACTGATTGTTGCCAAGATTCCAGCCATTGCAGTATTGCTCATTATTGAAGAAACCTAGACCACCATGGAATGGACTTGTACCTTCGCCCACCACAAGACCCGGGCGCAAAATGACTAAATCTAGCGAATGCTTGCTACAAACATCAACCACTGCTTGATCAGCGAGTGCTTTGGCCCGGGAATAATCATTTCGTTCTGTCGATTTCGAATCAGCAGGCGTGCTGCCGGTGACTACATCGTTGGCATCGCCCAAGAACAATGAGGAAATCGAGCCAACATGGACTAAGCGTTGAACTTTGGCAACAATCGCTGCGTCACAAACTGCTACTGCAGACTCAACCATCGCTTTGCGGATCTCTTCGAAATTCGCACCACCGCCGCCATGAGCTAAATTCACCACCAATTGCACTCCGGCCATCGCTCGTGCCAGGTGCTCGGCATTCTTTACATCGCCAGACACTAACTCAACACCAGGCTGATAGAAACATGAATGCAGGTTTCGGATCCCTCGAGCTAATACTCGCACTTGATATTGTTCAGCGAGCAAGCGCGTGACTGTGTGACGCCCGATAAAACCAGTACCACCAATCACTAAAACCTTTGGTTTTGAAGTATCGAGAACTGCCTGAACCGGCGATTCTTGCAATGGCAACAGCGGAAATGCACGTGCCATTTGCTCACAAACCGCGACTAAATGTGCGCCATAGCTAAAATCCGCTTTAGGCGATTTCCCTGAGGTAAATGCAGAATAAATTTCGTCAATGCTACCTTTCATACCGAGATAGAACGGATCTGAGCGCGATTTTAATTTAACCATCGCCAATGCGTAATTAATCAGATTACCCGCTCCAGTAGCGAATAACTGCCCAGCACTTTTTGCCGCGGAGAGGAAACCATCAGCAGCATCTAAATACGTGGTACGTTTTACCTGAAAATATTGATTAGTGAACATATCGGCAATGGCGATACCGTCATCACAATATACTGTCATGCGACATGCTGGAAATTTTGAACCAACATGAAAGCGAAAATTCACTGGCGCCTGCTGGCACTGAAGAGTTGCTTGTAGTTGAGTGTAGAGTACGACTCCTGGCGAAATCTCTGTACCTTGTGCTGCTTGGGCGTCACATTTTTCAACATTACCTACAAAGTCCACAATTTGTGATAACGGATGGACGGCTTGCTCTAATAAAATATTAACCGGCTGACAAAACATCCAATGCCCAAATTGCCGCGCAGCTAATTGCTTAAGAGGAGCCTCATAGACGTAATCAACAAATCGAACTGGACCTAATTTACCCGCCTCAATATCACGTTTTAGATTCAAATAAGCAGGTGAATACATAAAGTTCTGATTAACTGCAGTTAAGGTTCCTGCAGCTTCAGCGATTGCCTGCATTTCAGCACATTCTTCGCTGCTGACTCCCACCGGCTTCTCAATCACAACTTTGCGGCCAAGCCGCAAAAACGGCAGTGCCGACGCATAATGTACATTGGGCGGTGTCAACACATGGACCACATCAAAATCGAGGGCAACAGCCTCGTCAATGTCAGCACAAACTTTGGGAATATTAAATTGACGAGCAAATTGCTCTGCTAATGCTTTGTTATTGTCGTATACCGCAACCATTTTTGCTGAAGGATTAGCCAACAACGCCTCAGCATGGACTTTTGCAATATTACCTGTCCCAACAATAAGAACTTTAAGCACTGACATGATTTTCCTTTCATGATAATTAAATAAACAATACAAATGACTAAGGTAGCGTTTCAGCCGATTTAGATTTGTGCCGCCACTTATACAATTGCTGTTTTAGTTGTTTTAGCCACTGCTCTAGTCGCAGCAGTAACAATGGGCGCTGAAACTTAGCGATACATAACTCACTAATTTCATTAGCAAATGAGGATTTGTACCGCGCATCCCCCCCCATAAAATCGTAAGACATATAGCCCTGTTTTTTATAATGCTCAATCGCCAAATAAGGCGCTGCCAAACCCGGTTTTGCCTTATTATTGCCAGCTATAGAGCTATCCTGTTCAGC
>JACCDH010301384.1_pt1 | contig 16800 bp, 11 predicted proteins | sample 7442481 | NCBI WGS metagenome assembly JACCDH01 (sample SAMN15323433, study PRJNA562643) | freshwater metagenome | isolation source: river surface water | place: USA:Blue River Watershed | collected 2017-08-15
AGCTTTATGCAGTGGCGTATTGGATTGATGCACTTGATACAAGTGAGATAGTGCCCCCTTTATACGCGGCTGATTGAATTGTAAGCAAGGGTTTAATGTATCATACAAAGCTCCTGCAGGTATGCTAATTTGAATGTCGGACGTTTTAAGTTGATTATCTTTATTTGGGTAAAACAACTGCTCGGTACAAGGCGATTCAATGGGGGCGTTATTTCCGGTCGATTTAACAACAACATGTAATGTATACGTCTTGCCATACACATCACCCGAACAAAACTGAAGGTGTTTGAAGGTTCCTGTATCTACTTGCAATACACCTTTATTACGCATGTATGGGTAAATGGCAATTTTATTTCCATCATCCAAAAAGCATTTATTAATGCGGTAACCAAATAACTTGTATACCTCATAATCGATGTGTGCATTAATGTATTTGGTGTCGGCAAAGTTTAATCGATCTAATCGGTAAGTAAACAGCTTCTTACCATCTGTATAAACATCAGCACAATACACACTATACTCTTTTGTTTTAGAGAGGAGGTAATCATACGTTTCAATACCTACTCCTAATTTAGTGGCATTTACATATAACGTATCGCGTAAAAGGTATCCGCTATCCGTAGCAATGGTGTTGTTGGTGGTGATGGAATGACTGCTTATGATAGTGGGTTTATTTGGAGCCAAGTTATAAACCACCACACGATTAATTAACGGAGGCAAGCTATCCATAGCTTTTATGCCAAACAAAAGAGGATTGATGGGTTCTTCTGATTTCGTATCACGAATTTCGAAATGCAAATGCGGTCCGGAGCTAGTGCCTGAGTTTCCGCTGTATCCGATTAACTGACCTTTTCTTACGCGAAGTATATTTTTCTCCGGGAAATGGTCGAAATCGTAGCGTTTAATCTGGTACTGGTATGCCTTGATGTAATCGGCAATAGCACCATCATAACGTAATAAGTGACCATAAACACTGGTATAACCATTTGGGTGATCGATGTAAATCGCTTTTCCATATCCAACCGGAGATATTTTAATACGACTGATATAACCATCGGCAATAGCATAAATGGGTAAACCCTCTTTTTCGTTGGTACGAATATCCATTCCGCTGTGAAAATGATTATCGCGCAGAGAACCGAACGGTGCGCTTAGAAATAAAGGAGTATCCATGGGCGACACAAAAGCGTCTTGCGGATAAGGTTGCGCAGTACTGATTAATGTACTCGTTACCCAAATAACAAACAGATAACTAAGGTACTGCAACGATTTCATCATATAACTTACTTCAACTTTTTAGTGTGGGTAATATTAGTGCATTTGATTGTAATACGAAAAGACTAGTCTTTATTATAATTAAAATTGTCGCTAGCATAAAAAAATGTTACGATAAAATAGTATTATCGCTAAACAAATAAAACAACACATGCGCCTTGAACGATATGCCTTACGCTGTTTCATTTTCTTTTTAACACTGTTTGCATCCGGTACTTCATTTGCGCAGCGACTGGCTATTGATAGTTTGGTTAAGTTAAATCAAACCTATACAAACGTAGATACGTTTAAGGTGGAGATTCTTGATAAGTTAGGTTTTGCCTATCGTTTTTTTGGTCCTGATAGTGTGTTGTATTATGCAGATCAAGTGCAAGAAATTTCCGAAAAATTAAATCATAAACGAGGTATAGCTTCATCGTATAAGTTGCGCTCTATGGGCTTGTACATGTTAGGTGATGTGCCAAATGCTATTTTATATGCCAATAAAGCACTCGATTTATTTACTGCAATTGGAGAGTTGAAAGGTGAAGCGTCTATGCTGAACAACTTGGGTATGTTCTACTACGAAAAAGGAGAGCATCGAACTTCGGTTGATTATTATCTACGTTCGTTAGAGTTAAGACAACTAATAAATCATCAACCTGAAATTGCAGATAGTTACAATAACTTGGGTAATGCGTTTAATAGCTTAGGTGATTATGCACAAGCATTATCATTTCATTTCAAGGCATTGTCTATTCGCGAAAAGTTGAATAAACCGGAAGATTTGGCGGATAGTTACACGAACATTTCTTCGGTTTATTATATGATTCACAGCTATGATGAATCGTTGGTTTATGCAAAGAAAGCTTACCTTATTTTTAAACAGTACGGACAGTTGGATGGTATATTAAATTCTTTACTCAACTTCGGGAGTATTTACACCGAATTAGGTCCGAAAACAAAAGCACTAAGTTATTTTAAAGAGGCATTGGTGTTAAATAAACAACTTAATTTAGGAGTTAATTTGGCCATTGTATACTATAATATCGGACATATTTATTTGAATTTGAATAATTATGCGATGGCTCAATGTTACCTAGATAGTGCATTGATTACATCAAGTAAATCATATTACAACGAAGGGGCAGCGCTAACTTACATCGATTTAGGTTTTATTGCACGTACACAAGGTAAATTAAAAGAAGCTGAGACGTTGTTGAGAAAAGGGTTAGAAATTGCGGAAGTGATACATAGTAAGCCAAGACAAAGTGAGGCAAGCAAAGAATTGGCCAAGCTTATGCAGATGAAGGGAGATTTTAAACAGGCCAATAAGTATTTAGAGTTGGCTTTGATAATTGATGATAGTTTGCACAAAGCTGAGATTAATAAAGGTATTTATCAAAGTAAGCTTGACTACTTACTAGAAAATCATAAACAGAAAATTGACTTGTTGGAAAAGGATAAATCGCTGCAGGAAGCCAACCTTAAATTTCAACGGTTACTTTTGAGTAGTTTAGTAATTGCATTGTTATTACTGGGTGGTATCATTTTTATTCAACGCAGAAATGTTTCAAGGATGAAACACGTACAAAATGTGATTATCAAACAGTCGGATGAATTGAAAAGCCAAGCTGATAATTTACAAGAAGTGAATCGGGTGAAAGATAAGGTGTTTTCGGTGTTGTCCCACGATTTACGTGGTCCGATTAATTCGCTAACAAGTGTGATGCAGATGATGAATTCTGATTTGATGAGTGCAGATGAGTTCAACCAAATGCGAGATAAATTCTCTCAACAACTCAGGTCGCTAAACTTAATGCTAGATAACCTATTGTTTTGGTCCAGAGCAAATCTTAAAGGAATTATCGATACCAATAAGTCGTTTGTAAACGTCAATAAAAAAGTTCAACAAGTATTTTTGTTGTTAGGTGAGGTGGCTCGTGGAAAGCAAATACGATTACACTCTGAATTAACCATAGATAGTGTGGTTTACGCTGATGCGGATCACATGGATATTATTTTGCGCAACTTGATTTCTAATGCACTTAAGTATACGCCAAACGCAGGCTCGATAACCATTACTGAAACCACGCATGATAAGATGCGTGAAATACATATTACAGATACCGGAATTGGAATGTCAGAGGAGAAAATACATGAGCTATTTACTGATTTGCCTATTCACTCACAATATGGAACTAAAGGAGAGAAGGGTACAGGTATTGGCTTATTAATTACTCGCGAGTTTGTGATGATAAACAGAGGAACAATTAAGGTAGAAAGTAAACTCAACGAGGGAACAACATTTACCGTATCATTCCCTGTTGAGCAAGATTAGTTTTATTTTACCTCGCAAGTTAACATCAACTCCTGTTCGATGTAACCTTCTAAGGTATCGCCAATAGATATTTTGCTTACACCTGCAGGCGTGCCGGTATAAATTAAATCGCCAACTTTTAGGGTGAAGTATTGTGATACAAAACTCACTATATCTTCAAACGAGAAAATCATGTGTGAGGTGTTACCTTGCTGCACCAGTTCTCCATTTTTCTTCAAACTGAAGTTGATGTTGCTTAAATCTTTTCCTTCCACGTTAATGAAGTTACCCAAAGGTGCAGAGCCATCAAATGCTTTGGCTAATTCCCATGGTAATCCTTTTTCTTTCAGTTTAGCTTGTGTGTCGCGTGCGGTGAAGTCAATACCCAAGCCAATTTCGGTAAAGTAATTACGCGCAAATTTGGGTTGAATCTTTTTTCCCATTTTGCTGATTTTGATAACTAACTCCACTTCGTGATGAATATCGTTACTGAAATCAGGATGGTAAAAAGGTTCTCCATTTTTAAGTAATGCGGTATCGGGTTTGCTAAAAATAACCGGACTTTCAGGCACTGCATTACCCAATTCTTTCGCGTGTTCGCTATAGTTTCTACCTACACAAAAAATTTTCATCTGTTATAACTTATTCAATTCTGCTTTTACAAAATCCATCAACGATTTAATGTATGCTGCACTAAAGTTAAATTCAACTCCTGCAGTTTTATAAATCTCACCAATCGATTTGGTATAGCCTAAACTCAATGCCTCTTTATATTGTTGAATGGCTTTCTTTTTATCAGTTAAGAAGTTTCGCCAAACGGCTAACGCACCAAGTTGCGCCATGCCATATTCGATGTAATAAAAGGGTACTTCAAACAAGTGCAATTGCTTTTGCCAAGTATAAGCTTGTATATCTTCAAAGCCACTCCAATCAACCATACCGGTGCCAAACTCTTTACTTAGTTTAACCCAGTATGCTTTGCGCTCATCTGCTGTGTGGGTTGGATTGGTATAAATCCAATGTTGAAACTTATCAATGGTAGCAATCCACGGTAATATTTTAATGATGCCTTCTAAGTGCTCTTCTTTCGCACGATTCAATTCTTCCGGTGTGCGGTAAAATTCATCTTGACCATCATAGCTAATTAACTCCATACTCATACTGGCTAATTCGGCTACCTCACTTGGGCAATTTTTAAATGCGGCTAATGCCAAGTCTTTGCTCAAGAACGAATGAACAGCATGTCCGCCTTCATGCACCATGGTTTCTACATCGCGAGTAGATGATGCTGCATTCATGAAAATAAATGGAACGTTGGTTTCTGCCATTGGGTAGTTATATCCACCCGGAGCTTTTCCTTTCCTGCTCTCCAAATCTAAGCGATTCATATTGTCCATGGTTTCTATGCACCAAGCAAAATAATCATCCACTTTACGGAAACATTTCACTGTTTTATCTAACAAATCAGCACCGCTGGTAAACGGTTCTAATGCCTCGCGGTTTTGTGTATCAACCTCTAAGTCCCACGGACGAAGCTTAAATCCAAGTTCTTTTTCACGTTTCTCGTTAAAGGCTTTCACCAACGGAACAACCTCGGTTTGAATGGCATTATGAAACGCGAAACAATCATCAGGTGTGTAATCAAAACGCCCCAATGCTGCAAACATGTAATCGCGGTAGTTCGCAAATCCTGCATTTACGGCAACTTGATTACGCAAGGCAATTAGCTTGTTAAACAATTCGTTTAATTCTTGAGCATGTGCCATGCGTTTATCGTTAATCTTTTTAAATGCTTCCTCGCGCTTGGCTCTGTCTGTATTTTTTAAATAATTTGCTGCTTGTTGAAGGGTAAGTTCTTTGCCTTCCATTTCCACGGTCATGCTGCCAACAATGCTGCCATATTTTTGACTTTCAGTGGCAATCTCAGCCATTAGCGGTACGTTCTCTTCTCTAAATAGTTCAATCTCTTTTTTCACGCCACGCAGGTAAATGAAATAGGTTTCGTGATTAAGTTCATTGATGTAAGGAGAGTTCACTAACTTCTTATTCAGTTGATCATTTAGTGGTGAAATCTTTGGTTCGATTTCGTTCACAAAAAACAAATACGATTCCTCTAATGATTTGTCTTCGGTGTTGCACGTCATTTTAACATAACGCCACGCTAAATCTTCACTAACAAAAGCTTCTAATTCGCTTCGGTCTTTTAACCAATTTTCTAAATCAATACTGTTGTTAATGCTGCGTCCAATCAGTTGAGTGAAATAGGGTTCTAAAACGTCCCATGAAGTCACTTTTAATTTATTTGGTAAAAATCTGCGGTTGGTTATCGTAATCATAGCGGTATGAATTGTATTGCGAGTTTAGGCATATTCAAGCAAAAAAAGGCAAATAACTAAAATCATTATGGAGCCTGCTTGATGTCATGTTTTTTATGAGGTGGTTTGATGTGTTTGCACTTACAAATTAAATGCGATGCGCCTCCCCACACAAAGGCGAATCAATACCACACAAAAGAGTATGAAAACAATTATCGAACCGTTCAAAATTAAATCGGTAGAACCGATTACCATGACGAATCGTGTTGAGCGCGAACGTTTTTTAAGAAAAGCCAATTATAACCTATTTAAGCTCGACTCGGAACATGTAATTATTGATTTACTTACCGACTCCGGAACGAGTAGTATGAGTGCCAAACAATGGGCTGCTATTATGCAAGGTGATGAATCATATGCGGGCAGTCCTTCGTTTCATCGGTTTCAAAAAGCGGTACAGCACCTTATGCCGTTTAAGCATATTATTCCTACGCACCAAGGACGAGCAGCTGAGAAAATTTTATTTTCCATTATTGGAGGTAAAGGGAAGTATATTCCTAATAACACCCATTTTGATACCACACGTGCAAATATTGAATTTACGGGAGCTATAGGTGTTGATTTAGTTATTGAAGAAGGAAAGAACCCGGCATTAGAACATCCATTTAAAGGCAACATAAACCTCGAGCGTTTAAAAGCCTTCATTGAAGAAAAAGGAGTAGAAAACATTCCGGTGGTAATGCTTACGGTTACCAATAATTCAGGTGGCGGACAACCGGTATCTATGGCTAATATCAGAGCTACTAAGGAGATATGTAAACAATACGGAATACCGTTATTTATTGATGCCTGCCGTTTTGCTGAGAATGCTTATTTTATTAAGATAAGAGAGGAAGGTTATGCACATGTTTCGATAGAAAATATTGTGAAAGAAATGTTCTCGTATGCAGATGGCTGCACCATGAGTGCAAAGAAAGATGCGTTGGTAAACATTGGTGGATGGTTGGCTATGAACCATGAAGAGTGGGCACAACACGCTAGAAATTTATTGATTTTAACAGAAGGCTTTCCAACATACGGTGGCTTAGCCGGACGTGATTTGGAGGCGATGGCAGTAGGATTGGAAGAGGTAGTACAAGAAGATTATTTACACTACCGTATTACCAGTACACAATACTTAGGGAATCATTTACTCAAAGCCGGAATTCCTATTGTGCGTCCTGCAGGTGGCCATGCCATTTATATCGATGCACGAGCTATGTTGCCTCATATCAAACCACTGGAATATCCCGGACAAAGTTTAGCAGTAGAAATGTATTTGCATGCCGGAATACGTGCATGTGAAATTGGAACGGTAATGTTTGGATTGCAACCGGATGGAACGGAAAAAGAAGCCGCGATGGATTTAGTTCGTTTGGCTATTCCACGCAGAGTATATACACAAAGTCATATAGATTATGTGATTGAAGCATTAACCGAGATTAACGAACGCAAACATGAATTAGGTGGAATGAAAATTACCTGGCAGCCACCACAATTACGACACTTTACCGCTGATTTTGATTTTATCGGATAATAACGCGTATCTCTTGGCTACTCTATTTTATGGAGTAGTCAAGAGTGATATTATACAAACTATATTAAGTATTAGTACTTAACTAGTTTTTTAGTAATTGTTTGTGTTGATTGTTTTAAACGCAAGAAATAAACACCGGGTAATAAATCAACATTAATGGTTCCGTTGTTTTTCTCCTCCCTAAAAACGAGTTTTCCAAAACTGTCATACAATTCCACATCTGCAACAGCGGATAGGCCATCAATATGAATGAACTGATCAAAAGGGTTTGGATAGATAGTGATAGCGGATGCTAAATGATAATCACTTACACCCGACATTAAAGAACAGTTAGCAGGCACCGAATCGGTACTGTAAAAACTAGTACAGGTGTTACAAAATATACTTCTAAAAAAGCAACTGGCTCGTTGCACTCTAAACACACTTGATGCATTTCTATATATACCATGACCACCGGTGGTATCAACAGTAAGGTCGCTACATACTCCTTTTGATAATAGGTCAGTGTGGATAGCCGCAGACCCATTTAATGTGTAATGTAAAAAGGAATTATCTGAACCAATTTCTACTTCAATATCTAATCCACCATGAAAGGCTATAGTTGGAATCATCTCTTCCGCATCTACCTCACTTTTAACAATGCCTCCCCAGTTATTAAAAATTCCTTTTATAGAGTAGGTGTTTGTTAAACTATTGCCGGAGGTGAGCAGGTTGCCTAACTCCACACTGGTTGAAGTAGAATTGTAAAGCAGGGAAACACTATCCAATTCATCTTGATCGGCATATACCATGCCTAAAGCCAATAATGAACCTGCACTTTGTCCGCCAACAAATAACCAACTTGTGTCTATTCTAATCGTATTCGCATTGTTTACAATGTATCTCATGGCGGCATGACCATCTTGTATCGCACGGTAGCGAGCTTTGTATTGCCCATATTCAGAAAAATCATGTCCAATTCTGTAGTTTACCGAAGCGCAAACAAAACCTCTTAATGCCAGAAGTATGCAGAGGTCGCGAATATCTCCCGATTGTTTATCTCCTGACGAGAATCCTCCACCATGAAACAACAGTACGAATGGACGTTTAGCTGAGGTGTCGACATTTAGATTAGGGTAGTATAAATCCATACGAAGAGGGTAGGCGTTTCCTTGGTAATCAAGAGCTGTGCCATACTGTATGTTGCTGCCTACCGTTAGTTGGGTGGAGTCGAAGTATTGGGCATCACTGTAGCGCGCAGTGTTGGTGCAATACTGTGCATTAATACGTCCGATAAAAAGGAATGTAACAACGAGAAGAAGTGTTTTATGTAAGAGGGGCATATGGTTAGTATTATACCTCAAACTCTTTACTGAATGAGGAATGATTACTAAAACAAGATACGTAAAAATTAGAATTCTTATAATTATTAACTTGAAAGGCAGTTGCTGTAGGCTATTGAAATTTTCTTGGATCAGGATGTTTAAACTGATAGTCTAATTCTTTTTGTACTGCATCGGAGTGAACGATTTTGCCAAAAGGTGGAGAGCTTATCGTATTGTTTTTACCTGTTTGGTATGCGATTACTTCTTCTTTGGTAGGATGCATAGGTGCTACAACATGATATGTTTTAGCTGCACTATTTTTCATCATCATCTGTTCGATAATTAAACAGATATCTTCGTAATGCACATGATTTACCGCTTGTGCGGTAGGCTCCACGTTGTAGTTACTGAACACTCTGCTTCCACCCATTAAGCCACCTAAGCGTAACGTGTTTGTTTGAGGAAATTTTTCTTTAACAAGTTCTTCAATGCCCCAAAGGTTAGGGTTTAATTCATTTTCATGTAACGTGTTTTCCCAAATCTCTGTGGGCGTTTCCGGATAAATACCAATACTGCTCATTAAAAACAGTTGCTTATCAAAGCCCTGAATAAATTGGCAAAGTTGTTCAAACCTATTTTGGAGTGAAGCGAATGAATGGCGTTTGGAAAATGGAACAGTGATGATGATTACATCGAGATGGTGAAGCTCATTCCAACTAAGGAGTTCAGAAGTTGGTGTTTCACCAAACTTAATTACCGCTGATTGATATCCCAGCGCAATAAGTGCTTCGTTTTTTTCTTCTGATGTAGTAGTAGTAAAGATATGATGCCTATTCAGGTGCTGGGCAATATGCTGCCCAAGCCAACCACATCCGATAATACCGATGTTCAGTTTTTTGTTGGTTGTGGATGAATGACTCTGCATAGTATATTATTTTGTTGAGGTGCTTAAGCCTTTAACTAATTCTTTAGTTGTGTTCACTCATCAATATTAAATTTCCAGTGAAACAAGGTGTTTGATTCCTCAATTTTAGTGAAATTATTTTTCTGGAGAACTTTAAATGATGCCACGTTTGTTTTGTTGGTGGATGCAATAATAGAGGTTACTTTGGGTTGGGTTTTGGCCCATTTAATGATTCCACCAACAATTTCAGTCATAAACCCCTTTCCTTGAAATTGTTCATAGGTTCCATAGCCTATTTCTATTTCTCCTGTAGCATTAGGTTCTCCAACAATACACAGATCTCCAATCATGCAGTTTTCCGTTTTTGAAATAGCAGTCCAAAGTGTGTGGTATAAATAGTTTCGTCCAGTATCTGCTACATGAGGTAAAATGGTTTGTTCTAGCGCTTCTTTCAATTCGGATGAAATCCTTCGTGCTATTTTATTCACGTTGAGCTCTTCTTCTAATGAGAAATCGCATGCAGCATACTTTACCAATTGGTTGTATGTTAAAGGGCGTAAAATCAGTCGCTGAGTTTCTATCATATTAAGCTATTTAGTTCCGGTGCACTGGCATAATCCCGTAATACTAAAATTTGCACCAGCCTATTTGGGGTATTTGTATTTCTACTTAATATTTTCGTTCAAAAGAATTCCCGTTAAACCAGAGCACTCCATTTGAACCTCCGCCAAACCACAATTCTCCTGATTTGCTTCTGTGAATAATCCAAATTATACCGCCATCTAAACCATCCTTTTGTGTGAAGTTTTTTAACGTGTGTCCATCATAACGCCATACACCTGATTCGTTAGTTCCAAACCAAATATTACCTAAGCTGTCCTCGCACATCGAAAAAACTTTGTCTAAGGAATTGCCCTTGGTGTCTTCTGTTCGTAGTTGATGTTGCTTGGTAAATGGAATGAAGTTTTTTCCATCATATTTTATAACACCAATACCACTTCTGCCTCCTCCACAATTATTTCCAATCCATAAATTGCCTTTACTATCTTCCATTAACGACCGAATGTGTAAATTTTCTGTTGTGCCATTTAATCCTACAGTTTCATTATTTATGGTTATCAATTGTTTACCATCATATCCAATCAATTCACTATACGCACCAAACCAAATCGTACCATTTTTGCTTCTTACAAAGTTTGTCGATTTGTCCCACAGAATCTCTTGTCCTGACTTATTTTTAATGCTAAAAGCGTGATAGAAAAGTTCTTCTCCGTTATATTGATACACCCCTGATTTTTTTTCGAGTTTGTTATTACCCATTGGTACATCACTTTTAAACCAAAGGTCATGATCAGCCAGTTTTATGGGTTTCGTTGAAGCTTCATTTATTGCTTTAACCACAGACATTTTTTCATTGGCATAAGTACTCAACCCAATACCACATTCAAACCAAATGATACCTTTTTTATCCTCATAAATCGTTCTAACTTGGTTATCACTTAATCCGTTTTGGGTAGTAAAATAGTAGAGCTTTCCATTTTTTAGCAAACACGCTCCTTCGCTGTAGCTGCCAAACCAAATATTTCCTTTACTATCCTCTAAAATAGAACGTACTCCCGTTTTGAAGCTCAATCTCGGAGTTTCAATTTTATCATAGATGGGTTGGGTTTCTTTGTTGGGCTTACTTTGAGTATTACAAGACCATGTAATACTCGTTACGATAGTAAAACAAAGCAGAAAAATGCGTTGATGAAAGAGGGTTAAATGCATGGATTTTGTTTAGTATGGTAATCACAACTTAAGGAAAGAAGTTAACTCGTACTCGGTCCGATAGCTATCGGACGTGCCTTCCTTGAGTTGATGTATGCGCTAATGTAGTTAAATTTTACATTATCGTTCGTTCTAAGGTACACGGGTAAACCAAGTGCCAAATGCTAATCATCAATGACCAATGACTCTTCGCACTTCGTATCCCGAACTTGTTTCGGGAGGAGAAGTGATTGACCAATATTTTAGGCTTAGCGGGCAAAGCAAGCTACCACGTAGCGCGTAGCACGCGGTTACCGAACGTAGTTTCGGTAAAAGCCCCCAAACAAAAACGCCCTGCTGAATAGGATTTCAACAAGGCGTTTGCGTAATAATAAGATGTATACTTATACCGATTTTGGACGGTAGGTATTTGTGCTTGCGCTGGTTTTGCTGCTTACTTTTGGTGCTTTTGGCGCTGCTGTTTTGGTAGCTGTTTTAGGAGCAGCCGTTTTGGTGGCTTTTTTAGCTGCTACTTTCTTTGGTTTGTCTTCGGTTACCTCTTCAGCATCATCAGCTTTTTTAGTTGATTTTTTAGCCGCACTTGTTTTAGGCGCTTCTGCTTCTGCAACAACTTCTTCGGTGGTTTCTTCGTCTAATAATGTGCTAAAGTCAACTAAGTTTTTAGCCAAGTGGTACCAGGTCAATAATTTTTTGATATCCGAATCGTACACACGCTCGCTATCCAACTTAATCGTATCCACTAAAAATTTGCGTTGTGTTTTAGCATCGTCTTTTGCGGTTGGTACGTTACCGGTAGTATGCAACTTCACGAAAACTTCTGCTAAGCGCATATCGCCTTCTTCTGTATACATGGAAATATCTTCCAATACCGATACTTTATCCTGAATGCTAGTTGGGAAACGTTTTTTAGTTTCGTTTAAGCTTTCTAAAATTAATCCGGTTTTGGTGCGGCCAATAATTTTGTGTAGTCCGCTGATACCTGAAATGGCAACGATTTCTGCTAATTTCATTCGATGTACGTTTTGTTATGTTAAAATTTTAAGAAGGGCAAATGTAGCATTTTTTAGAATATGCCAAAGTAGTTGGGTTTATCAATCAAAATCAACCCGATATATTTGCGGCTTCATGACAAAATGGGGCGTACTTCTGTTGGCTTGCTGTTGGTTTGCGTTTGCGCAGGCACAACAAATTGTGAACATGGAAGGTCGCAGGTTTGAATACCCCCGCAACGGCTGGCAAGGAAATATTGAATTTGGTGCCAATTACACCAAAATAGAAAACAGCATTATGCAGTTTAGCAACCGGTTTATGGTGATACACCACAACGAAAAGCGCAACCTGCTGCTAAACAACGATGTGAGTTTTGTGAGCGTAAACAACCAAAATGTAATGAACAGTGCTTTTCAACACTTCAGGTACATTATGTTGGGCGATTCTACCATTTTTCCGGAGGCTTTTGTGCAAACACAATACAACAAGCAGTTGGCTTTAAACCTGCGTTTGCTTACCGGTGCCGGTTTGCGCTTTAGGGTTTATCGCGATGAGAAATCGTTTTTTTACGTAGGCAATGTATTGATGTATGAGTATGAAAATTACCCCGAACAGCCTTCACAAAAAAACTTTAGGATGAGTTCGTATGCGAGTTTGGATATTAGCGAGTGGGATTACTTACCTATTACGTTTGTGGCTTACTTGCAACCTAAACTCACTGATATTAACGACTATAGGGTTTCGTTAGAGGCGAACCTAATCTTTAAATCGAAGTCGAAATTTGTATTTCGCACGCAAGCTAAATATGTATACGATGCCTTTCCTCCTCCGGGAATTAATAAGGTTTTCAGCGGGTTGAATAATACCCTGGTGTACACGTTTTAGCATGCGGAAATCCCAATATTTACTATAAATTTGCCCAATTTTCAGGGAGAATCGAATATGGAAAACATCACCGTATATCAACCAAAAAACAAGATACGTGTAGTAACTGCTGCTAGTTTATTTGATGGCCACGATGCGGCTATCAATATCATGCGCAGAATTATTCAAGCAAGTGGAGCTGAGGTTATTCACTTAGGTCACGATAGAAGTGCAGAGGAGGTAGTGAATTGCGCCATACAAGAAGATGCCAACGCTATTGCCATGACCAGCTATCAAGGTGGACACGTGGAATACTTTAAATACATGTACGATTTGCTTAAGCAAAAAGGCTGTAGCCATATTCGTATTTTTGGTGGTGGTGGTGGAACCATTTTGCCTGAAGAAATTGATGAGTTACATGCATACGGTATTACACGCATCTATCATCCTGATGACGGGCGTGCCATGGGTTTACAAGGCATGATTAACGATATGTTGGAGAAGTGCGATTTTGCTACCGGACAAAACTTAAATGGAGAAGTAAAGCACTTAGCTGAAAAAGATTATAAATCAATTGCTCGTTTAATTTCTGCTGCAGAGAATGATCCGGATGGATTTAAAACCATACTTACCCAAATCAACCAAAATACGAAAGAACCTATCAACACTCCGGTGCTTGGTATTACCGGTACGGGTGGAGCCGGAAAATCATCGTTAGTAGATGAATTGGTGCGCAGGTTCTTGTTGGATTTTAGTGATAAAACCATTGCTATTATTTCGGTTGATCCATCAAAAAAGAAAACCGGTGGAGCGTTATTGGGTGATCGTATTCGCATGAATGCGATTAAAAATCCTCGTGTATACATGCGCTCGTTGGCTACTCGTCAGAGTAACTTGGCCTTATCAAAACATGTGCAAGAAGCTATTGATATTGTAAAGGCGGCTAACTTTGATTTGATTGTGTTAGAAACTTCGGGTATCGGACAAAGTGATACTGAAATTATGGATCACAGTGATGTAGCTTTATACGTAATGACACCTGAATACGGTGCTGCTACACAGTTAGAAAAAATTGATATGTTGGATTTTGCCGACATCATCGCTATCAATAAGTTTGATAAAAAAGGTGCATTGGATGCCTTGCGTGATGTGAAAAAGCAATTCCAACGTAACCATAAATTGTTTGATCAAAACGTAGACCAAATGCCGGTTTACGGAACCATTGCCAGTCAGTTTAACGACCCGGGAATGAACAGTTTATACAAATCAGTGATGGATAAAGTGGTAGAAAAAACGGGAGCACCGTTGTCGTCTACTTACACCATTACGGATGAGATGAGTGAGAAGATTTACATCATTCCACCATCGCGCACACGTTACTTATCAGAGATTAGCGAAAACAATCGGAACTACGATAAGTGGGTGAACAAACAAGTAGAGATTGCCGATAAATTATACGGATTGAAATCATCTATGGATACCATTAAGGCATCGAAGCTGGATGATAAAGACCGTTTGGTGAAAGCCTTGGATGAAACGTATCACAACGTTGCTTTAGATTTAGATCCGCGCAACCGCCAAATATTGGAAACGTGGGAAGAGAAGAAGGACTTATTCCGCAACGAATATTACGTATTCAAGGTGCGTGATAAAGAAATCAAAATTAAAACACATACCGAGTCGTTATCGCATACCCAAGTGCCTAAAGTGGCTGTACCTAAGTTTAAAGCTTGGGGCGATATTTTACGTTGGGCCTTGCAAGAAAATTTCCCGGGTGAGTTTCCTTATACGGCAGGTATTTATCCATTTAAACGTGAGGGTGAAGACCCAACTCGTATGTTTGCCGGAGAGGGTGGACCGGAGCGTACCAATAAACGTTTCCACTATGTATCGAAAGGTATGCCTGCAAAACGTTTAAGTACGGCTTTCGATTCGGTTACACTTTACGGAAATGATCCTGATCATCGCCCGGATATTTACGGTAAAATTGGTAACTCGGGTGTGAGTGTGTGGAGTTTGGATGCAGCTAAAAAGTTGTATTCAGGTTTCAACTTAGCCGATCCTAAAACTTCGGTATCCATGACCATTAATGGTCCTGCTGCTATTATCTGTGCATTTTTTATGAATGCTGCTATCGACCAACAATGCGAGTTGTATATCAAAGCAAATGGATTAGAAGATGAAGTAAATAAGAAGATTGATGCCATTTTTAAAGCTAAAGGCACTACACGCCCAACTTACAACGCAGCTGAATTACCTGAAGGTAACGATGGTTTAGGGTTGATGTTGTTAGGTGTTACAGGTGATATGGTATTGCCTGCTGATGTATACAATAAAATAAAGGTAGAAACCTTAAAGCAAGTGCGTGGTACGGTACAAGCTGATATTTTGAAAGAAGACCAAGCGCAAAACACGTGTATTTTCTCTACCGAGTTTTCGTTACGTGTAATGGGTGATGTGCAACAATACTTCATCGATAATGCAGTACGTAACTTCTATTCGGTTTCTATCAGTGGTTACCATATTGCTGAGGCGGGAGCAAATCCAATTACGCAATTAGCTTTAACGCTATCAAATGGATTTACGTTTGTAGAGTATTACTTAAGTCGTGGAATGAACATTGATGATTTCGCTCCAAACTTATCATTCTTCTTCTCAAACGGTATCGATCCTGAGTATTCAGTTATTGGTCGCGTTGCCCGTAGAATTTGGGCTAAAGCCATGAAGTTGAAATACGGAGGAAACGAGCGTAGCCAAATGTTGAAGTATCACATTCAAACATCAGGTCGTTCGTTACACGCACAAGAAATCGACTTCAACGATATTCGTACAACACTTCAAGCACTATACGCGATATACGATAACTGTAACTCGTTACACACCAATGCATATGATGAGGCCATTACCACACCAACTGAAGAGTCGGTGAGAAGAGCTATGGCTATTCAGTTAATTATTAATCGTGAGTTAGGTTTAGCCAAGAACGAAAACCCATTACAAGGTTCGTTCATAATTGAAGAGTTGACAGATTTAGTAGAAGAAGCGGTATTAACGGAGTTTGATAAAATTACCGAACGCGGTGGTGTGTTAGGTGCTATGGAAACCATGTACCAACGTAATAAAATTCAAGAAGAAAGTATTTACTACGAAACCTTGAAACACACCGGAGAATTTCCAATTATTGGCGTGAATACGTTTTTAAGCAGTAAAGGTTCACCAACCGTGTTGCCGAAAGAAGTAATTCGTTCAACAACCGAAGAAAAAGAATACCAAATAACGATGTTGAATGAGTTGAAAAAAGGCAATGCAGAAAAAGGCGAGGAGTGTTTAAAGCGTTTGCAACAAGTGGCGATTAACAATCAAAATATTTTTGCAGAGTTAATGGAAACGGTAAAATATTGCTCGCTAGGACAAATCACTGCCGCCCTCTTTGAGGTCGGAGGACAATACAGACGCAATATGTAAGAAAAATATTGTGTCCGGAGATCCCGAATGAGCGAAGCGAA
>JACCDH011124773.1_pt1 | contig 16798 bp, 13 predicted proteins | sample 7442481 | NCBI WGS metagenome assembly JACCDH01 (sample SAMN15323433, study PRJNA562643) | freshwater metagenome | isolation source: river surface water | place: USA:Blue River Watershed | collected 2017-08-15
ATGCGTCGCAATGGTGTTACCTGCGCTGTGCTGCCCTGTAGTTCTGCGCAGCGAGACTGGTTCCAGACAACCTTTCCATTGCACGGGGCATCATGTCTATTCCATCGTTGTTATCACCGTTCGATCATTTTTCCGGGTCTGTTCGGGATCCTGCCACGAGTAGTGCTCAAGTAGCAGAAAACACGGCTCGTAATCGAAGGAATCCCCGGGCCTTGGATGTGTTTTGCATCACGACCCGTGACACGGCGTTTCAGGAGATTTCGGAGAAGCTGAAAATTCAGGCGCGCACGTCGGGCGTTCCGATGGAAGTTTTGTATGTCGAGATGCTAGAGGGTGACACTAAAAATGAAAAAATCGCAGAACTGAGAGCCTATCTTCACCAACTGCATCAGCATGGAAAGATTGATGAGGCTACGCAGATCATCGTCCATCTCCATGGTTCTTGTGGCAGTGGTCCGCATTACATGGCGGGTATACGCGATATCTTTTGTATAGACACCCGGGATCTGGTGTCGTTGATTCGCGAATCAAAAAATCAACCGTCTGGCGCGAGTGAGGTGGATCGCTGGAATGGCACGATACATATTAGTGCCTGCGGCGTTGGCGCTGCTGCCAAGGCGGTAAGCAATGATGGTGGCTTGACTTTGCTATATGGTGGCAGCAAAGCCAAATTGACCATTGATTCTGAAGATGTATTCTTCGAGCTCATTCGACAGCTTGGTGAATATCGTAAAGATCCAGAAAAAAATACTTTTCCGACAGCACAACAGTTTTACATAACAGCAGGATCCATCAGCGGGGAAAAAGTCAGCTTGTCTGGCGATGGACAACTGTGTCAGATTCGATCCAAATTTTCTCCGCCTGCCTCCGATTTGCTTCTGCCGTCTGTGAAGACAAAGCTTGAGAAATCTCTGGTGGCAAAGCTCATGCATGGAAAGACCCACACTTTTGAGGAAGTGGTGCGCTTATTGGGTGTGGCGGTGCAGCACATTAAATTTGCCTCTCCACTGCAAGTACTGGTGATTAGCGCCCCCAATGATGCAGAGGAAAAGCTCAAGATTTTGCTCGCGGCTGGGGTGAACATCAATCAAGCGACCACTTCAGGGAAGACAGCGTTGCATTTCGCTATCGGCGAGAAGCAGGACGTCATTGCAAGGTTGCTACTCAAATATGGTGCTGACATTAACCGTGCGGATGCCAGAGGAGATTCCCCGCTAGGCCTTGCCTTGAGAACCCGGCAGTTTGATATGGCGGAGTATCTGATTGGAGCCGGTGCAGATATGCGCTCGGTCACAGGGAGTAAGGAATCAGCTCTGCATCTGGCAGTGTTATTTGAAAATGTCCGCTTGGTAAAGCAATTGCTCGACAAAAGTGCCGACCCTCTGGCGGAAGATGATACTAAGGACTCTCCGCTGCAGAGAGCGTTGAAGGCGAACCGTTTCGACTTGGTCGAGCTGATGTTGCCTCATGTACCACCCACTGCCAATCCTTCTCTGGTATTTGATCAGCCTACTTTGATCGAAGTACTCGCCGCTGGTCAGGAAAAAATCTTTCGGGATATGCTGAATCGATATCCTGATAAAGTGGGCGTTTTGACAGACTTGTTTCAGTCTATTGCCAGTGAAATCAAAGATAATAAAAAAGGCGCTTCATTCAATATAAAAATTTTTGAGAAGCATAAATTGATGATCGGCATAATATGCAACGAACTTTTTGAGAGAAGCGCAAGAATGCCCGATATCTTGAAAAACTTAATACTAAGCCTGGGTATGAGCAGGTCTTATCAGTACGGAGAATTTTTTTCAGATCTTTTCGAAGCACAATCCGATCTGCTGGAAAAATGGTCGGATGATTTTGAGGAGTTGGCTACGCTGCTCAAAAAACCGGGGTGAGGGTTCGTAGACTCAAGCCCCAAGTGCCCGCTTTTTCTTGCTGGTCTGCCGAACCTTCGCCCGCTTGACGTTGCCACCTGCGGTGACGCGTTCGTTGCCTTTGACTACCAGCTTCTTGATCGTCGGCTTCTTGGTGGGATTGGTCTTGATAATCACCACTTCGCGCAGGCCTTTGCCGCGAGTGGTTTTAGGTTCTTTGATTTTTTCTTGCTTGGGGCGATAGATCACCAGCAGCTTGCCGATATGCTGCACCGGCGCGGCACCGAGTTTTTCGCAGATGGTCTCGTAATGGCTGATGCGTTCCTCGCGGTCATCGCCCAGCACGCGCACCTTGATCAGGCCGTGCGCATTGAGGCTGGCGTCGATTTCTTTGAGCACGCCAGGAGTGAGGCCGCCGTCGCCGATCATGACGACTGGGTCGAGGGCATGGGCTTCGGAACGCAGTGCGCTACGCTCGGCGGGAGTCAGTTTCAACATGAGTTTCTTCCAAAAACGGTATTCTACGTGAATGGCAAAGAACAAACTGAACAAAAACTGGCTGCATGATCACATCAATGATCCGTATGTGAAGTTGGCGCAGAAGGAGGGCTACCGTGCTCGCGCGGCCTACAAGCTCAAGGAAATCGACGAAGAAGAAAAACTCATCAAACCCGGACAGGTGATCGTCGATCTGGGCAGCACTCCCGGCAGCTGGAGCCAGTACGCAAGACGCAAGCTGGCGGGCAAGGAAGGTGGCGGTATCCACGGCGTGATTGTGGCGCTGGACATGCTCGAGATGGAGCCGGTCGCCGATGTCACCTTCATTCAGGGCGATTTCCGCGAAACCGAGGTACTTCAGCAGCTTGAGGACGTGTTGCAGGGGCGAAAGGTCGACCTGGTGTTGTCCGACATGGCGCCCAACCTGTCGGGCATTGCCGCCACGGATGCCGCTCGGGTCGAGGATATAATCGATTTGGCAATAGATTTTGCCCGGCACCATCTGAAACCTTCGGGGTGCCTGCTCGTCAAATGTTTTAATGCCGGCGGCTATACCCAAATCGTCGAGAAATTCCGGCAGGAGTTCAGGTCGGTCAGCCCGAAGAAGCCCAAGGCCAGTCGCGACAAGTCCTCCGAGGTCTTCCTGCTGGGGCGCGGGGTGCGTCATCCCCTCTGACCCTGTGCGTGCCTCAGGTCGGCCCCGTCCGTGCGCAGAATCGACCCCGCCCCGGTCTCCGGCGGGCAGATCCGCCAACACTTGAAAAATCAGGGATTTAGCCTCACATCCTTGCTGGCAAGCCAAGGTTATTGCGAGTAGAATTTATGCAAGCCGTACAGGGTTGCGAAGGGGTTGCCAGGCAGGTGACCGACGCTAGTCCGCAATAAGGAGTTTTCGTGAATAACATGTTTTCCAAAGCCGCCATTTGGGTCGTTATTGCCTTGGTGCTTTTTACCGTATTCAAGCAGTTCGACGAGCGCGGGCTAGGTAGCGGTGCGACCCCGATCGCATACTCCGATTTCCTCGAGGAAGTGAAAGCTCAGCGCGTTCGCGAGGCCACGATTGAAGATCGCACGATCATCGCGATCACGACCGATGGCAAGAAGATCAAGGCCACCACGACCAACCTCGATCGCGGCCTGATCGGCGATCTGGTGAATAACGGTGTCAAGTTCGATGTCAAGCAGCCTGAGCCGCCGTCATTCCTGTCGCAAATTTTTATTTCATGGTTCCCGATGCTGCTGCTGATCGGCGTGTGGATCTTTTTCATGCGTCAGATGCAGGGCGGCGGCAAGGGTGGCGCGTTCTCGTTCGGTAAATCAAAAGCGCGCATGCTCGATGAAAGTCAGAATGCTGTGACCTTTGCCGATGTCGCCGGTTGCGATGAGGCGAAGGAAGAGGTGGGCGAGCTGGTCGAATTCCTGCGTGACCCGACCAAGTTCCAAAAGCTCGGTGGCCGCATTCCGCGTGGTGTGCTGATGGTGGGGCCCCCGGGTACCGGCAAGACTCTGCTTGCGCGTGCGATTGCAGGCGAAGCCAAGGTGCCATTCTTCACGATTTCTGGTTCCGATTTTGTTGAGATGTTCGTTGGCGTTGGCGCATCTCGCGTGCGTGACATGTTCGAGAACGCCAAAAAGCACTCGCCCTGCATTATCTTCATCGACGAGATCGATGCCGTGGGTCGCCATCGCGGTGCAGGCATGGGTGGCGGCAATGACGAGCGTGAGCAGACCCTGAACCAGTTGCTGGTCGAGATGGATGGTTTCGAGGCTAACTCCGGCGTGATCGTGATCGCTGCGACCAACCGTTCCGATGTACTCGACAAGGCGCTGCTGCGCCCAGGCCGTTTTGACCGTCAGGTGGTCGTGGGTCTGCCGGATATTCGCGGTCGTGAGCAGATCCTCATGGTTCACATGCGCAAGGTACCGATCGCGCCCGATGTCAAAGCCGATGTGCTCGCGCGCGGCACGCCGGGGTTCTCTGGCGCCGACCTGGCTAATCTGGTCAATGAGGCGGCGCTATTCGCTGCGCGTCGCAACAAGCGTCTGGTCGAGATGCAAGACTTCGAGGACGCGAAAGACAAGATCGTCATGGGCCCTGAGCGCAAGTCTGCGGTCATGCGCGAAGAAGAACGGCGCAATACCGCCTTTCACGAGTCTGGTCATGCCGTCGTCGCCAAGCTGCTTCCGAAAGCAGACCCCGTACACAAAGTCACCATCATGCCGCGCGGGATGGCCTTGGGGCTTACCTGGCAACTACCTGAGCATGATCGCGTGAACATGTACAAAGACAAGATGCTCGAGGACATTGCCATCCTGTTTGGTGGACGCATTGCTGAAGAAATCTTCATGAACACAATGTCGACCGGCGCCTCGAATGACTTCGAGCGGGCAACGAAGATGGCACGTGCGATGGTCACGCGTTTCGGCATGTCCGAGTCGTTGGGAACGATGGTGTACGAGGACACGGATCAGGATTCCTACTTTGGCCGGATGTCCGCAAAGACCGTCTCCGAGGCCACGCAGCAGAAGGTTGACACTGAAATTCGCAGTATCCTCGACGATCAATACCGCCTTTCGCGCAGCCTGCTCGAGCGCAACCGCGACAAAGTGGAAGCGATGGCTAAGGCACTGCTCGAGTGGGAGACCATTGATGCCGACCAGATCAATGACATCATGGCCGGTCGTGAGCCCCGTCCTCCGAAGGTCGCGCCCACCCCGCGTGCCAGCGGTGATTCATCCGGCGGCGGTGTTGCACCGGCCACCGCACCCGCCTGAGCTTGAGGCGAACTGACCAGTTTGTCACTGACGTCGTCAGCAAACGGGGTGGGGAGTAATCCTCACCCCGTTTGCTTGAGACCTTCCCACATCCCGAGTACTTGATCTCTCGTGCCTGATTTTCCTGCCCATACCTTGCAATGCGGACGCTACCGTCTGCCGATCGCTGGGCCTTCCTTCCGTCCGCTGGTCATGGGCGTGCTGAATGTGACGCCCGACTCCTTTTCCGATGGCGGACGCTTTGCATCGCTAGATGCGGCCATCACGCAGGCCGAGCAGATGATCGAGGCTGGTGCCGATATCATCGACATAGGTGGCGAATCGACGCGCCCCGGAGCGCCTCCGGTGCCGCTCGAGGAGGAGCTCAGGCGCGTGATGCCCGTCATTTACGCGCTGCGCGACGCGGGCAAGCCCTTGTCGGTTGACACACGCCGACCCGAGGTGATGCGCGAAGTCCTCGGGGCGGAGGTCGATATGATCAATGACATCAACGGCTTTCGCGCCGAAGGCAGCTTACGCCTGCTCAGGGACAGCGATTGCGCGTTATGTATCATGCACATGCAGGGCGATCCGCAGACCATGCAGCAAGACCCGCACTATCAGGACGTGTATCGCGAGGTGCGTGATTTTTTGGCGCAGCGCTGCGATGAGGCGGTAACTGCTGGCATCAGCCGCCAGCGGCTGTGTATCGATCCCGGCTTTGGATTTGGCAAGACGCTGGAGCACAACCTGACGTTGTTGGGTCAACTGAGCAATATGCAAGACGATCTGGGAGTGCCGCTGCTGGCCGGACTGTCTCGCAAGTCTATGATCGGCAAGCTCACCGGTAAGCCAGCGCCTGAGCGCGTTGCTGGCAGCGTTGCCGCCGCGCTGTTCGCTGCGCAGCAGGGGGCGCGCATCGTGCGTGTGCATGATGTTGCCGAGACGGTCGATGCCTTGCGCGTGTGGCAGGCAGCGGCGAGTGCAGCACAACGGGCCTCTATTGCGCCGTGATGGCGGCATCAGGTGCGTACGCAGAACACTGACTACACAGCACGCAGCACTGAGCATGGAAAGAAAGCGCAGGAACCGGACATCATGACCAGAAAATACTTCGGAACGGATGGGATACGCGGCAGGGTCGGCAGCTCGCCAATCACGCCGGATGTTGTAATGCGACTAGGCTATGCCGCCGGGAAGGTGCTGGCGCGCAGCGAAGCCTCGGGCTCGGGTCGTCCGACGGTCTTGATCGGCAAAGACACGCGTATCTCGGGCTATATGCTGGAAGCAGCGCTCGAGGCGGGTTTCACCGCCGCTGGCGTCGATGTGAAGCTGGCCGGGCCGGTGCCGACGCCGGCGGTAGCCTACCTCACGCGAGCGCTGCGATTGTCGGCCGGCGTGGTGCTCTCCGCGTCTCACAACCCGTATCACGACAACGGCATCAAGTTTTTTTCGGCGCAGGGAAACAAGCTGCCTGATGCCGTTGAATTGGACATTGAGGCTGCGCTGGAACAACCGATGGAATGCGTCAGCTCGGACAAGCTGGGTCGGGCAAAGCGCATCGATGATGCGCGTGGCCGCTACATTGAATTCTGCAAGAGCACGTTCCCCAACGAGTTGGATTTGCGCGGCGTGAAGCTGGTGGTGGATTGCGCTCATGGCGCGGCCTATCACATAGCACCCGATGTGTTTCACGAACTCGGCGCAGAAGTGATTGCAATCGGCAACCAGCCAGACGGCTTCAATATCAATGATCGTTGCGGCGCGACCGCACCGCAGGCTTTGTCTGAAGCGGTACGTGCTCATGGCGCGGATCTCGGCATCGCACTCGATGGCGATGCCGACCGTCTGCTGATGGTCGATAACACGGGCCGCGTGTTCAATGGCGATGAGCTGTTATACGTCATGGTGAAGGACAGGCTGGCGAATGGCAGAGTCGAGGGCGCGGTCGGTACCTTGATGACCAACATGGCCGTAGAGTTCGCGTTCCGTGAAATGGGTGTGGGCTTTGCGCGTGCCAAAGTCGGCGACCGTTACGTACTGGAGATGCTGCAAGAGCGCGGCTGGTTGTTGGGCGGCGAGGGCTCCGGTCATCTGCTCTTCCTGGACAAACACACCACCGGCGACGGCATCATCTCAGCGCTGCAAGTGCTGGCGGCAATCCGTCACAGTGGCAAGAACCTGGCGGGCATGACGTCCGACATGCAGCTCTGGCCGCAGACATTGCTCAACGTGAGAATACCGCCGGGCTTCGACTGGCAATCGAGCAAGGCACTGTTGAGCGAGAAAGAGCGCGCCGAGGCCGAACTGGGTAAAACCGGCCGGGTGCTGATCCGACCCTCCGGCACCGAGCCCCTGCTGCGCGTCATGGTCGAGGCACGCGATCCCGATCAGGCCAAAAGCCTCGCCGAGCGGCTGGCAGCCTGCGTTCCAGCATAATCGAACTGGCAACAGTTCGGCCGCAAGACCGGCGCTCTCGGGTATAATTGCATTCTTCGGAGTGTGGCGCAGCCCGGTAGCGCACCTGCTTTGGGAGCAGGGGGTCCAAGGTTCGAATCCTTGTACTCCGACCAGCCAAAAAAAACGGGTTGTCCAAGACAACCCGTTTTTCATTTCCGCACCCCAGACTGCCCATAGCTCAGCTGGATAGAGCAACGGCCTTCTAAGCCGTAGGTCGCACGTTCGAGTCGTGCTGGGCAGGCCAATCGAATCAAGCACTTACAGCGTTTTACACACGTTTCCCAAAAGTACTTCTGGCAAAACTGTGACGTGACCGCGGACTGTGTCATTCACAGTTCTTATCGTGAGCGCGCTACATGCGTCCTTTTGTTCGTTCATTTATCCGATTGCGGGCGGTCGTGTGCCTGAATTTGCCTCGCATGACGATTGACGGTGCAGCCAATTTGTAGCTACAATTGTGGCACACAAGGAGGCCACCATGCTAACCGTCGATGTCCGCTGCCGTATAGACCCCAAGACCAAAGAAGACGCTTCCGTAGTCATCGAAGCAATGGGACTGACCGTATCCGATGCCATCCGTCTGTTCCTGAAGCGGGTTGCCAGCGAAGGTGCCATCCCCTTCGAGCTTCGCGTGCCGAATGCCAAGACCGTCGCTGCGATTGCCGAGCTTGAGGCGCCAAAGCCGCGCTCGAAAGCCAAGCGCTACAAGAACCTCGACGCCATGCATGAAGCTTTGAAACGCAAATAATGCTCATACCCGTACCCAGCACTCAGTAAGGTAAGGACTTCAAGCGCATTGTTCAAAGTCCAAAGTTCAATCATGCAGCCTATCTCACCGTACTGACCCTGCTAATTTCTGGAAAATCGCTTCCTGCCAAGTACAGTAATCACCCCTTGATTGGCGACTACGCCGGGTACTGGGATTGCCACATCACCAATGATTGCGTGCTGATCTACAAGGTCACTGAGGGTGAATTACGTCTGGCACGAATCGGTACGCACGCCGAGCTGTTCAAGAAATAGGGCTGTGTCAAAACTGTGACGTAAGAGGAAGTCGTACAGAGTGAAATCGAGTCAAAAATTTACGTCACAGGAGCGCATTCCTGATGACCTAAGGCTATAAATTAAAAGACTAAATTGGCTCTGCGGACCCTTCTTTCCAAGCCGTAGGTTGCACGTTCGAGTCGTGCTGGGCAGGCCAATCAAATCAGGTGTGTTAGCGAGACATCGTTTACACATCATTCCGCAGAAGATTCAGCTAGCGGTTTGCATAAGCAAACAGAACGACAAGGCAGTTGCAGTTACCTCGATTCATTCAACAAAACGGACTGTGCAGCACGCTCTGCTGACTCAAGAGCACCTTCCATGTATGAGCGCCATTCAGTGGCCGTCTCTGTGCCGGCAAAGTGGATTCGGCCATGGGGAGCGAAGAGCTGGGGAGCGGCGAGCCAGCCTCCCAATGATCTGACGCCGGCATACCCACCGAGCGACCAGGGTTCGGCGCTCCAATCGACAGAGCGAGCCGCGACCGCAGGTGGAATCGTGGTGTTGCTTACCTGACGCAGCCATTCCATCGCGAGGCGTATGCGAACTGATTCGGAACGATTTATCTCAAGGTTGTGTGCACTATGGGAGGTACTGAATATCGCCAAAACTCCTATCCGACCGTCCGGAGGCGAGCAATCTACCGCCGAATTGAATAAAGAACCTGTGTGATGTATGCGGCCAGATAAACCCCTGGCGCGCCACCAAGGGCTCTCGAATATCAGTAGTGTTTTGATTACTTTTCCTGACCGGTAGGCCGATATAACTCGCGAGCGCTTGGGGGGTATTACCTTGAGTAAGCCGATGCGATCGTATAGTTGGGGTGGTACCGCTACGATGATGTGCCTGGCTGAATATTTTCCACTTGGTGTCTCAACGGTGATCTTGTCTGGCTTTACATCAAGGCTTTGTGCAGGCGAATTCAGCACCAATGTGCTGCCGATACAAGTACGAAGGTGATGAGCGAGAGATTCGGCTCCCTCAGACAGAAACCACTGATCCGAATTATTCAATCCGGACAAGCCACCCATCGAGGTGACTTGTTCAAGTAGCTCATAGGCTGATATTTCATCGAGCGACACACAATACTCTCCCTCGATCAAACCAAAAACAAAAGATTCAGTCACTCTAGTATGGGTTAGTTCGCGCAGGAAGGTGGATGCTGATATCGTATCCAAACGCGAGATATCTTTGCGAAAATCACGACGTTGGCGCTCAAAGCGCCAGTTTGCCAATAGCATGTCCAGTTTGCCAAACAGAGGCAGCGGCATATCATCCGCCGAAACCCGAACCGGTGTCGCTTTGTTCGACGAAATGAACAAATGATCTCCGGATACATGTGGTTTAACGCGCGTCAAACCAGCCTCATCCACTAGCGCAGAAATACGGCGCTGGTCGTCTGAAACAAACTGCGCGCCAAGGTCAATTCGCTGTCCACTGGGCAGGACTTGAGTAGAAATCCGTCCGCCGATTCGATTTCGAGCCTCGATTACCAATACGGAGGCACCTTGGTTCTTGAGCCGGCGCGCGGCCGAAAGTCCGGCAAGGCCACCTCCGATGACGATAGTATCCAGAGTGGCGTGTGATGACAGGGTTAGGTCACGAATGGCTGCCTGAACGCTGTTGGCTCCCACCATTGAGCCTGCCGCCAATGCGCCCAAAAGATTACGACGATTGATGTTCGGGATACTCATTACTCGTTTAGTTCTCCGTAATTCGTTCTGCTTTTTAGGTCGACGAGTAAAAAGCAAGCATCTTTAAAATAAATCGTTAATCGCTAAGGCGTGATGCCGCCCATCGCCATACCGCACCTCAGACAAACTGCGCGCGCTGGGTCTCAGCCTAGCTGGCTTCGAAGGATGGAAACTGCAAATCACAAAATATTAAATTATCTGAGCCCTGGGTGGCAGATCAGGGAGAGACGGGCTGGGGTAGAGTACCGTTGTCAGCGTAGCTGCGGAAGTGAATCGATCGTAACCGTCCCGTAACTGCACGGTGCATTCCGGCAAGTTGTCTGCTCAACCAGCCGTTCTTGCCACTGCCCGCCGCCCAGCGCCAAGCGGTGCCGCCTATTACACCGCACGAGGTACGGCAGAGTAGAGGCTGCTATCGGGCATTGAAAACACAATGTTATGAAAAAAAACTTCTAAGCCCTAGGCCGCACGTTCGAGTCGTGCTGGGCAGGCCAATCGAATCAGGTTCCTAGCTCACTTTCGGAAGGTGCTGAAAGCTCGTTTGGAGAAAAGTCTTTTCTTCATCACGATGTCCCTGTGATTGGCATAGGCTGCACCACATCGCCTTTGCGCATGCGGATATAGTCCGCAGTCATCCTCTCGGTGTGCACCCGGGCAGCTTCTGAGCGGCCCTTGAGCTGTGCATGCTCTCCGAATCAGTTTCGGCTTTTAGTCTTAGGTCGCGGAACTGGAGCCGTGAGAAATCAACCCCCACTTTTTTTGCTCCAGCTTCAGTTACACCGAGTGCGATCACGATGGTCTTCATGTTATCGCGCAGCGACTGCCGCGGCACCGCACCAAAACAATCAAATCAGTTCGCCCCGTATACCAGCAGCCTGGAGAGATGAATGTCGGCGATGAACTCGACGTCACCATTTTAATGGAGCATCCTAGTTCGCAGCCTTTGGCGCGAAGGCTTTTTTTCTTGCTAGTGCAGGATGGTGATCTGCATGTAGTCCTTGAATCAAACGATCACTGCTCAAAAGGCATTAATCATCCCTTGAGTGGGTTGCTTCAGATTTCAAATGCCGGGGTAAGCCAATTTACACGTATCGGTGAAACTTGGTTACAAGCGCGCAACTAAAGGTAATTGCAAAAACGTGTTTGGCTTTAGTGGTACCGTATAGAAAACCTAAGCCAATATAGTCGCGCGAAAAATAGCATCAACACTACACAAATCATCAGGCGAATGAAAAATAAAAGCCGCAAGAATAGCGGCTACGCTGGATGATTGTTTGTTCGAGTTGATCGTGGTGGTACTCAAATATGCAATTCACAATGCGGCTCTTTACCGTGAGCGCATCGTACAAAAGGATAAAGCAAGAAAGCCATCGGTTAAAAGCAATGAGGCTTGGTCTCTCTTTGATGTTCAACAAGATGGGTTTGATGAGATAAATAAAGAAAATAGAATCGCGTTTGAGCTTAAGTCTTTTTGAATATCGCGTGCGCTAAAAAAGCTATCGTCAAATTTTCAGTTGGCCGTAACAATATTTCGTCAAAAAAATGAATACTCAGAATTCTGATTCAGATGAAATCACTCACCAGCCGATTTTTTTGGTGACACACGAGGAGCGTGCTCGTCTGAATGGGCACGTTGGCAAGGTTATCTGGTTTACAGGACTGTCGGGAGCGGGTAAGTCTACTTTGGCGAATTCATTGGAAATAGAGCTTTATCGAAACTCTTTAAGAACCTATATCATCGATGGTGATAACGTTCGTGAAGGACTCAACAGCGATCTTGAATTTACGGAAGCTGATCGAATTGAAAATCTGCGTCGCGCCACTGAGGTTGCAAAGTTAATGATGGATGCTGGGTTAATTGTCATCGCAGCGTTTATTTCCCCCTTTAAGCGCGAGCGAGAGCGAATAAAAAAATCAATTGGAGAAGCGAATTTTATTGAGGTCTTCGTAAGTACTCCGCTCGAAGTATGCGAGCAGCGTGATGCAAAGGGGCTGTATAAGAAAGCCAGGGATGGAAAAATTCTTAACATGACAGGAATCAGCAGCCCTTACGAAGTACCCGATTTTCCAAACTTTACGGTCAACACACATAAACCTACTGATCGTTTTGTGCAGGAATTAGCAAACTTCATCATCAACCTCACTCGGCTTAAAGCGTGAGTAAATCAAGAAAAATTCACTAGGTTAATTTTTTAATTATCAATGGCGAAACAAAAAAATATTTATCTTCATATCGGTATGACTAAGACAGGATCAAGTGCAATTCAAGCCTATCTGTCTAAGAATGCAGGTTTGATGGGTGCCCACGGAATTGATTATCCATTTCCTGAAGCGGAATCGGTCATTTCTTCAGGAGTTTGTACTGGCAATTTGCTGCACGTGATGCAACGTCTTGCTTCAAGCCAGAAATTAGAGATGTCAATTTCTATGATGGGAGAAAAATATATCATTCCAGTATTGAGTCACGCTATAAACAACTCCGGAAGGGACCGAATACTTTTTTCTGGAGAGTTTATGTCAAAGCATTTAAGTACGCGCAGTATTGATTCAATTTCTGAAAATTTCGCCAATCATAAAATAACGGTCATATGCTGTGTGCGCGATGTTTATTACCACTACCTATCGGCTTGGAAACAGGGTGTCAAAGTCGGACAAACTTCACTAGATTTTTTGGAGTTTGCTACAGAAAAAATGAATTTAGCTAATAATGTTTGGAATAGATTGAATGACTTTTTCACATCAGGCTGGGACGTTAGGCTGGTGAACTATGACTTCCACAAAAGTAACTTGCTTGCTTCTTTTTTTCAAGTTCTTGGTTTGGAATCGACATTGCAGGCGAGTGAAGAAGTACTTGGTCATAAAAACATGTCAATTTCATTTGCACAAGCGGAGCTTATTACATTAACTCGTAGTGTTCTGAATTTTTCAGACGTGGCGGCAGAGTTTATTTCAAAATACAGATCAGCTCCCTCAAATTTTAGTGATCCCTATTTTCCGGATATCGACAAGCGCCTCCTTGAGCGACATCATCAAATTATCGAGCAGATAAATTCGAAACTTCCAAAAGATCAGTATTTAAGGTCTACTGCTCTCAAAGACTACTCGAACTCAGAGTTGCTATTTTCACGAAGCGATCTTAAGGATCTACTGATCGCAATTAAAAATAAAATCAATAAAAAAAATGAGAGTTCAGTTAATGGCCTGCCGATCGAGGGTATTCCGAGTGATTTTGACCCTGACGTTTACTTGTTATTAAACCCGGATGTTTCTAAAGCAAATATGGATCCATATTTTCACTATACAAATCATGGGAAATTTGAGGGGCGACGATTCAAGTAGAACGACTTGTGGCTAATCTGCTCGGGGAATGCTGGCTCCAAAAAAAGAAACGCTGTCGCTTGCTGCATTTCCCGAATCCTTCGATCCTATGAGGCGTACTCCGAACTCCCAAGTGGCTTTGCAATAACTTATCAACTTGTCCTGTAATTCTAAAAAATATTCATGGAAATTTGATTTTTATTGCGTGGGTCATAAATTGGATTTCATAGATAAATGACCTTCAATATTTTTAATATCGCTTACGATCAAAAGTCTTTTGATGGAAGAGATCCTTTCTTCCAGACTATTGGCGATTTGTCTAATCCAAGCCCTGAATTATTCGAATACCATCATATTCTGAAATTCTATGAAGAGCGTCGACGGTTTTGGAGTGATGATGAGTATTATGGTTTTTTGTCGCCTAATTTTTTTATAAAAACCGGAATTGAGGGGATTCACCTCATTGATGAGCTTAAAAAAATTAGTTCAGAGACAAAACAAATTGATGTCATTCTTCTTAATCCTTGGTGGAGACTTTTCCAGTCTTCAATTAATTCATTCGATCAGGCAGAGGATCATCATCCTGGAATGTTGCAAGTCTTTGAGTCTGTTCTGAATGATTTGAAATTTGAATTTTTTCAACATGAATATTTTTCGTATTCTTTAAATACAACGTACTCCAATTTTTTTGTGGCAAAGCCACATATCTGGGATCTTTGGATAAAAGTAATTAAGGAGATTTTATCAATTGCGGCTGATCCTTCTTCGTCGATCGGTAGTCGCTTAAACGAAAAAACAAGATACAAGTCTGGAGCAAACCCCAAAATAATGATTTTTGTACTTGAACGGGTAATCAATGTGTTGCTAGCGAAAAAGATTGAACCTTCTCACGTCGCGGCAGTCGATCCGTTTATTTTCAAGAAAGACAAAATAAACTTACCCCCGAGCTATATGCGCAAGATTGATAAGCTCAGGCTTGATTTTTCGGAAGGTCGTAGCAAAAGCCGGAGCCTAGTTTGTTCACCTACCTGGGAATTAAAGAAACTAGATGAAATAAAAACAATGATTCATCGAAAATACTTGCGAGATGCCGTAGATATTATTTCGAACGAAAAATTTTCCCCTTTGTTTGCTGGGGAAGTTGAAATACTTAAGGTAAAAATACTAGTTGCAGCAGGGCAGCTTAATGAAGCGTTGATGCGACTGACAAAAACCGATTTTACAAAACTTGATTGCAGTGTCACGCGCGAGTTGCTTCTTTACCGAGTGTTTGTGCGGCTTGGTAAATTCTCTGATGCGAGATCGAAAATCGAAGAGCTAGATACTCTTTATCCTGGATCGCACGTATTGGGTTGCGATCTTGCCACTGTCATGCTTTTGATGGAAGATCACACTAGTCTTTTAAAAAAGATAAATTCATTGATGATGGAGTTTCCCTCTAGTTGGCTAATTCCCTACATTGGTTCGAAGTGGTTTTTAAAAATCGGCGATGCATCCAAGGCTCAAGAATTGGTCAATCTTTCAATTCGTTTAAAAAATTCTACTCGACGGCTTGAATGGAACTTCATTTGAAAAAGTAGGATATGGGGTAAGAGTTTATATTGCTCAGTGTCGTAAAAAGTGCAGTCTTTTTCTGCTTGAGAAATAGTACTTAAACGCATAGGCGCAACTGGCTACCACACGTAACATGTTCAACAAAAGATATTAAAAAAATTCTGTTTTAAGCTGGGCTCGATTTTTAGACCGTTAGTTATAAGAAAATGCGTTTCGTGAGCTGCGCAGTGCTTTATCTTGTCACTATTGATACGCTTTTTTAGCGAGGTTGCCATGTGCATTCACCACGACATTCAATAAGAAATGATTTTTTTATCGAATTTTCGCTGGTGGACGTATTTGAAGAGCGAAGGTCAGATTGGTGTACATTGCTGGTATTCCTGCATTTTCACGAGCGAAATGCAGCGCAGTTGAAGGTTTTACCAGTCAGACTCCAGCGGAGGCCCCCTCATGACAACCCTCAAACGTCCTGTCGCACTGCGCTTGCGTGGTCTTGGGATTCTTTTGATCAGCGGGCTGTTTTCGGCTTCGGCGATGGCCGAGCCCGCCTCGGGAAACCAGGCGCAGCAACCGATTCCCTCAGCAGGTAATTTTCTTGGGCTAGGGGTCGGCGCGATCCCAAAAACACCCGGCAATAGCGATCTCCGCGTCATGCTGCTCCCTGCGGTGCAGTACACCTGGGGTGACTTTGCTTATGTCACTGGTCTCAAGGCAGGCCTTTGGGGATTCACGTCAGATGATCGCTCCTTGCGGATCGGGCTGTACGCGGAACCACGATTTGGCTTTGATGCAAGCGACAGTCCTCGTACCGCTGGAATGGCTGATCGCGGATTTGCCGTCGATGCGGGGCCGAGCCTGCGCTGGACCACTTCCGCCGGGGTTCTGAACCTGGACTATGGTTTCGACATCACTGGCCGCAGCAACGGGCAGGCGGCACAAATTCAATTCATTCGCCCGCTGGTGACCGAAACCAGTTTTCGGCTGAATGGCTTGCTGGGCGCGACTTGGCAGAATGCGACGATGAATACCTACTACTGGGGTATGCGTGCCACCGAAACGAATGATGGCCAGCCTGTTCGGGTAGGCGCTGGAACGGGATTTTCTGCAGGCCTGACAGGAATTTATCGTATTGATAACAGTAGCGCTGTATTTTTCGGGACCACCATCAACCGTCTCTCGCAGGAACAGGCAGACAGCCCGATCTCCGACCGACGGTACACGCCGGTGCTTTATCTCGGCTATGGTTTGCGAATGTAATGCCGCCCCTGGGGCCTGTCCCATGAGGCCGCTAGCGGCGTTGACAGCACCTTGCCGCACGTCTGCACTGTCTGCGGTACTGCCGCCTTGCCACAGACCTCATGGGACAGGCTCTCAGCATGCTTGCTGACCGTGTGCTGGCTTGCGTTCAATGGCGGCAAGGGACGTTCAGCTGAGCGAGATCGCTTTCGACACGATACGTCCGTATCGGTAGATTTCTGGAGAAGACAGCAAAAAGCTTGCTTCCCATCGTAACGCGGTCGACGCCGTGTCGAATCACTCAATTCCTTTGTCGGCAGAACTATCCTTGACAATTATTTTTCTTTTTTATCACTGAGCATTTCAAGC
>JACCDH010491282.1_pt1 | contig 16795 bp, 13 predicted proteins | sample 7442481 | NCBI WGS metagenome assembly JACCDH01 (sample SAMN15323433, study PRJNA562643) | freshwater metagenome | isolation source: river surface water | place: USA:Blue River Watershed | collected 2017-08-15
TAGTAACTGCATTGAATACCAAGATTGGTTATTACAAAGCAGCTGAAATTGCACAGACCGCACACAAAGAAGGAACTACTTTAAAAGAGATGGCCATTAAGCTGGGTTACTTAACTGCTGAAGAGTTTGATCAGTGGGTGGTGCCGAGTGAAATGGTTGGAGAGATTAAATAAGTAACGTAAAAGCAAATAGTCCAAATTTCGCTGCTCAAAATCAATAAAGGCAAGAGGCAATTGTCGCTGCCCTCAAATTCTAGCTTGTATAAATATTTATACATCAAAAATAATCAAGCTAGAATTTGAGAAATGCTCCAATCACCTCTTGCCTTTTATTCATCTTAAAAGTCTGAGCAATTTGGACTATTTGCATTTTTACATTTACTTACTTTAATTGCGTTGCGTGTGAATTTTAGCGGTGATAATATGCAAGCGCATTAAACGAGTAGACCTAGAATTTAGCTCAGATATTATTGCAAAGATGAAAAGCAAAATAGCTAAATCAAGCATTTTCCAGATTTAAAAAGTAATAAGTGTTGAATATATTATATGTAAAAAGGCAAAACATACAATACGAACATTTTCCAGATTTCAAAAGTAATAAGTGTTGAATTAGTGAAATCTAAAAAGCAAAAAACCGATTGGAGCATTTCTCAAATTCTAGCTTAATTATTTTTATTGTATAAATATTTATACAAGCTAGAATTGGAGGGCAGCGACAATCGGTTTATTTGCTTTTAGTTTTTATTGATTTAATACACCCTTTTGCCTCCTAAATATGTAGCAGTAACTTTAGTTTTAAGTATATCTGTCTCCGCTACTTTCATTAAGTCTTTATCGAGCATAATAAAATCTGCTTTCTTACCTACTTCTAAACTACCTACTTCCTTCTCTAAGAAACCTGCTTTTGCTGCCCAAATGGTCATGCCCTTTATGGTTTCTTCGCGGGTTAATGCATTCTCCATTTGAAAACCTTCAGCTGGATAGCCTGCTGCATCTTTACGCACAACGGCTGCTAAAAATGTTCTGAATGGAGATATTTCTTCTACTGGAAAATCGGTTCCCAATGGCAACCATCCGTTTTGTTTTAATAAGTCTTTAAATGCATAAGCCCCTTTCATGCGTTCCTTGCCCAGTCTGGCTTCTGCCCAATACATATCACTGGTTCCATGCGTAGGCTGTACGGAAGGTACTACGTTCACTTTGCCAAATAAATTGAAATCTTCGGGGGCTACTATTTGAGCGTGTTCAATCCTCCAGCGCTTATCGTTTCCGGGTTGTAAGTACTTGTTATAAATATTTAAGATCTCTCTGTTGGCACTATCTCCTATGGCATGGGTACACATTTGGAAATTGGTTTTACTCAACACAGCGGCCAATGAATCGTAATGCGATTTATTGCGCAATAAAAATCCGCCCCAGCCTGGTTGATCTGCATAGTGTTTTAATAAACAAGCTCCTCTACTTCCGAGTGCACCATCCGCATACACTTTAAATCCATTGACAAATAATTTATCTGTTTTATATGGACCTTTTTTTAGGTAGGCTTCGTAATTCGCATCCTTATCAGACAACATTACATACAATCGCATATTCAACTGATTGTTTTTGTGTAAGCCATCTATAAAGTCTACGTCTTGATGACTCAATCCGCAATCGGTAATGGTGGTAAGTCCTTGCGCAAAACAATTTTTCTCTGCTGTTTGCAACCATGTAGTTAATTCTTCTTTGGTAGGTGTAGGCATTTTAGCATTCACTGCTGCATCTCCGTTGTCGATTAATACACCGGTTAATACGCCATTCTTGGTTTCTATTTCTCCTCCAACCACTTTATCTCCTGGCTTTATTCCTGCCAATTCCAATGCCGCTGCATTCGCAATAGATGCGTGTCCATCTACTCTTTCTATCACAACTGGAATATTGGGGAAGCGTTGATTCAATAATTCGTTGGTCGGATATTTTTTACCTGGCCATTTGTTCTGATCCCATCCTCTTCCTTTAATGAATTTTAATTCTGGATGCTTTTGTGCAAACGCTACAATCAAGTCAACGGTTTCTTCCCATGTTTTGGTGTTGTATAATTCAACTTGAAACAAAGAAGCTCCGTAGCCCATGAAATGAGCATGCGCATCTATAAAACCTGGATACATGGCTGCACCTTTTGCATCTACCATGCTGTCTGCCTGGTATTTACTTGTTATAGCATCATTCGTACCGGTTGCCACAATTTTACCATCCTTAATAGCCATGGCTTCTACTACAGAAAATGCTGAATCTACTGTATAAATTACTGCATGGTGTACAATGGTATCCACACGATTACTACTGCATGCTGTAATAGCTACAGCTAAAATGAAAAGCAAAAATTTATTCATATGGAAGTTTTAAATATTGTAAAAATGGAGTCGGATTCCAGATTTACAACAATTTGCAAAAATCGAATCGGCTAGAATATTTGTGTTTTGTCGTTTACTTCTGCGTTGGTTACAACAGTATGATGTTGTTCTTGTGCTGGTTTATTAAAGAATTTATTTTGGAATACTAATATGGCAATTACTCCTGTAGAAATGGCCATATCTGCTATATTAAATACTGGCCTAAAAAATTCAAATTCTTCTCCCCCTACAATAGGTATCCAAGAAGGGTAATGAGAATTCGTTATGATGGGGAAGTACAACATGTCTACCACTTTACCATGAAACAATCCTGCATATCCACCGCCTGCTGGAAGCAGGGTTGCAACATTCTGTGTAAATGGATTGCTGGCTTCGAAAATGAGGCCATAAAACATACTATCAATTAAGTTTCCCAATGCACCAGCATAAATTAATGCCGCACAAATTAAAAAGCCCTTGTGCTGTTTTTGTCTTATGAAATTGCGTATCAGGAATGATCCCCAAATAACTGCACCCAGTCTAAACAATGTTAGGGCTATTTTACCGAACTCCCCTCCAAATTTCCAACCCCAGGCCATGCCCTCATTTTCAACAAAATGAAGCCTGAACCAAGTACCCAATACATTGTGTTCTTCTCCGGTATAATAGTTCAGTTTAATGTAAAACTTAGACGCTTGGTCTACTAAAAGAATGGTCAGTATAATGAGAATAATCTGCTTTGCTTTCACGGCTTAATTTTATCGTAAAAACAAAGATAAGGAAAGGAGGTTGCTTTAATTACCCCCCTTCCCTGTTGTATCTTTTTTAACAGTTGTGTCTTCCACAATCTGAACGGGCGTTGCCGTTACAATGAAAGTTTCGTTTATTTTTTGCATATCCCCGCAATTGGTATCTGCTCTTTTTAAAGCCAGTGCGTAACGACCTGCTGGAATATTATCAAATAAGCCTGTAGTATTACTGTACACCTGATTATTCACCAGATTGGTTAGAATATATTGAACGGCTATTTTAGTATCTGAAATAGCAAAATGTAATACTCCATTTTTAGCATCTTCCGAAGTAGCTGGAACAACTTTTGTCATTTTAACATCTACCTCTAAAACAGATTCTTCCACACGCAATTTTCTCTCTACTGGTTTACATACATCGCTGTTATTAGAATAAACTAAAACAGTATATTCTCCAGCTGCCAAATTATTAAACATCCAAGTAGGCATATTGGTGAAGTCGGTCTTCACAATTTCCTTCTTCGTTTCTGTTTTTGTTAATACATAACGGAATGGACCTACACCTTGCGTAATGTTCACTGTAAACGAACCATTGGGTGTTTCGGTGCAACTGCTTTTTACAATATTGGTCACGCTAATTTTTGCTGCAACCGGTTCTGTTAGAGTAGCTGCAAATTCAATTTTATTGTTACAAGAATCCATTACTTGTATCACATATTTTCCTGCAGACAATCCACTAAATACTACTTCTCTATTCTTAATGGTTAAAGTACCTGCTTGTGGCAATATGGTTGCGTTTAGCGCTGCTGGATTACCGCCTCTAAGTGTTACCGTTACCGATCCATCCGATAAACCATTACAAGTAACTGCTGCAATTTTTTTATTGACTTCCTCTAATTTTGGATGTTCATTTATTACTACAGGATAGTTTACACTACATGCTCCCGCATTGTCATCGTCATTGGTCAAAAACAATTGATAAGTCCCTTTTGCAACACCCGTAAATTTTGCAGTGCCATCTGTGCTGCGAACAACTTTATCGGAGGGCTTTAATTGTAATAAATATTTTTCTGTGAATCCTTTGATATTGTTGATGGTTACAATGCCTTCACTTAGATCTTTACAAGTATTATTAATAGCAATATCACTCAGCTGAATAGATGGTGCTGCTGGCATAAATACAAATGACTTTGCAACAGACATTCCCAATTCTTTTCCAACCATTAAAGATACCCTGGTATTCACTTTTTGGTTACCCATTGGCTCTGCCTTCAATACATCAGCCATAGAAATTTGTAATTCTGGCATATTGGTAGTACTCAATAAACTCCAATCGGCAGAACCCTCTAATTGGTATTCCCATTTGAATAAAACGTCTTCCTTATTAGGCACTAAAGAGGACCCTGTAGTTAATTTTACCTTATTGTTGCTACAATACTTTGCAGCAGCAAGATCAGTTGAAATATCGTCCGCCGCTGGTAATGTATATTTCACTTTGTATTCGATAGAGAAATTACCCCCTGCTGTAGTAGCAGTCATTTTATTTGAAAACACACCAGGCTTGATTGTTTTCAAGTCTATCACCCATTCCCCAAATTCATGCATTTTATCTTTATTGAACAAGCCACTTCCGTCAAATTCACAGTTCCCTTTTTTCTTGTTCTTTTCAAAAGCTTCCATCTTTAACCCAATAGCTGTTCCATTACTTAAATCCCATTCAATATTCTTTAATGGATAATCTACCATTGCATCGGTCTGCTTAAAATCGACCAAATGAAAACAATTAAATCCTTCGCTATCGGTATTATTCAGTAATGCATTGTCTTGCTTGTTAAAAAATTTAATCCGAGGATCCGTTCCGCTTTTATTGGAATATTTTAAGTGCACATCGGTTATTACAATACTTACTTGAATCTTTTTTTGTGCATTTACTTGCGCAAATGAGCATATAGCGCAAAATACAAGCATTAAAAGCTTAGTCATCTTCATATAATTATCTTAACGAGTCCAGCCTGGGGGGAGGGCCAATTATTTGCGTAATCTAAGACCTACATAGATCATATACATACCTGGTCTGCTGGTACCTTGTGGAATTTCGCTAATATTATTGATTGCAAAATTATACCTTGCTCCTGCCATCAAACGCAACGGCAAGTTCATTTCAGCTCCTATAACACCAGATAATTCTGTTGTTTTAAAAGCCGCTTTAACGTCATTTTCGATATTACCTGTCTTCGATTTTGCGGTAATTAAGAAGCCCATTTGAGGACCTGCATAGGCTTTCAAAAAGCCAATTTTTGTTTGCAATAACAAAGCTGGTGCTGCAACATATGATAAGTTGGTTTCAGAAAAAGCAGCGCCTGCTCCTGTATAAGTTCCACCTTTAGAATAGAATCCTAATTCTGTTCTAAGTGTAATAAAATGTCCAATCAATCTCGAGTTTAAAAAAAATGATCCACCAATATTAGTTTTAGCCTCTTCAGAAACGTTGGTTGTGATTATGGAGTTGTAATCTAAATTAGATCTTTGCAATCCTACAATAAACCCAATTTCCTTTCTTTTTTTGTCTTTATCTTGGGCTAAAACACCAAGAGTTGTACAAGCTAAAACGGTTGCTGTAAGCAGAATGTGTAGTTTCATAATTAGTTGAATATGGCTTAAAAATATAAAATTTAGTTAACTTCTCAAGGATTTTTGATAATTTGGTCTTGATTTACCTATATCTAGGTAACTAAATTAATTAAAGACCACCCCCCGGCCACTTTATTGATACGTTTTGTACTATGAGAAAAAAGTACCTGCTATTATTTTGTAGTGTCCTCATCATGGGTCAACTAGTGTATGCACAATCAACTGCAGATTTAATTAAATCAATCAACAACAAAATCCTTTTTAAAAACTACAAAGAGGCTTTAGCCAATCTAAATAGAATAGTAGGTAAAGAAAGTACTGGAACTTATGCATCACAAGCTTACTGTTTAAGAGGCAAAGCGCATGCTGGTTTAAAAATGTTCAAGGATGCCCTTGCTGATTACAATATGGCCATTCAATTGGATCCAGACAATGTAGAAGCTATTCAAAACAAAGGGATTCTATTACTGGATAACGAAAAACTAGAAGAAGCTTTAACTGAGTTTAATAATGCCATCCAAAAAAACATGACTTATTTAGACGCCTATATGAACAGAGGCAAAGCTTTATTTAAGTTGAATAAACATGCATTGGCATTAGAAGATTTAAATAAAGTGGTTAAAGCGAATCCTTCTTATGTGGATGCCCTTCTATTAAGGGCTTCCATTAAACGTGGTCTAGACGATATCAATGGTGCTTTACAAGATTGCACCAAAGCCATTGAAGAAGATGAAAATGCTACTGAAGCATATATGATCAGAGCCAATATAAGATTGGTATTAGGCAACCCAGGTGCAGCTATTTTAGACTTAAATCAAGCTTTGGAAATTGAAGACAGCAATGAGTTGATTTACTTTCAACTAGGTAATACCTATTTCAGTGCAGCTGATTTTAAAAATGCCATCAAGTTTTATTCGAAAGCCATTACGTTTAACAGTAAAGATGCCAACTTTTTTTTGCAGCGAGGGTTAGCTAAGCAAAAAATAAATGACAAAGCAGGAGGTTGTGCTGATATTTCTATGGCCGTAAGATTGGGTAGTATTCAAGCCGAGTATTTAAAAACTCAGACCTGCAAATAATCATTCTTCTATATACACTCTCTTGACACGTAAACTAATGCCAGTCATTATTTCATAAGAAATGGTTGATGCGGCTTTGGCCACGTCTTGTATGGAGATATGTTTCCCGAAAATTTCCACTGAATCTCCTGGTTGCACATTAGGAATATCAGTCACATCAATCATACACATATCCATACATATTTTTCCAACCGTTGGGGCCAATGCTCCTTTAACCCACATATTACCTACGCCATTGCCCATTCTTCTAGGATAACCGTCTGCATATCCAATTCGAACAGTTGCAATAATGCTGTCCCTTAGTAAAACACCTGATCGATTGTAACTCACTGTTTCTCCTGCTTTTAAAGCTCGCACTTGTGCAACCGTGGTCTTTAATGTAGCCACCGTTTGCAAGGGTAAATTGGCCTGATGAATATTGTCGGCTCCATATAATCCAATGCCTAATCGCACCATATTGAATTGCCATTTTGCATTGCGTCGAATAGCTGCTGTATTTGCAATATGTTTAATAAATCTATAGCCTAATGCTTTTTCAATTTTATCACATGCTGCACTAAATAAGTTTACTTGATGTTCAGTAAATGCATCTTCTCTTTCATCTTCACTTGCTGCCAAATGACTCAATACCGATTTAACCCGAAGGGTTTGTTGTTGACTCAACCAAGTTGCCAATGAATCAATTTCTGTTGTATCAAATCCCAGTCGATTCATTCCAGTATTCAACTTAATATGAATAGGATATTGTTGCAACCCTTGATGTGTTATGTATTGATGAAATGCGTTGAGTATTTGAAAGGAAAATAATTCTGGTTCCAATGAGTAGTTTACCATTGCATCAAAAGAATACTCATCTGCACTCATTACCATGATAGGTAAATGAATACCTGCTTTTCGAAGGGTTACGCCTTCATCTGCATAAGCCACTGTTAAATAATCTACTTGCTGTTGTTGCAATCTTCTGGCTACTTCACCTGCCCCACTACCATACCCAAATGCTTTTACCATTGCCATTAATTTGGTATTGGGTTGCAACAATGATTGATAAGCTTTTAGATTGTGCACCATCGCTGTTAAATTAATTTCCATGATGGTTTGGTGCACTTGTTGTTCTAACCAATGCGCCAATTGTTCAAATGCAAATTTTCTAGCCCCCTTTAGTAAAATATAACTTTGTTGAAATAGGGCTTCATGCAAATATTGTAATACTTCTTGGGTATTAGTAAATAACTGAATGCTAAATGGAAAAGACTCCTTGCTATGTTGTGCAAAATAATGAGCAATCTCCGGGCCTACTGCATACAGTTGCTTTACGCCACTACTGCTCAACATTTGTGCTACCTGTTGATACAATTGTTCGGCTGGCTCACCTGTGTCTACTATATCGGAAACAATGGCAATGATGGGTTGCTGATTGGCTTGCTCTTTTAAAAACTGCAATGCCAACGACAAAGAAATCTTATCGTTACTATAACTATCATTTAATAAATAACTCTGATTGATGGCCCTTCTTAATTGCATCCGCATTTCTACGGCGGTTAGTTGAAGTAGGCGTTGTTGTATGATCGAAATTCGATAATTCAATTGCAACATTACCAACACACAAGTCAGTAAATTTTGCAAGGAAGCTTCGTCTGTAAAAGGTGCTTGTAATTGAAATTGTTCTTCTTGGTACCGCAAAATCAATTGGGTACGATTGTTTTCTTTCTGTTGCGAAATCAACTGTAACTGGGGTTGCAGATGGCTTGTACTTTGCTGCGGCTTTGATCCCCAAGAAATAATAGTTGCTTTAGTAGGTAAAGCAAAGGGGATATAGTCTGACGCGATGATTATTTTGCTGGCACTCGTAAACAACTTTGTTTTCTCTTCCAGTTTTTCTGCTACACTTGCAAATCCTTCATTGTGTGCGTCTCCTATATTTGTGAAAACCCCCAGTGTTGGTTGAACAATTTCTGCCAAAGCTTGCATTTCTCCTTTTGCTGAAATACCCACTTCAAAAATTCCCAAATTGTGTTGTTCATTCATTTGCCAAACACTTAAGGGAACACCTATTTGAGAATTGTAACTTCTTGGGCTTCTTACAATATTAAAATCGGGTTGCAATAATTGAAACAACCACTCTTTTACAATCGTTTTTCCATTGCTACCTGTAATTCCAATTACCGGAATATTGAACTTAGCACGATGGTGCTTTGCAATCGCTTGCAACGCTTTAATAGTGTTGGGTACCCGAAAAAAAGTAGCTTCTGCAAACCCATTGTTGTCAATGGGTTCTTCTATCACAAATACTCGAACACCTTGCTGGTAAACATCTGCAATAAAACTGGTGCCCGTTCTTCTAGGTCCTTTTATAGCGAAAAAAATACTTTTTGCTGGATCTACTATATTTCTACTATCTGTTACTAGGTATTGAATAATTGCACTGCCTTGACCTTGTATGGGCTGTTCTAAAATGGCTGCTATATCATTCAACTGGTACTGCATCATCATTATTTAACAGAATCGTCAATTACGTCTTGAGGGGTTCCCTTCTTTTCTAACACAATAGAATATAAAATAGACCCTGAAATACACAACACGATTACGCCCAATGACAATGCTACTTGGCTGGTTTTACTCATCCACATACTCAAATAATGTTCTCCCAACATTTTCACTCCTATAAACACCAACACAATGGCAATACCCTGTTGTAAATAATCAAATTTGGTAACTGCTCCGCGCAATAAGAAAAATAAAGATCGTAATCCTAAAACAGCAAAAATATTAGAAGTATAAATGATCAATGGATCTTTTGAAATGCCCATTACAGCTGGAATAGAATCTAGTGCAAATACTAAATCGATGGCTGCTAATAATATGACTACAACAAACAAAGTAGTATATGCAGGCTTACCGTTTTCACGAATCATGTATTTGCCTCCCCCATCGTGGTTCACCAATGGCAAGAAGGATTTTAAAAACTTATAAATTTTTGAATTATGTGGATCAAACTGTTCTTCCTCATTGGCTTTAAACATATGATAGCCCGTGTAAATTAAAAAGCCTCCGAAAATGTACAACAACCAAGAAAACTTAGCTACCAATGCTACTCCTAATGTAATAAATATTACCCTGAAAATAATGGCCATTAAAATACCCAGCAATAATACCCTTGAATAATAAGCTTCTTTAACGCTAAATGCATTGAAGATGAGTATGAATACAAATATATTATCAATGCTTAAACTCCATTCCATTAGGTAAGCACTTAAAAACTCAAAAGGCAATTGGTGTTTACTTACATCTGCACCACCACTGTCTGCTGCCAATGCAGGACCTTCTATCCAAAGAAATACAAAAAATGCCACTGCCAATCCTACCCAAAAAATAGTTTGGTTGAGTGCTTGCTTGATGGTGATGCTTTTATTTTTTTTACTGAGTAAGCCTAAATCAAATACCAATGCAACCGATAATACGATTCCAAAAACTAAATAAACAATTTGATGTGCGTTCATAAATGAAGTTCAATATTAAATGCTGTAGCGTTTTTTTCGCCACCACTGAAATAAATAACCAACTAATAATACCAATACAACCGGCAACAAAACATTAATTATTTGCCATATTGTTTTTTGTTCTTGTAACTTTTGTTTGTTGAGCAATCTTAATACCACTGTTTTATTTCTACTTTCAAACAATGAGTTATCGGCTGAAAGATAATCTATACTATTCAGAAAAAATGCTTTGTTGGCAAAGCGATAATTTTCCATTTGTATTAATCCCATAGGCAAGGGACCTGTTGTATTGCTTACTTCGTTGGTTACAATATCTCCATCGGCCACCACAATTTGCTTTCCTGCTTTACTCGCTTTAGACAAATAGGGTCTTCCGGTATTTGCTTGAATGGAATCCATGACCGCCTTGGGCAATCGATTGCTAAACAGCGAATTGAACTTGCCCTCTAATAAAACAGCCACTGGAACAAAACTTTTATTAAAGCTGTACAAATCTTCTTGGCTTTGTACACTATTCAATGAAACCATTGCAGGTGAAGGCAATATTCTACTATTGGTATCGGAAGCCAACAAGATGGTTTTTTGAATACCCTTTGCCATGACCGTATCTATGCTCGATGGAAAAATGGGTAATACTCGATCTAGATTCGCTGAAATAGGATTGGGTGTACGGGCAGATAACAATGGATAGTAAGGCCAGGGCACGCGTTGCATACGAATACTACCATCTGGATTTTTTCCTACCACCAAGGGTATTTTAGAACAGTTCAAATCTTGTAATAAATCTCCATTGATTCGAACTCCATACTTAAACAATAATTCATCTAAACCCAGCCCTCTATCAAATGCGGTGTATTGTCCTTCGGTTCTTTTTAAACTATCTAATTCTGCATGCAGTTTATCGATAAACCAAATGATATTTCCACCATTCATTACATACTGATCCAGCTTTAATAGGTCTTCCTCTGTAAAACTTTGCTTGGGTTTCACTATCACCAATGTTTTGATAATAGAAGCATCGGGATAAGCTTGTTTTAAATCGAATATTCCCAACCGATAATCATTGCGTAAGCTTTCACCTAAATCATTTACGGTTAAATCGGTGGGTTCACCATTTCCAACTACATAGGCAATGGTAGGCACTTCTTTTCGAATCAATTTATCAATAGCGGTTGCAAATTTATTTTCGAGTAGCGCTTCTGCAGCATTGCGAGTTGCTTCAACATCTTCTTGGGGCTCTTCTGTTAATACATTAAACTGCTTATAAATTTTTCTACTGCTTCTCAAATCTACCGCAATAGGAGCTTGATTTTTTTGATAATACACCAATGCACTTGGAACAATCAATTGGTTTAATGTAGCTTCCCCAGCAGATTGCTCAACACTGGTCTGCTCAAATACCACACCCATTTTTTGTAAGCTATCGTATAAAACTGCTCTAGCTGTATCATTGGGTAATCCATCTCCTGGTTTTCTAAAAATAACCCTGATCTGGTTATTGGCATGGCTATTAAATGAAGCCAAGATATCGTTTGTTGCAATACTTAGCTTTTTATAATCAGCCGGCAATTCACCAGTTAAAAAAACTTCTACAGTAATGGTAGAATCAATTTTTTCTAATAATTCAATGGTTGAATTACTTAGGGTAAATCTTTTATCTTCAGTTAAATCTAATCGATTGCTGATCATTGCCCCTGCCACGCTAATGCTGATCAATAAGGCAATTGCTGCCATTGCCTTTGTTGCTTTTTTGGGTGCTTTTGTTAATTGTAATTGTGTGATGTATAAAAAGAATACAATCACTGCAAGAAAATAAATCATATCAGAAGCTGCTAAAACACCTCTGCTGATATTGGCTGCATGCAATTGAATACCCATTAAGTCTATATAATAATCTGCCCCACCACTAAAAATGGATAGCTTAGCGATGGCAGTAAATCCTGCAAATAGCACAAAGGAAACTAAGCCCCCCAATCCAAATGCTGCAATCGTATTATTGGTTACACTGCTGGCATAAATTCCTATTGCTGCAAAAACACCTGCGAGTAAAAACAAACTGATATAACTTCCAATGGTTGCACCAATATCAATCCCACCCGTAACACTTAAAGCTTGCATGGAGAAAGCATAAACAATAGTGGGCAACAATGCAATAAATACAATTAATAGTACCCCAATATATTTCCCAACAATAATTTGTCTTACACTCAGCGGTAGGGTTTGCAATATTTCATAAGTACCCGTTCTCATTTCTTCTGAAATGGTTCGCATGGTGATTGCCGGTATTAAAAACAACAATAACCAAGGCATCATTTGAAAGAAGGGAGACAAACTAGCATATCCAAAATTGAGCAAACTGGTATCGGGGAAAACAAAAAATATTAGCCCTGTGAGACCTAAGAAAACACCCAATACCAAGTACCCTGTTAGGGAAGCAAAAAACTGTTGCCACTCTTTTTTACAGATCATCCACATGCTTCAAAACTAAAGTTTTTATAAGCAAAAACCCCGACGAATCGGGGTTTTACTATCAAGATTTAAATTTTTTAACACTGTATGTATGAATAGCCAACGCTTAAACTGCAAAGCTTTCGCCACATCCGCAGCTTCTACTTGCATTGGGATTATTAAAATAGAATCCCTTTCCATTTAAGCCATCCGAAAAATCTAATTCTGTATTTACTAAATATAAAAAGCTTTTAAGGTCGGTTACCACTTTCACTCCATTGTCTTCAAACACTTGGTCCATTGGTTTAATCTCGTTGTCAAAGTCTAGCTTATAGCTTAAGCCTGAACAACCTCCACCTACTACCCCTACTCTTAAAAAATAGCTTTCGTCTCCGGCCACACCTGCTTCGTCCATCAGTTGCTTCACTTTGGCCTTTGCCTTATCGCTTACATAAATACTATTTTCTGTTGCTGTTTCGCTCATACACTTATTTTGATGGTATTAGTGAATTCTTTCTTCGAACACCAACTCTTCCAAGCCATTCTTTTTTCTATAATCGTTGATGGCACTTTTAATGGCGTCTTCAGCTAATACAGAGCAATGGATTTTTACTGGTGGTAAGTTTAGTTCTTCTACCAATTCCATATTATCAATTGCTACTGCCTGATCAAGGGTTTTTCCCTTTAACCATTCTGTTGCCAATGAAGAAGAGGCAATTGCAGAACCACAACCAAATGTTTTGAATTTAGCATCGGTAATAACACCTGTAGCATCGTCTACTTCAATTTGTAAACGCATTACGTCTCCACATTCTGGTGCACCAACTAAACCTGTACCTACATTGGATTTTGATTTGTCTAGTGTTCCTACGTTTTTAGGATTGCTATAGTGATCAATTACTTTTTCTGAATATGCCATGGTATCTATATTTATTTATGTTATTGAATGTATTTTTTCTTTGAGGATTCAAGCCACTATTAATGGTGAGCCCACTCAATTTTATCCATATCTACTCCTTCTTTAAACATTTCCCATAATGGGCTCATGTCTCTAAGTTTCAATACTGTTTCGCTAACTGCTTTAATGGTGTAATCAATTTGTTCTTCAGTAGTAAATCTACCTAAACCAAAACGCAATGAGCTATGTGCTAAATCATCTCCTAATCCTAGGGCTTTTAATACATAACTAGGTTCGAGAGATGCAGAAGTACAAGCAGATCCAGATGACAAAGCAATATTTTTATTAAAGCCCATCAATAAACCTTCTCCTTCTACATATTTGAAAGAGATATTGGCCACATGTGGCAAGCGATGTTCACGGTTTCCGTTCACATATGCTTCTTCCAATTGAACCAATGCAGATTCTAACTTGTCGCGTAATTTGCTTAAACGAGCTGCATCATCGGCCATTTCTAATCTTGCCAATTCGCAAGCTTTTCCAAAACCAACAATACCTGGAACATTCAAAGTACCGCTTCTCATTCCACGCTCGTGACCGCCACCGTCCATTTGAGCAGTTACTTTTACTCTTGGATTTTTACGACGTACATACAATGCACCAATTCCTTTAGGACCGTACATTTTATGTGCAGTAAATGCCATGATATCAATTCCGTCTTTGTTTACATCTACTGGAATTTTACCTACAGCTTGAACCGCATCTGAGAAGAATAACACACCATGTTTTTTAGCAATGGCGCTGATTTCTTTTACTGGCTGTATTACCCCAACTTCATTGTTGGCATACATTACCGCAATCAAAATGGTTGTTGGTTTGATTGCTGCCTCTAATTCTTTTAAGTCGATTAGCCCATCGGGTTGAACTTCTAAATAAGTTACTTCAGCACCAGCACGCTCTAAATGCTTACAAGTATCTAACACTGCTTTATGCTCTGTGGTAACTGTAATAATATGGTTTCCCTTAGTTGCATACATTTCGAATACCCCTTTAATAGCAAGGTTATCTCCTTCTGTTGCACCTGAAGTGAAAATAATTTCCTTAGGATCTGCACCAATTAGTTTAGCAACTTGCTCACGGGCATAATCTACAGCTTCTTCTGCCTCCCATCCAAAAGGGTGGTTACGGCTGGCTGCATTACCAAAATGTTCGGTAAAATAAGGGATCATTGCTTCTAAAACCCTTGGATCCATGGGTGTAGTTGCATTATTATCTAAGTAAACAGGTAACTTCAACATAAATGATTGCTTGTTTTTTCTATTAACACAAAAGTATAACAATAGGTTCTATAATTTTGGGGCCATTCATACAGTATGGTTGTTTTTCCTCAATTCGTAAGGAAATATATAAATTAATTATAATGAATAAAATTGAACATATAGGAATTGCCGTAAAAGACCTCTCGTTGAGTATCCCCCTGTTCGAAAAACTATTGAATAGCCCTTGTTATAAAACAGAAGAAGTGGCTTCTGAGAAAGTAATGACTGCTTTTTTTAAAACAGGGGAATCTAAAATTGAGTTAGTGGCTTCTACCGATCCAAATGGGGTGATTGCTAAATACATCGATAAAAAAGGAGAAGGCATGCACCATATTGCCTTTGATGTGACCGATATTCAGGCTGAAATGCAACGTTTGGTTTCGGAGGGTTTCACCCTTTTAAACGAGACACCCAAAAAAGGAGCTGATAATAAATTGGTCTGCTTTTTACATCCGAAGGGAACCAATGGAGTGCTGATTGAGCTTTGTCAGGAGATACATCATCCAGATGCGCATGTATTGTGATACGACTGCGCGATTTTAAACTAAGGAATTATAAGCCCAATTTTTCGATGGCAACCTGTGCGGCAATTTGACTGGCGTCTTTTTTATTTCCTGCTTTACCTTGGGCAAATACTTCACCGTCTAATACTGCATTCATCGTGAATACGCGGCGATTGCCCTCTAGTTTTTCTTCCGCCATTTCGAAAGTAATGGTCTTCCCATTTTTATTGGCCCAACCAATTAACTTGTTCTTTAAGTTGATATCAATCAACTCCAAATCTTCCATAAACAAATGTGGAATCACAATTTGTTTCAAAATCCAGTTTTGTGTTTTGGCATATCCTTTATCTAGGTAAACCGCTCCTATTAAGGCTTCCAAGGTATTCCCAAATATCTGACTGCCTTTTAATGCATTGTCGAACTTGTTGTAGAAAGTTAATTTGCGCAATCCCATTTTCAAGGCAATATCATTCAGCTGCTGCCTATTCACCATTTTAGATCGCATCTCTGTTAAAAAACCTTCGCCTTTATAGGGGTATAATTTAAATAAGTAGTCTGCTACAACTGTGCTTAAGACTGCATCCCCCAAAAACTCTAAGCGCTCATTATTTTCATCGGGTGTTTCTTTAACAGAACGATGACTTAATGCACTACGATAGAGTTGCAAGTTGCCAGGTTGTATACCCAACATATTGCTCAACTGAACTTCAAAATCAGTTGCTTTTTTTGGTTTAAATAACTTTATTAAAAATTGCACTTTTTATGCGACGTATTTTTTCACGATAACGCATGCATTGTGACCACCAAAACCAAAAGTGTTACTCAATGCAGCACGCACGGTTCTTTGTTGTGCTTTATTGAACGTGAAATTTAATTTTGGATCCAGTTCAGGATCGTCTGTAAAGTGATTGATAGTAGGGGGGATAATATCGTGGATCACACTTTGGATGCATGCGATTGCTTCTATAACACCGGCTGCTCCTAAGCAATGGCCTGTCATAGATTTTGTTGCACTGATATTTAAATTATACGCATGGCTACCAAATACTTCTGTAATGGCTTTGGCTTCAGCACCATCTCCCAATGGAGTTGATGTTCCATGTGTATTGATATAATCAATTTCATCAGGTTGCATACCTGCATCTTTAAGGGCCGCTATCATTACATTTCTTGCACCTAATCCGTCTGGGTGTGGAGCAGTTAAATGATAGGCATCGGCTGTTGCGCCGCCACCTGCAATTTCACAGTAAATTTTAGCGCCTCTCTTAATGGCATGCTCATATTCTTCTAATACCAAACA
>JACCDH011815042.1_pt1 | contig 16789 bp, 16 predicted proteins | sample 7442481 | NCBI WGS metagenome assembly JACCDH01 (sample SAMN15323433, study PRJNA562643) | freshwater metagenome | isolation source: river surface water | place: USA:Blue River Watershed | collected 2017-08-15
CGAAGACATCACGCCTTCGCGGGCCTTCATCCAGTTGTAGTTGCCCTTGACGGTGTTGATCTCGCCGTTGTGCGCCACATAGCGGTAGGGGTGGGCCAATGGCCACTCGGGGAAAGTGTTGGTTGAGAAGCGCTGGTGCACCAGGCCCAGTGCCGAGACGCAGCGCTCGTCTTGCAGGTCCAGGTAATAAGTGCCCACTTGGTCAGCCAACAGCAAGCCCTTGTAGACCGCGGTGCGGCTGGACATGCTGGGGATGTAGTACTCGTTGCTGTGCGTCAGCTGAAGCGCCTGGATGGCAGCGCTGGCGGTCTTGCGGATCACGTACAGCTTGCGCTCCAGCGCGTCTTGCACGATCACATCGGCGCCGCGGCCAATGAAGATCTGGCGCATGATCGGCTCTTTTTCACGCACGCGGGGCGACATGGGCATCTCGCGGTTGACCGGCACATCGCGCCAGCCGAGCACCACCTGGCCTTCGGCCTTGACAGCGCGTTCCAACTCTTGCTCGCAGGCCATGCGGGAAGCGTGTTCCTTGGGCAGGAAAACCATGCCCACACCGTACTCACCGAAAGGCGGCAGGTTGATGCCCTGCTTGGCCATCTCTTCGCGGTACAACGCATCGGGCAGCTGGATCAGGATACCGGCACCGTCGCCCATGAGCGCGTCGGCACCCACAGCACCCCGGTGGTCCAGGTTTTCAAGAATCTTGAGGGCCTGCGTCACGATCGCATGGGTCTTGTGACCTTTGATGTGCGCGACAAAACCGACACCACATGCATCGTGTTCATTGGCCGGGTCATACAGACCGGTGGATTGGAAATGTTGTTTATCGGCTGCCGTGGACATGGCGCACTCCTAGGGTTTTTACGCAGGGGGACGAGTTTACTGCACTGCAGCAACCATGCCAAGACAATTAATTGGGGTCAGATCCCAATTAATTTGAATTTCTTTTTCGGCTGAGATTAATTGGGGACAGATTCATCACTCTGTCTTTTTGAAAGGCCTTCCCGCCTTGGCTGGCAAGAGCCTGCGCGGCGTGGACTGCTGCAACTCTTGCACAAACTGGGGGGAACCCATGGCCCATCCCGACAAGGCACTTTTGGTGAGTTGGTCTTTTTCCGATGCTGCCAATCCTGCGTGAACCAGTTCGAGGTAGGCCGCTTCACGCGCAAATGGCGTATTGCCCAGGCCCCAAAACAGGGCGTGTGGCGTCACCAATTTGTCGCTCACCTGCACAATACAGTGCCTGTGGCTGGACCATTTGAAGTCGGCCGCCTGCGCCACCATGCCGGCACGCACCGGGTTCAGATCGATGTAGACCATGCAAGCCAAAAGATAGCGCTCACTCTCAATCAAATTGCTGCGGTAACGGCCTTCCCACAAAGTGCCGGTCCGCTGATGGCGCAAATTGAAGTAACGCACATAACTGCGCCCTACGGCTTGCATGAGTTTGGGCACACCTTCATCCGTTTCAGGCGTGGCCAGCAAATGAAAATGGTTGTCCATGATCACGTACGCATGAATGGCCACTTTGAAAATCGCCGCTTGCTCACCCAGCAGCGTCAGCATTTTTTCCCGGTCAGCGTCATCACGCACGATGGCCTGGCGGTCATTGCCGCGCTGGATGACATGGTGCGGATAAGCGGCGACGGTGAGACGGGGTTGGCGGGCCATGGGTTGCGAGGAACAATCAAAAGAAACAGTTTAATTGGAATCTGACCCCAATTAAATCAAGATGCCATGCTCGTGACTGACAGTGGCGGGATTTGCCTTTAGGCTCGGCGCATGGACACAACAACTTTGCGCATCGGCACGGGAGCGGGCTACGCGGGCGACCGCATCCCGCCTGCGGTGGAGCTGGCCGAGAAGGGGCGGCTGGACTATCTGGTTTTTGAATGCTTGGCTGAGCGCACGATTGCGCTGGCTCAGCTCGAACGCAGCCAGCATCCCGATCGCGGCTTTGACCCCATGTTGGCCGATCGCATGCGGGCAGTGCTCAAACCCTGTATGGACAACGGCACCCGCATCATCAGCAACATGGGCGCGGCCAACCCTTTGCAAGCTGGTCACGCCGTCCTGGCCATCGCACGTGAACTGGGACTGCCCCAGGTCAAGGTCGCCGTGGTGCTGGGCGACGACGTGCTGACCACGCTGACAGCCAACCACCTGTCGCTGCCCTTGCTCGAATCCAACCAGACCCTGGCCGATCTGCAGCCGCAGCTGATCTCGGCCAACGCCTATCTGGGCGCCGAGGCCTTGCTGCCCGCCTTGCAGACCGACGCCCACGTCATCATCACCGGCCGCGTGGCCGACCCTGCCCTGTTCCTCGCACCCTTGATCCACCACTTTGGCTGGGCGCTGGACGACTGGGCGCGCCTGGGCAAAGGCGTGCTGGTCGGGCATTTGCTCGAATGCGCGGCGCAGATCACCGGGGGCTACTTTGCCGACCCGGGTTTCAAGGACGTACCCCACATGGCCCGGCTGGGCTTTCCGCTGGCCGAGGTCAGCGCCTCGGGCGATGCCGTCATCACCAAGGTGGCGGACTCGGGCGGTTGCGTCACGGTGGCCACGTGCACCGAACAATTGCTCTACGAAATCGAAAACCCCGCACGCTATCTGCAGCCCGATGTGGTGGCCGATTTCTCGCAGGTGCAGCTCACGCAGATCGGCCCTGACCGCGTGCAGGTCACGGGCGGCAACGGCAGCCCACGCACCGACACGCTGAAAGTCACCCTGGGTTACCGCGATGGCTTCATCGGCGAAGGACAAATCTCTTACGCAGGCCCGGGCGCACAGGCACGTGGGCAACTCGCGCTCGATCTGGTGCGCGCACGGCTGGCCGATGCAGGCTACGCACAGCACGAAGGCCGCTATGACCTGATCGGCGTCAACGCCATCCCGGGCGAACCGATCACACCCACAGAACCGGCCGAAGTGCGCGCCCGCGTGGCGCTGCGCGTACCCACACAGCGTGAGGCTCAGCACGTGGCACACGAAGTCGAAGCGCTTTACCTCAACGGCCCGGCGGGCGGCGGTGGCGCCACACGCTCGGTGCGCGAAGTCATTGCCGCTGCGGCGGTGCTGATGCCACGTGACGCGGTGCATACCAGCACCGTTCTGCTCAACACCAAAGGACTCTGACATGCTGCTGCGCGACATCGCCCACACCCGCACCGGAGACAAGGGCAACCGCTCCACCCTGTCAGTGATTGCCTACGACCCCAAAGACTTTGCCCTGCTCGAAAAAGCGCTCACGCCTGAGCGGGTGCGCCAGCACTATGCAGGCATCGTGCACGGCCCGGTCGAACGCTACAGCCTGCCCCAGTTGGGCGCGCTCAACTTCGTCATGCACCAGGCCCTGGGCGGTGGCGTGACCCGCTCGCTGGCACTGGACGCCCACGGGAAATGCCTGAGTGCCAAACTGCTGAGCCTTGTGATTGAATAAGCCGAACCCCTTGAACCAGGAACGCCCCATGAAGACCACCTATCTCGCCACCTTGCTGACCGCTGCGCTGCTGTCCACCGCCACAGCCCACGCCCAAAGCTACCCCAGCAAACCCATCAAGGCCATCGTGCCTTTTGCGGCAGGCAGCGCCACCGACCAGATCGGCCGCGCCTTTGTGCAGAAAATGTCCGAGCAACTGGGTCAGCCCATCATCATCGAAAACAAGGCTGGCGTGAACGGCATGTTGGGTGCCGACGCCGTGGCCAAAGCCGCACCCGATGGCTACACCCTCATGGTCGGCACCAACAGCACCAACGCCGCCCTCAAGAGTCTGATGAAAAAGCTGCCCTACGACCAGGACACGGCTTTTGCACCCATTGGCTACATGGGGTCGGTGCCCCTGATCATCACGGTCAACAACGACGTGCCCGCCAAGAACCTCAAGGAGCTGGTCGCCTTGGCCAAGGCCAAACCGACACAGCTCACCTTTGCCAGCGCCAGCACATCGCAACGCGTCTCAACCGAAGTGCTCATGAGCATGTCGGGCATCCAAATGACGCATGTGCCCTACAAGAGCGGGCCTGCGGCCATGACCGACTTGATCGGCGGGCAAGTGAATTTGTTCTCCGCCGACTTTGCGGTGACATTGCCGCAAGTCAAAGCGGGCAAGATCCGTGGCCTGGCCGTCACATCCATGCAGCGCTCCAAGGCCATCCCCGAGCTGCCCACCGTCAACGAAGCCCTGGGCTTGAAGGACTACGAACTGATCGCCTACTTTGCGATGTTCGCACCGGCGGGCACCCCGGCCGACGTGATCGCCAAGCTGAACAAGGCCCTGAACGCCGCAGCCAACGACAAAGACATCCAGGAGAAGTTCGCAGCCATCGGTTTTGAAACCGCTCCCGGCACCCCAGAAGCCCTGGCCCAGCGCAACAAGGCCGAAACCGTCAAATGGGCCAAGGCGATCCGCGACGCGAAGATCGAAGCAGAGTGACTCTCCACTCAGACGGGTGACACATCCAGGGCTGGATAGCGGTGCTTGAGCATGGCTTCCAGTCCAAACTCCTTGAGCAGCGCCTGCAAGCGCTCAGCCGCTGAGCGCTTTTTCTGCCCGGTGTACTTGGCCAGAATCAGCTCGTTTTTCATCGAGTGCTCCCAACCCACCAGCTCGGTCACGGTGACGGCGTAGCCCTGTGACTCCAGATACAGGCAACGCAGCACGTTGGTGAGTTGGCTGCCCACTTCGCGCGTGTGCAGGGGGTGGCGCCAGAGTTCGGCCAGGGGCGTGCGCTGCAGGTTCAGCGCCTTGTTCTGGTTGAGGGCCCGGGCCAGCTCGGCCTGGCAGCAAGGCACCAACACCATGTATCGGGCTTTCTTTTGCAGGCCAAAGGCGATGGCATCGTCGGTCGCGGTGTCGCAAGCGTGCAGCGCGGTGACCACATCGATCTGCTCGGGCAGCTCGGCGCTTTGCGTCGACTCGGCCACGCTCACATTCAGAAAGCGCATGCGCTCAAAGTGCAGCCGCTCGGCCAGCGCTTTGGACGATTCAACCAGTTCGCTGCGCGTTTCAATGCCGTAGATCGTGCCTTTTCCCAGCGCTTTGAAAAACAGGTCGTAAATGATGAAGCCCAGGTAGGACTTGCCTGCGCCATGGTCGGCCAGCGTGGGGCCGTTGTCGCTGGTGGGCAGGTCCAGCAACAACTTTTCGATGAACTGAAACAGGTGATACACCTGCTTGAGCTTGCGGCGCGAGTCCTGGTTGAGCTTGCCGTCGCGGGTGAGGATGTGCAGCTGCTTGAGCAGCTCGACCGACTGGCCGGGGCGCACTTCGGGCGGCAAGGCTTGGCTGTCAATAGCCTGTGTTTTTTTCTTCATGGCGTGGGCCCCACATCCAGTTCCTTCCAGCCATCCAGCCCCAGCTTTTCCATCGTCGCCATATTCGTTTCGTAAATCATCTCGGCTTCAGGGAACGCCTCGACCGCCCGGTCGATGCTGGCTTCGCGGATCAGGTGCAGCGTGGGGTACGGCGAGCGGTTGGTGTAATTGGTGATGTCATCCGGCTCGGTGTCCGCAAACTGGAAGTCCGGATGAAAGCTGGCGATCTGGAATTCACCTTCCAAGTCGAGCTCTTGCAACACCGCATCGGCTTCATCCAGAAAGTCGTTGAACTCCAGAAAATCGCGCAGCATCTGCGGCACGATCAGCAGCACGGTCTCGCGCTCTTCGGGCGGCAGAGCAGCCAGCGCCTGGAGTTGTTCGATCAGTTCGTCACGCAGGCCTTCGAGACCTTTGGCTTCGCTGACGGCGTAATGGATCTGACCTTTGACATGCGGGGCCTTGGCAAAGGGGCAAAGGTTCAGGCCGATCACGGCGCGTTCGAGCCAGCGCACGGTGTCGGCAATTTCGATGTGTGGTGTGGGAGAAATCTCGGTCATGCGTCGATTGTGCCTGTGCGGCGAAACCCCTCAGAAGCCTGCTCAAACGCCTTGGCGCGCCAACAAGCGCCCAGCCAACCAAGCCAGCACCGCACCCACCACGCAGCAGCCCACGGTGACCAGCGGCGTGAACTGCCAACCGCCCGCACGCGCGGCCACGGCCGCCACCACGGGTGGCCCCACAAACTGGCCCAATGCCGACATCTGCTGCACCCAGCCCACGGTCGTAGCGACCTGCTGCTCGCCCGGCGCCAGGCGCACCGCCAGACTGAACAAGGTGCCCGGCACCAGGCCGCCCACACCCGAAAACAAGAGCACCCCGGCAAAACGCAGCCAAGGCCAAGCATCGGTCAAGGTGGCAAAAGCCAGCGTGCTGCCCAGTGCCATGGCGCCAAAGCCCAGCCACAAAGTCGAGCGCGGTGCCCAGCCGCCTTGCAGCAAGCGACCCGAAGCCATATTGCCTGCCATGTTGACGGCAGCGGCCAAGGCCGTGAGCACGCCCAGCAACGCGCCGCTGACGCCCGCCGCCGTGTAGATGGAGGGCAGAAAGCCCACCACCGCCAGCCACTGACCCGAATACATGCCAAAAGTGAGGGCCACCAGCCAAGGGCCGGGAATGCTCAGCGTCAAGCGCAAACGGGTCCATGCGCCCTGCCCTGCTCGGGCCGCATCGGCAAGCGGATCTGCAGGCACCGCCCGGTACAGCCACAGCGCCATGGCCAACGACGCCGCTGCAAACAGCCACCACCAGGCGCCCCAACCCCAAGCCGGAATGAACAAAGGCCCCAACAACAAAGCCAGCGCCGTGCCAGTGGGCATGTAGGCGCCCCACACGCCCAACATGCCGGGCAGCTGCACAGGCGGGATCAGGCGGCGAATCAAGGCGGGCGCAGGCAGCGCAACCAGCAAGAAACCCAGACCCTCAATGGCGCGCAAGACGAGCAGTGCCGTGACCGAGGTGGCAAAGCCCCCCAGACCGCTAGCCAGCGCCAGCAGGCACAGGCCGCGCACCATGCTGCGCTTGAGCCCCATGCCATCGGCCCAAAGACCAATGAACACGGCCAGGCTCAAACCCGCCACCTGCACAATGGACAACAAAAAGCCCGACTGCACCAGCGTGAGACCCAGCTCAGCCTGCAAGGCCGGTAAAGCGGGCGGCAACTTGCCCACCTGCAAGGCGGCCACGCCGCCAGCCGCGACGACCAGCCAAGCGCTGTGTTTAGAAGAAGCCATCACCATGGATCAGCCCCCCAAGGCCGTTCACAACAACTTGCGCCCTGTGAGGCGTTCATGTTCACGCAGCGCAAAGCGATCGGTCATGCCCGCGATGTAGTCAGCCACCGCGCGGTGACGGTCTTCGCGGGCCGCAAATTCGATGCGCATCTCCTGAGGCTGCAAGAGGTACACCTCGAACAATTCACGCACGGCCTGCTGCGCCTGACCCATGATCTGTGTGACCTGTGGATGGCGGTACAAACTCGCAAACAAAAATTTCTTGAGCTCGGAGCTGCGCGTCTTCATCTCGTCAGAAAAGCGCACCAATGACCCGGCCAGTCGCGCCTCATCGGCTGTCTGAACACCGGCGGCAGCAATCGCCGCACGCGTGGTGTCTATCACGTCATAAACCTGCGCACTGAGCATGCGGCGTGTGCTCTCGTAGAGCCAACGCCGGGGCTTGTCACGCAGTCGCGGATGCTCGGCCAGCGACTGCTGCAAGTAATGGTCAAACAGGGGAACTTCGTGCATCTGGTCCAGCGAGAGCAATCCCGAGCGCACCCCGTCGTCGATGTCGTGGGCGTTGTAGGCGATCGCATCGGCCAGATTGCACAACTGCGCCTCCAAACTCGGCTGCGTTCGGTCCAGAAAACGCTGCGCGATCCCCCCGGGCTCTTGGGCTTCGATGGCTTCGGCGTTGACCCGCGAGCAGTGCTTGAGAATGCCCTCACGCGTCTCAAAGCTCAGGTTGAGGCCATCAAAAGCGGGATAGCGCTCCTCCAGCGCATCGACCACGCGCAGACTTTGCAGATTGTGCTCAAACCCGCCTTTCTCGGCCATGCATTCGTGCAGCGCATCCTGCCCGGCATGGCCAAAAGGCGTGTGTCCCAGGTCATGTGCCAACGCTATCGCCTCGACCAGGTCTTCGTTCAAGCCCAGCACCCGGGCAATCGATCGGCCCAGCTGGGCCACCTCCAGCGAATGCGTGAGCCGCGTGCGGAACAAATCACCTTCGTGGTTCAGGAACACCTGCGTTTTGTAGACCAGCCGCCGAAAAGCCGTCGAGTGCACGATGCGGTCGCGGTCCCTTTGGTAGGCATTGCGCGTGGGTGCGGGCGGCTCGGCATGGCGTCGGCCACGGGTTTGTGAAGGGTGGCTGGCCCAGGGGGCCAAGCCGGTGGTGTTCAAAACTTCAGGCACAGCAAGCATGGATCACGTCGCGCACCATGTCATCGGGTGCACCGCACACGGTGGCTTGACCAGGACCGTCGATCACAACGAACTTGATGTCGCCGGCTTCGGCTTTTTTATCGAGGCGCATGTGGGCGATGTAGTGGCCTGCGTTGTCGCTCGCATCGATGAGCGGCGCACGCACCGGCAAGCCCGCGCGTTCAATCAGGGCTTTGAGGCGCACCACAAAAGCGGCATCGACCTTGCCCAGACGGTGCGACAACTCGGCCGCCATGACCATGCCGCAACCCACGGCTTCGCCGTGCAGCCAGACACCAAAGCCCAGACCCGCCTCGATGGCGTGGCCAAAGGTGTGGCCAAAGTTGAGGATAGCGCGCAGGCCCGCTTCGCGTTCGTCCTGGCCGACGACCCAAGCCTTGATCTCGCAGCTGCGCTTGACGGCGTGCGCCAGCGCGGCCGGGTCTTGCGCCATGAGCGCTTCGATGTTGGCCTCGATCCAGTCGAAGAAGGCCATGTCGGCGATCGGGCCGTATTTGATGACTTCGGCAAGGCCCGCACTCAGCTCACGCCGAGGCAAAGTGGTCAGGGTGTTCAGGTCGCAAATCACCCGCACCGGCTGGTAGAAGGCGCCGATCATGTTCTTGCCCAGCGGGTGGTTGATGGCGGTTTTGCCGCCCACCGAGGAGTCCACCTGCGACAGCAGCGTGGTGGGCACCTGCACAAAGGGCACGCCGCGCATGTAGCTGGCCGCAGCAAAGCCGGTCATGTCACCGATCACGCCACCACCCAGCGCAAACAGCACCGTCTTGCGGTCGCAGCCCTTGGACAAGAGTGCGTCAAAAATCAGGTTCAGGGTCTGCCAGTCCTTGTGGGCCTCGCCGTCCGGCAGCACCACGGTGTGGACTTGCTTGTAAAGCGGGCTGATGGCGGCGCGCAAAGCAGCTTCGTACAGCGGCGCAATGGTGTCGTTGGTCACGATCATGGCCGTCTGGGCCTTGGGCAAACCGGCCCAGGTCTCAGCTCGGCCCAGCAGGCGCTGGCCAATGTGGATGTCGTAACTGCGGTCGTCCAGCGAAATGGCGACCTGCTCAAGGGAAATGGTGGACTCGGACATAGCCCTCAAGTGTAGGGCTTTGCCGGTCTGCTCAGGGCGTGGCTTGGGGTGCGGGGCTCTCTGGCCGGGCAGGCAACTGGCCCGACAACTCGAGTTGCATGATGATCATGTTGACCAAGGTGGACACCGAGGGGCGGCCGGTGTCGATGACATGGTGTGCGGTGGCGCGGTACAGCGGATCACGGGCTTCGTACAGTGCCCGCAGGCGCCCCATCGGGTCGTCCACCTGCAGCAAGGGGCGGCCGGTGTCGTGACGCACCCGGCGGTAAACGTCTTCCGGCGCAGAGCGCAGGTAGATCACATGGCCACGGTCGTGCAGATGGCGGCGGTTGACTTCGCGCAAAACCGAGCCCCCGCCCGTGGCCAGCACGCCTTGGTGATGCTGACTCAGGTCATCCAGCACTTGCTGCTCCACATCGCGGAAGCTGTCTTCCCCTTCGCGGGCGAAGAATTCCCTGATCGAACAACCCAAACGGTCTTCAATCACATGGTCGGAATCCACAAAAGGCAGGCCCAAACGGCGGGCCAATTGCCTGCCGATGGTGGTTTTGCCCGAGCCCGGAAGGCCCACGAAGATGATGCTCAAAGGGAAATCTCACACAAAAACTCGGGACAGCACCGCGACAAATGGGCCACCCGAACAGAGGCACCAAGTGTATTCGACCCGACAGCAGCCCCCAGACAGCGCGCATCAAAGCGCTGGCGAAATGACCACGTCCGTCACCACACGCGGCGTGAGGAAAATCAGCAGCTCCGATTTACGCCGCGTTTGGTTGCGGTTTTTGAACAGCCACCCCAGTCCGGGCACATCACCCAAGCCTGGCACTTTGGATTCGTCGTTGCGCTCGGCATCTTCGTAAATGCCGCCCAGTACCACCGTGCCGCCATTGTCCACTTGCACCTGGGTTTTGACGTGCTTGGTGTTGATGGCATAACCGGCTGGGGTGAGCTGGCCTACGCTGTCACGGTTCACGTCCACATCGAGCACCACCGCCCCCTCTGGCGTGATTTGCGGCGTGACCTCGAGCTTGAGATTGGCCTTGCGAAAAGTGATGGCCGTCACGCCAATGCCGGACGACATTTGGTAAGGCAACTCCGTACCCTGTTCAATCAGGGCCTTGGTCTGGTCTGCCGTGATCACCCTGGGGCGCGACACCACCTTGCCGCGACCATCGGCCTCCAGCGCGGAAATTTCCACGTTGATGAACTGGTCCGCCGCTGCATTGAACAGGGAGACCGCAAAAGCCGATGGCACATTCAGCGTCTGCCCGGCACTGCCCGCAGGAAGATTCACTTGATGACCGGTGACCACCCCTGCACCTGTGGTGGCGTTGCTTGCCCCCAAATTCAAGTTCTTGTTGCCCATCCGTCCAGCTGAACCCAAGCCCAAACGCACCCCCAGCGATTGGCCAAACTGGTCGTCGGCTTCGACGATTTGTGCTTCGATCAAAACCTGTCGAACAGGCACATCCAATTTCTGAATCATCTGCCCCACTTCGGCCAAACGACTCGGCACATCCAGTATGAACAGCTGATTGGTCCGAGGTTCTGCCAGCGCCGTTCCCCGAGGACTGAGCCATCGCGCAACAGGGGTGCCAGCGCCTGCCGTACCGGACAACCGTTGCACCACTTCGGTGGCTCGGGCGTATTTCAAGCGCAGTGACAGCATCTGCAAAGGACTCACCGATTCGAGCGCCGTCTGTGCCTCCAGGTGTTTTTTCTCACGCGAAGTCCACTCATCCCTGGGGGCCACCCACATCACCTTGCCCTCACGGCGTGAGGCCAAGCCTTTGGATTCAAGGACAACGCCCAAAGCCTGAACCCAAGGCACATCCAGCAGTCTCACGGAGATCTGGCCACTGACTGCATCAGACACCACCAAATTCAGCCCTGTGAATTCGGCGAACACCTGCAACAAAGCACGGATATCGATGTTCTGGAAGTTCAGGCTGATGGGCGCCCCATCTGCGGTGACTGCCGAACGAACGACCGGATGGGCGCCATCCAGATCGATGACAGGAGTCGGCGATTGTGACCAGCTCGCAGTTGACCAACCGACCACCAGTGCACAAGCCGCCCATGACCAATGTTCATGTCTCATCGCCCACCTCCTGACACATTGAGTTCGAGTTTTTGCCCCTGCGCCGTGCCCAATACCACCGCATCACGGCGGATCGCATGCACCTGATGACCTTCGCGCGACATGCGCTGCCCCAGCCGCACAGGCACCCACACGCCACCTGCACTGAGCACCGCTTGCCAACTTCCGCTGGCATGCCAAGTGCCCAGCAAACGGATGCGCTCCACTGGCCAAGTCATGGGGTCATCTGTCAACACAGACGCCTGCGGTGCTGAGGTCCAGGTGACTGAGGAGGCTGAATCAGACTCTGCGGCCAACGCAAAGACACGCGGCCGCGAATCTGTATCAGCGTCACCGGACTTTGCCCAAGCCTTGCTGGGCGGCCATGCAGGCAAGGCTACATCGCCCGCAGAGGCAGGGTTGAACCAGACGCGCAAGACCAGATCCAACTGAACACCTTGGACCTGCGTCAACGGCACAACGCTCATGCGCTCGATCGTCAGCACAGGTCCGGATACAGCCAAGGCCTTCCAGCCACGCACCCAATCGGCAAAATGGCCATTCAAGCGCAAGGCCAGCGTTTGACTTTGCAACGGTCCCATTGGGACCTCTGGCATGGCACGCAAAGACAGGACGGTCAATCCGTGCTGCTGCAAGGCCTGCTGAAGCCCTGAAGCGAGGTCTGAGGGCAGTCTGCTGGGCAAGCGACCCCAAAGTGCTTCATCAACAAGCCACTCAGGCTGCTCGCGTTGTGAAGAAGACACCGTCTGGGTCTGGGTCTGGACTTGCCACTGCGACTGGGCCTGAGCCAAGGCCTGCTGTGCCAGGTCATGCGCATCCCAGACCTCACTGGCCAACCAGAACACACCACCAGCGCCCGATACAAGTCCGCCAAGGCCCCAAACCCATCGCCGGATTTGACGCACAAACCCACGCTGAACACGGCTCCATGCCTCTGCACTGAAGACTGGAGAGAACCGGGCAGTCATGGCTGGCCTTTGCGGGATGGTCCCGGGCCCAGGTCCAACGCCGACCATTGGCCTTGCCAGGCAAACGAGAACGCGGACGCCCCAGTGGCAGCCCCACCGGTCTCCAGACTTTGCAAGTGCAGCGGGGTGCCCCAGCGCTCAGCCAGCATTTGTGCAACAAGGCTCATGGCCGGCACATGCGCCGCTTGGCCCTGCAGGTCTATACGCCCTGCTTCCACTTGCAACCGTTGTAATCGGACACCCTGACCCGGGATCACATCCAGCAGGCTGCTTTGCAGTTCAACCCAAGCTTCTTGTTGCGATTTCAAGTGCGTCAGTTGCCGCAACTGCTGGCCGACCAATTGCAGGTGCATCTGCTGCTGTTGGCGTGTTTGCGCCGCACGTTTGCTCTCAGCCAAATTGTTTTGAACCCTCTGTGTCTGCAACTTCAACTGCTCAGTTTGTCCAGCCAGCACCGACAAACCGCCTGCAGCCAACACACCACCCAGAACAAGCCCTGCCCCGATGAACAGCCACCGCCGCCTTGATTGTTGCTGGCGCTCCAGTGTTGGGAAGCGCAATAAATTCAGGCCGACCATCTCAGAGCCACGCTTTCAGAGCCAGTCCTGCAGCCACCAGCCGAGGCCCGACAGGGGTCGCCAAGGCCTCCAAAAGCCCTGCGGCAGTTGGAGCCTCCTGTTGACCGGCTGCTTCTGACTTCATCGGTTCACCCTCAAGGTTCAAGCGAAACTGCCAATCCTGAGGCGCCTGCTGGAGCAAACGTGGTAACCCGCCCGCCAGGGCATTGGCGGCACGCTGAGCGGCATCGCTTGCGGGCTCGACGCTGACCAACTGCCAGCCTGCACCTGCACTCCAGCGTTGGTACTCGGATACCCGTGACCTCGGGCAACCAGCCCAGCGAAGCCTCACGCCCCCATCAACATTGCCGGGTTCCAACTGAAAATCGAAATTCACTTCTTGAGGCGGCAAGCCAAGGGCTTGGGCCACCTCCAACTGAACCTCGGCAGGCCAACCATCGGGGGACAAATTTGCCGGGCCACTGAACTCGCCGGTCACCAAATCGGGAGCGGACATGCTCATGCACAGCCTGTGACGCGCCAGCCGCCGTTCACGCCCCATCTCGGCCAAAGCCGGACTCAACCAAGACGAATCGAGCAAACCTGCATCTGCCGGGCCTTGCAAAATGGTGGAAGCATGCACACGCGCCAAACCCGGACTGACACGCGCCAAGCCGACCAAGGCCCAAGATGCCCCGGCAGGGGTCAGCCCCCACGCCAGCCGAACAGAACGAGCGCCTATCCTTGGCCATAACCATTTCAAAGCTTGCATCACGGGCCTCCCTGACGGGGCCTTGTTGGCCCTCTACGGTGCCTTTTGTAGCAGGGAAAGCTGATTAACACAATATTTAATGAGCCCTAAAGAATTCATCTTTACAAACAAGCCCACCCAAGCGGTCCAAGATTTTTATAATGTCAAAAGGTGGCCAACCGGCTTGCCCTGCCGATGCCGCTATGACAATCCAAGACAAAACCGATCACAAATCCGAACACGCCAGCCGCCCTTTGAAGTCTGCCTCAGTGGCTTCATGGTTGATGAAAATCGTTTTATGGGGTCTTGGAATCATGGTGGCAGGTCTGCTGGCCCTCTTGCTGGTCGTTGGTGTGGCCATGGTCGTGGCCTACCCTAACCTGCCAGACATTTCCGATCTCGCAGATTACAAGCCCAAATTGCCTTTGCGAATCTACACGGCAGACAACCAGTTGATGGGCGAGTTCGGTGAAGAGCGCCGCAACCTCACACCGATCAAGGACATCCCAGATGTCATGAAAAATGCAGTGCTGTCCATTGAAGACAACCGCTTTTACCAACACGGTGGCGTTGATTATTTAGGCATCCTGCGGGCGGGGATTGCGAACATCGGACGGGTGAAGAGCCAGGGGGCATCCACCATCACCATGCAGGTCGCACGCAATGTGTACCTGTCATCCGAGAAGACCTACACCCGCAAAATTTATGAAATTTTGCTGACCTACAAGCTCGAACACATGCTGAGCAAGGACCAGATCCTTGAGATCTACATGAACCAGATCTTCTTGGGCAATCGGGCTTATGGTTTCGCGTCGGCTGCTGAAACTTATTTTGGCAAGTCACTGCGAGAGATCACCATCGCTGAAGCAGCGATGCTGGCTGGATTGCCCAAAGCGCCTTCGGCCTACAACCCGATCAGCAACCCCAAGCGCGCCCGATCGCGCCAGCTGTACATCATCGAGCGCATGGAAGAGAACGGGTACATCACCGCCGAACAAGCCAAAACGGCCAAAGCGGAACCCTTGGCATTGCGCACCTCAGGCGACAAACGGACTTTGCATGCCGAATATGTGGCGGAAACCGTACGCCAAATGGTCTTTGCCCAATATGGTCAAGACACCTATACCCGCGGTTTGAACGTTTACACCACGATTCAATCTGCCGAGCAAATGGCCGCCTACAAGGCATTGCGTCAAGGCATCATGGACTTCGAGCGGCGCCAGATTTACCGAGGCCCTGAAAAGTTTGTGGATCTGCCCGAAGATCCCAAACAAATGGAAGACGTCATCGATGATGCACTGGAAGATCACCCTGACAACGGCGATGTCATGTCTGCGGTGGTGCTCGAAGCGTCCCCCCGCAAAGTGGTGGTGGTACGCCAAAACGGCGAACAAATCACCATCACTGGCGAAGGTCTCAAGCCTGCCCAGTCTGGTCTGTCCGACAAAGCGCCTCCTGCTAAGCAAGTGCGCAGAGGTGCAATCATCCGGATTTCTCAATTACCCAAAGTGGGCTGGGAAATCACCCAGTTGCCAGAAGTAGAAGGTGCTTTTGTGGCCGTCACCCCTCAAACCGGAGCGATCCGAGCACTGGTCGGCGGTTTTGACTTTGCCAAAAACAAATTCAACCACGTGACCCAGGCCTGGCGTCAACCAGGCTCAAGTTTCAAACCGTTCATCTATTCTGCAGCCTTGGAAAAAGGTTTTTCACCAGCCACCGTGATCAACGATGCCCCCATGTTCTTTGATGCCGGCGTGACTGGCGGTCAACCTTGGGAGCCCAAAAACTACGACGGCACGTTTGAAGGACCCATGACCCTGCGCAGAGGTCTGGCCAAATCGAAAAACATGATTTCGATCCGAATTTTGCAGTCGGTAGGCACCCGCAATGCTCAGGACTGGATCGGGCGCTTTGGCTTTGACGAAGAGAAACATCCCCCCTACTTGACCATGGCTTTGGGCGCGGGATCGGTGACACCGATGCAGTTGATCAGCGGTTATGCCGTATTTGCCAACGGTGGCTACCGGATGCAACCTCATTTGATCACCCGTATCGCCGATTACAAAAACCGCGCCTTGGTCGAAAGCCCTGCACCAACACAACCGGATGAAGCTCAACGAGCCATTCCGGCACGCAACGCATTTGTCATGACCAGCTTGCTGCAAGAAGTCACCCGCTCTGGCACAGCAGCACGCGCGCAAGCCACACTCAAACGCAGCGACATTTACGGCAAAACCGGAACCACCAACGACTCCATGGATGCCTGGTTTGCAGGCTACCAGCCCAACCTCGCCGCAGTGGTCTGGATCGGCTACGACACCCCCAAAAAACTCGGCGACCGCGAAACGGGCGGCGGCTTGAGCCTGCCCGTTTGGATCAACTTCATGGAAACTGCACTGAGCACCATCCCGATCTCGGCACCTGTCGTCCCCGAAGGATTGATCAATGTTGGCGGAGATTGGTTATTTGAAGAACTGGCCCGAAATGGCAGCGTCACCACCTTGGGTGTCGGCAGCGAAGGCACAGCCGCGAAACCTGCCCCATTGCCACCCGGCGAAGAAAAAAACCGAATCCTCGATCTTTTCCGCAACTGAGCCGTTGGCATCCTGCGGGGCAGGACGCCTTGCTGACGGTGGACGCCTCAGGCGCTGAAGACGAGTCTCAAACCCGCTTGCTCCGAGGCATAACGCGACAGACTCTGCCAGAACTCACCCTGACCTTTGGTGTCCTGCCAAGCTTGACCATCAAACCGGTAATGAAAGCCACCGCAACGGGCCGCCAACCACACTTCGTGCAGGGGTTTTTGCAAATTGATGACGATCTGGCTGCGGTTGGCGAAGGTCAAGGTGACCATGCCGCCCACGCGCTGGTTGTCGATGTCGGCGTCGGTGTCGTCGTTCAGGCGATCGCAACTGGTCTCTACGCCAGCGAGCAGGCGCTCGGCTTGGTCCATGAATTCAAGGTCGGTCATTACAATCGCTGCATGTTGAAGGTACCGAAGATTCTAGTCAC
>JACCDH010936289.1_pt1 | contig 16787 bp, 18 predicted proteins | sample 7442481 | NCBI WGS metagenome assembly JACCDH01 (sample SAMN15323433, study PRJNA562643) | freshwater metagenome | isolation source: river surface water | place: USA:Blue River Watershed | collected 2017-08-15
GAAGCGGACCCTCAGCGAGGGCAGGTCGAGTCCCGTCGCAACGCAGACCCATTCATCGCCGGCGGCCACCGGATGCGCGGCGCAGAGCGCGTTCAGGACGACCAGATCGCCTTTGGCAATCGGCTTGGCATCCATTGCCAAGTGCCGTTGGACCAATTGGTACAGCGAGGCGATCGAAGATTGGCTTGTGTGGAAGCCCGGCGTGTAATCGACCACGGTCCAGTTCGGGCCGCTCCTGCGGTTCAGGCTGAAATTGCTGTGCTCGAGCAGCACGGAAAAATTCTTCTTGCTGCTACGGGACAGCGTCTTCAAATCGCCGACCAGCAGCGTCTTGCTGAATCCGTTGGCGCAAATCTTGTCTTCGAAGCGCCAGGATGAGCCGTCGAACGCCTGTGCCAGCACTTCAGCGCCCATGGCAATGGCGTCGATCGCGTCGAGAAATCCGTCCAGTCCGGCATCGGTATCGGGGGCATCCGCAAACCTGAGTACCAGCTTCGGCTCAATGCGGAGGCGCGCCGATCCCTGAGTGCGCACGACGGGCAGCTCACCCTCGTCGTCGGGCGATTGCGCGCTGTACAGGTAGCCAAGGCAGCTCTGGTCTTCATGACAGGCTGGTGCGTGCGGCGATTCGGCGATGATTTTCCTGCCCACCGGCGATATGCCCTCGGCGATATGCAGTGTGTGCAGTTCACGCAGCGTCTTGACGCTGGTTTCAGCCGTCAGTCCGAGCGAACCGGCTTGCGGCGCGATCGCCTTCTTGCCTGCCAGGGCGTCTTTGATGGCATGGGCATAGTCACGTGAGCGTGAAGACAGGAGCATGAGTGAACCTCCGAAATATTTCTCCACAAGCTATCACGAGAGACAAAGTAAAACTACACAAAAATTTAATATTTAGCGGTAAACCGGCACAAAAAATTTCAACAATTCGAAAAAACCTCTAGAATATTTAAAATATATCTACAATGTAGACTTTCTGTGTAGTTATTCTTGTCATGAGCAGGGGGCTGTGAAATGCGAAGAGATGTCGATTCGCCGGATTTGATGTCCATCGGAAAGCTGTCGCAGGAATCCGGGATACACGCGTCCACGCTCCGCATGTGGGAGTCGCGCTACCAGATCATTACGCCGGTCCGCACCGAGGGCGGCGCGCGCCGATACACGCGCGAGGATTGCCTGCGCCTGAAGTGGATCAAGGCGCTGGTGGATCTGGGCTACAAGCCGCGGGTGCTCGCGCCGCTCAGCCTCGAAGAACTGAAGGTCGAACTCGACAGCGCTGCCGGCTCGTCGGCAGGCGGCGTACCCGTCACCAAGAGCCTGCAGGTGGGGGCATTCGGCAGCACCGCATGGGCGAAGTCCTTCCTGTCGCCGCCGTCTTTTGATCTCACCCGCGACATTCGGCAAGTTGACAGCCTCGCTCATATCAACGAGCACGCGGAAGGGCTGGATGTTGTGCTCGTTTTCACGAACGGACTGCAGGCCAGTCTGTCCCAGCGCATCGCCGCGCTCGCGTCAGCGCATCCGGAGAGGCTGGTGTTGGTGGTCTATGAGTTCAGCAGCGCGATGGCGCTGTCGGAGCTGGCCCGGGCCGGCGTGGCCTGCCTGCGCTACCCGGTGAGCCCGGCCGAGTTCTCGGCCAAGCTCAAGTCGCTGCTGGCCGAGCAGCGGAGAATCTCGGCGACGCAGCAGCCGCTGTTTTCTGCCGAGCACCTGCATACGATCATCTCGGAGAACCACAAGATACTGTGCGAATGCCCGAAGCATCTCGCGCAGTTGCTGCTGAGCCTGCACGGCTTCGTCGAATACAGCACCCACTGCGCGGATGACTCGCCGGCAGAAGCGCTCGTGCACAGGAAGCTGAGAGAGATAGCGAGCGAGAGCATCCTGCAACTGGAGTCCGGCCTGAAGCTTGCGCTGGCGGTGAACTAGGTGTCGAGAGCCTCGCCTGCGCTTGCGATGAAATCGTGATGAGGGTCCATTTTCCTGACCCCTGCAAGGCGCTGATCGTTGGATCGGGCGGCGCACTGGGGAACGCGTTCGCGAATCATCTGAGGCAGCGGATGCCCGGCGTCGAGGTGGTGTGTATCTCGCGTTCGTCCGGCGAAGGCTTTGACCTGCGCGACCCGGGTTCGATCGCTCGCATTGGCGAACGATTGGCAGGGCAGGGGCCGTTCCATCTGATCGTCGATGCCACCGGTGCATTGACAATTGACGGCGTGGGTCCCGAGAAGGCGCTGTCCAGGCTCGACCCCGATACGCTGGCGAAGTCGTTTGCAGTCAACGCCATTGGCCCGGTCCTGTTGCTGCGGCAGCTTGCGCCTCTGCTGGCCGGCGGCGACGCCATTTATGCGAAGCTTTCCGCGAGGGTGGGCAGTATCACCGACAACCGCAAGGGCGGCTGGTATGGCTACCGCGCATCGAAGGCAGCACTGAACATGATGTTGCAAACGGCGGCGATCGAGCTGCAGCGGCGGAACCCGCGCTTGCGTGTCGTCGCGCTGCAGCCCGGCACTGTCCGCTCCAAACTCTCGGAGCCGTTTCAGTCGGGCGTGAGCGAACTTCTTGAACCCGATGAATCTGTCGCGGGGATGATGGCGGCAATGTTTGCGCTGGAGCCGAAGGCGGGGGCGCATTTCATTGATTACATGGGGCAGGCGATTCCGTGGTGAGGATTCACGCAGGTCTTGTAATGTGCAGGAGGCCTCAGGTATCGGGCAGGTCGAGGTGGACTTCGACGAGAATCCATCGTTGGCACCCACAGCTTCAGCTTGACATTGATACGCCCGGAAACAGAAAAGCCCGCAAGCTTTCACTTGCGGGCTTTCGTGTTCTGGCTCCCTGACATGGACTCACCGTTGGTGTTGATGTCCTGATCTGCAAAAAATTCTCTCGAACTGCACGGCAGTTCGAGGATTCGCCGTACCGTGACGATGCAAAGTCAGAGCCGCCAACCGTAGCCGAGATACATGACCGGTGTGTACTGGCGTTCAGCAAGGGGGCTGTCCGCTTGTGGCGTAGACAGACGGTTGACGCTGGCGCCGAAGAACAGGGCGCCATTGGAGCCCATCGCGTAGAACCCGGTAATGCCGACAGAATATCCGGTGCCGGCACCCACATTGATTGCCGACCCGGTGCCGCTTTCAGAGGCGCGCTTGCCCCAGTAATAGGTGTTCATCGCTGAGTTCTGCCAAGTCGCGCCAACGATGCCATTCAAGCGCAGGCCTTGCTCGCTGATGAGAGGGCGTATGAACTGGATCTGTGCTACCTGGCCGTTGCTGCGACCCGTGACATCAAAGCCGTACTCGACATTCAGTGCACCCAGCGGCGTGGTCCAGCGCAAATTAGGGCCGGCGTCGATGGCGAATTCGCGGTCAGCCATGCCGGCAGTGCGGGGACTGTCGCTGGCGTCATATCCGAAACGAGGTTCGGCATAGAGACCAATGCGAAGCGAACGGTCTTCCGAAGTGAACCCCCAGACGCCCGCTTTGAGCCCGGACACGTACGCACCGTTGCCCCAAGTGTACTGTGCGACGGGTAGCAGCAATACGCGCAGGTCGCTGCTGCCCGAGGTTTTGGGAAACGCACCCACGCCAATGCCCAGGAAATTGCTGGCGGAGGGGATAGGTTGCTGAACCTGCTTTTCAGGCAAAGTCTGAGCGCTGGCGAAAGATGTCGACAATAAGCTGCCAAGAATCGTTGCAGCGGCCAGGAGTTTGTGGCGAGAGTTCATCGATGTCTCGGTCATGGTGCCGGTTGAAAGCGTTTGTCCTCGATTTTTGAAGGCTATGTGGTGCTGATAGCGAAGGTATTCTAATCGGCAATCAATATTCCGGTGGGACGAGCCGTTCGCATGATCAGGGACGCGAGGCGAGTCGCTCTGTTCGGGAAAAGAAAAAGCCCGCAAACCTTCGCTTGCGGGCTTTCGTATTCTGGCTCCCCGACCCGGACTCGAACCAGGGACCTGCGGATTAACAGTCTACAAGGGTAATCGCCTTGAAAATCGAATGAATACGGGATTTTACCGACGAGCTGTCTAACGCTTCGAGGCCTGAACAATCATTCTCTATCTGTGTTTTCAGAGAGAACCCGAGTTCGTTTTAGACAGCTTTAGCAACTTAAGCAGGACGACGCCTCAGCGCGAAGGCTTCGTCGCGCTGCCAGTTTTCATGCGTGAGAGACTTCGAATCGATGAATTCTTGCGATTGTATCCGCCATCGCCTCTCGCGCAAGTTCGGTATCGTAATGCGTCTGCAGGTTGACCCAGCTCTGTGCATCGGTACCGAAGAAGGCGGCGAGGCGTAGCGCGGTATCGACAGTGATGCCGCGCTGTCCCTTGACGATTTCATTGATGCGACGGGGCGGCACTTCGATGGCTTTCGCCAGCGCGTACTGGCTGATACCCATCGGGTTGAGCCATTCTTCCAGCAAGATCGTGCCGGGATGTTCCAAGGGGATTTCACGCGCCATGATGCGCTCCTTCAGTGATAGTCCACGATTTCAACTGCAATGACGTTGCCTTCGCTCCAGACAAAGCACAGCCGCCACTGATCATTGATCCTGATGCTGTGCTGGCCTGCGCGATCGCCCTTCAAGGCTTCAAGCTTGTTGCCGGGAGGGATGCGCAGGAAGTCCAGCGCAGTCGCCGCGTGCAGCTGCTGCAGCTTGCGTAGCGCGACCTTCTCAATGTTGGCAAAGCGTTTGACCCGGCGACCTTGAAACAGGTCTCGGGTGTCGGCGCATTGGAAAGTCAGGATCATGCAAACGATGGTAACGGCAAGCGTTATTAACGGCAAGCGTTATCAATGATTTTTTTGCGCAGATTGCACAAAAAAAGACCGACTTTGTTGAAGAATATTAGATGCATCTAATATTCCGTTCCCAGAAAGCAAAAACGCCTTGGAGTGATTAGCTCGCAAGGCGTTGATTTTGCAGTTGTTCTTGGCTCCCCGACCTGGACTCGAACCAGGGACCTGCGGATTAACAGTCCGTCGCTCTACCGACTGAGCTATCAGGGAATTGTCTGCGCCGTTGCCAGCGCGACAGGAACGAGATTATGACCGAAGTTTCCGGGCTTGTCAAAAGCTTGCGGCCCGGAATCTCGATTTTTTTACAGCACCTTCGCGATCGCGTCGACCACGCGGTCGATGTTCTTCGAGTTCAGCGCGGCCACGCAGATGCGGCCGGTGTCCACGGCATAGATCGAGAACTCGTTCTTCAGTCGCTCGACCTGTGCCTTGGTCAGGCCCGAGTACGAGAACATGCCACGCTGCTGAACGACAAAGTCGAAGTCGTGGCCCGGCGCCTTGGCCTTGAGCTTGTCGACCATCTGCTGGCGCATCTCCTTGATGCGCACGCGCATGCCGGCCAGCTCTTCTTCCCACAGCTTGCGCAGTTCCGGCGTGGCCAGCGCGGTCGCCACCACCTGGCCGCCGTGCATCGGCGGGTTCGAGTAGTTGGTGCGGATCACGCGCTTGAGCTGCGACATCAGGCGCGAAGCCTCTTCACCATTCGCGGCCACGATGGACAGCGCGCCGACGCGCTCGCCGTACAGCGAGAACGACTTCGAGAACGAGTTCGACACGAACAGCGGGCCGCCGGCCTTCGCGAACATGCCGACCACCTTGCCGTCTTCGGCGATGCCGTCGCCAAAGCCCTGGTAGGCCATGTCGAGGAAGGGGATCAGGCCGCGCGAGGTGACGACCTCGATCACTTGCGCCCACTGCGCATCGGTCAGGTCGGCGCCGGTCGGGTTGTGGCAGCAAGCGTGCAGCAGCACGATGGAGCCGGCCGGGATGCTCTTCAGCGTATCGAGCATGCCGGCGAAATTCACGCCCCTGGTCGCGGCGTCATAGTACGGGTAGTTGTTGACGACAAAGCCGGCCGACTCGAACAGCGCACGGTGGTTCTCCCAGCTCGGGTCGCTGATGTAGACCTGCGAATTTGGCGAGAAACGCTTCAGGAAGTCCGCGCCCAGCTTCAGCGCGCCGGTGCCGCCCACGGCCTGCGCCGTGATCGCGCGCTTCGAAGCGATGACTTCGCTGTCCGCGCCGAACACCAGCTCCTGCACCGCCTTGTCGTAGGCCGCCAGGCCCTCGATCGGCAGGTAGGTGCGGGGCGCCTGCTTTTCCATCAGCAGCGCTTCGGCTTTCTGAACGCAGGCCAGCAGCGGCACCTTGCCGTTGTCATCGTAATAAACGCCGACGCCGAGGTTGGTCTTCTCGGGGTTGGTGTCGGCGTTGAAGGCTTCGGTGATGCCGAGGATGGGGTCGCGCGGCGCCATCTCAATGGCGGCGAACAGGGGGGCGGAGAGCGGAGCGTTCATCGTGATAGTATGAAAAGTTACTAACAATTGCTGCAAATTGATCGGTTCGCAACCCAAAAATTCGCTGAAAGGCGAGGGCGCGCGAAACCCGGCATTTTACCAAAGGTCAAATTCGAATGGCTGAATTAACCGAAGTCCAATCCGCGTTGGACGAATCCAAGTTCGTGACCTTTCCAGACTCGCCCTTCAGGCTTTACCAGCCGTTTGTGCCGGCCGGCGACCAGCCGGCTGCGATACAGCAGCTGGTCGAGGGCATCCAGGACGGTCTTTCCTTCCAGACCCTGCTCGGCGTGACCGGCTCCGGCAAGACCTTTACGATGGCCAACGTGATCGCGCGGCTCGGCCGCCCGGCCATCGTCTTTGCGCCGAACAAGACGCTGGCCGCGCAGCTGTACAGCGAGTTCCGCGATTTCTTCCCGCAGAATGCGGTCGAGTACTTTGTCAGCTACTACGACTACTACCAGCCGGAAGCCTATGTGCCGCAGCGCGACCTGTTCATCGAAAAGGATTCCGCGATCAACGAGCACATCGAGCAGATGCGCCTGTCGTGCACTAAGTCGCTGATGGAGCGGCGCGACGTGGTCATCGTCGCCACCGTGTCCGCGATCTACGGTATCGGTAACCCGAACGAGTACCACCAGATGATCCTGACACTGCGCGCGAAGGACCGCGTGTCGCAGCGCGACATCATCGCGCGGCTGATCCAGATGCAGTACACGCGCAATGAAATGGACTTTGATCGCGGCACCTTCCGCGTGCGCGGCGACACCATCGACATCTTCCCGGCCGAGCATGCGGAGCTGGCGGTGCGTGTCGACCTGTTTGACGACGAGATCGATTCCATTCAGCTGTTCGACCCGCTGACCGGTCGCGTGCGGCAGAAGATTCCGCGCTTTACCGTCTACCCCGGTTCGCACTACGTGACGCCGCGCTCGACCGTGCTGCGCGCGATCGAGAGCATCAAGGAAGAGCTGCGTGATCGGCTGGAGTTTTTCCGGAAAGAGAACAAGCTGGTCGAGGAGCAGCGGCTCGAGCAGCGCACGCGCTTCGACCTGGAGATGATGGCCGAGATCGGTTTCACGAAGGGCATCGAAAACTACTCGAGGCATTTGTCCGGCGCGAAGCCGGGCGAGCCGCCGCCGACGCTGGTGGATTACCTGCCGAAAGACGCGCTGATGTTCCTCGACGAGTCGCACGTGCTCACGGGCCAGCTGAGCGGCATGTACAACGGCGACCGCGCGCGCAAGACCAATCTGGTGGATTACGGCTTCCGCCTGCCGTCCGCGCTGGACAACCGGCCGCTGCGCTTTGACGAGTTCGAGTCGAAGATGCGGCAGACCATCTTCGTGTCGGCCACGCCGGCAGATTACGAGAAGAAGCATTCGGGGCAGGTCGTCGAGCAGGTGGTACGGCCGACCGGCCTGATCGATCCGACGGTGATCGTGAAGCCCGCGAGCACGCAGGTCGACGACCTGATGAACCAGATCAGCGACCGCGTCGCGAAGAAAGAGCGCGTGCTGGTCACCACGCTGACCAAGCGCATGGCCGAGCAGCTGACCGAATTCTTGTCTGACAACGGCGTCGCAGTGCGCTACCTGCACAGCGACATCGACACCGTCGAACGCGTCGAGATCATCCGTGACCTGCGCCTCGGCACTTTCGATGTGCTGGTCGGCATCAACCTGCTGCGGGAAGGCCTCGACATTCCGGAAGTGTCGCTGGTCGCGATCCTAGACGCGGACAAGGAAGGCTTCCTGCGCTCAGAGCGCAGCCTGATCCAGACCATTGGCCGCGCTGCACGTAACCTGAACGGCACCGCAATCCTGTACGGCGACAAGGTCACCGACTCGATGCGCCGCGCGATCGACGAGACCGAGCGCCGCCGCACCAAGCAGATGGCGTTCAACGAGGCCAACGGCATCACGCCGGTCGGCGTGAAGAAGCAGATCCGCGAGTTGATCGACGGCGTGTACAAGATCGATGAGGCACGCGAAGAGCTGATGGCCGCGCAGGAGCAGGCGAAGTACGAGGCGATGAGCGAGAAGCAGGTCGCGAAAGAGATCAAGCGCCTCGAGAAGCTGATGATGGATCACTCGAAGAATCTCGAGTTCGAGAAGGCTGCACAGGTACGCGATCAGCTGCATCTGCTGAAGCAATCTCTGTTTGGTGCGCCGGGGGCAGACAACGTGGTTTCCATCACCGGCAAGTGAGCATGCTGCCATCCGTTTTTGAAGACGCGCTGAAGCGCGCAGAGGCCTCGTGGCTGCCCGTGTTGCGCAAGGGCCTGAACGCGATGGCAGAATGCCAGCCGCGCTATCTCGAAGAACTTGCCGCCGACCACTTCCTGCCTACGCAGGGCCGAATCTTTGCCGCGTTCGCGCAGCCGCTCGACGTCGTGCGCTACGTGCTGATCGGCGAAGGCCCCTATCCGCGCGAGGAGAGCGCCACCGGCGTCTGCTTCATGGACGGCGCAGTCGATGCGCTGTGGTCGCCTTCCGGCCTGTCGAAGCCGGTCAACCGCGCGACCTCGCTGCGCAACTTCATGAAGATGCTGATGGTCGCCGACGGGCTGCTGATGCCGGACGCGACCAGCGGCGAAGCGGTGGCCGAAGTTGCGCACCGCGCGCTGGCGGCGGACTCCACCTTCATCCAGACACTGCCTGAACTGCAGCAGAAGCTGCACGCGCACGGCTTCCTGCTGCTGAACGCCGCGCTGGTGTTCCGCCCTCATGTGCCGCCGGTCAAAGACGCGAAGGCGTGGCGGCCTTTCCTCGAAATGGTGCTCGAAGCGCTGGCCAGCCGGGCAGGGCAGCCACCGCCAACGCTGGTCTTGTGGGGCAAGATTGCCGGCTGGCTTGATGGCCTGCCAGCGGTGTCCCATTTTCCGCGTTCGGTTGCTGAACACCCTTACAACCTATCCTTCATAAAAAACAAGGACATGCAGCATCTTTTCGGCCCCATGCACCTGCTGCGCGCAGGCTGAGGTTTCAATAAACATAACTGCCGTAAAAGTTCCCTTCCGACGCAATACCTGACGAATCCAGTCGGCTTTGGTATACTCGACCAAAAGAATCAGGAATCCCGGTTATTCCTGTCTTCCATTGATCGGAGTCTGTCCATGCGTCTGACCACGAAGGGCCGTTTTGCCGTGACCGCCATGATCGACCTCGCGATGCGCCAGCATCAGGGGCCGGTAACGCTGGCGGGGATCAGCCAGCGTCAGGAGATCTCGCTGTCCTATCTCGAGCAATTGTTTGGCAAGTTGCGCCGGCACGAGATCGTCGAGTCGGTGCGCGGGCCTGGCGGCGGCTACAACCTCGCCCGTCGCGCCGAGGACATCACGGTCGCCGACATCATCATCGCGGTCGACGAGCCGCTCGATGCGACGCAATGCGGCGGCAAGGGTAATTGCCACGGCGACGGCGAGCATCACAGCACGCGCTGCATGACGCATGACCTGTGGGCGACGCTGAACGCGAAAATGGTCGATTACCTCGACTCGGTCTCGCTGAAGGATCTGGTCGAGCAGCAGAAACAGAAACTGGCAGAACAGAAGCCGGTCGTGATGGTGCAGCAACGCACTCATCAGGCCGCATGAACCGAACGGAGTAGAGAAACATGAACGCACCGCTGGCAAAATCCCTGATGGACACTATCCGGGCGCCGCATTTCCCGATCTATCTCGACTACTCGGCGACCACGCCGGTCGACCCGCGCGTCGCGGACAAGATGATCCCTTACCTGCGCGAACAGTTCGGCAATCCCGCGTCGCGCAGCCACATGTATGGCTGGGAAGCGGAGAAGGCCGTGGAAGAGGCGCGCGGCCACGTTGCTGCGCTGGTGAATGCCGATCCGCGCGAGATCATCTGGACCTCCGGCGCGACCGAGGGCAACAACCTCGCGCTGAAGGGCGCCGCGCATTTCTACAAGACCAAGGGCAAGCACATCATCACGGTTAAGACCGAGCACAAGGCCGTGCTCGACACCGTGCGCGAGCTGGAGCGCCAGGGCTTCGAGGCGACCTATCTGGAGCCGGGCGCGAACGGTCTGATCACCATTGAGCAACTGGAAGCGGCGATCCGCCCGGACACGATCCTCGTGTCGGTCATGTGGGTCAACAACGAGATCGGCGTGATCCAGCCCATCGAGCAGATCGGCGAGCTGTGCCGCAGCAAGGGCATCATCTTCCACTCGGACGCCGCGCAGGCGACCGGCAAGACGCCGATCGATCTCGAGAAAGTGAAAGTCGATCTGGTCACCTTCACCGCGCACAAGACCTACGGCCCGAAGGGCGTCGGCGCGCTGTACGTGCGTCGCAAGCCGCGCGTGCGCCTCGAGGCGCAGATGCACGGCGGCGGCCATGAGCGCGGCCTGCGCTCGGGCACGCTGGCCACGCACCAGATCGTCGGCATGGGCGAAGCCTTCCGCATCGCGAAGGAAGAGATGGACACCGAGATCCCGCGCATCAAGGCATTGCGCGACCGTCTGGCGAAAGGCCTGATGGATATCGAGGAAGTCTATGTGAACGGCGACCTCGAGCACCGCGTGCCGCACAACCTGAACGTGAGCTTCAACTTCGTCGAGGGCGAGTCGCTGATCATGGCGATCAAGGACATCGCGGTGTCGTCCGGTTCCGCATGCACGTCGGCCAGCCTCGAGCCGTCCTACGTGCTGCGCGCGCTCGGTCGCAGCGACGAACTGGCGCACAGCTCGATCCGTTTCACCTTCGGCCGCTTCACGACCGAAGAGGACGTCGATTTCACGATCGACCTGATCAAGCGGAAAGGTGGCAAGCTGCGCGAGCTGTCGCCGCTGTGGGATATGTACAAGGATGGGATCGACATCAACTCGATCCAATGGGCAGCACACTAAAGATTGAGACAGGAGCACGACCATGGCTTACTCGGAAAAAGTACTCGACCACTATGAAAACCCGCGCAACGTCGGCGCGTTCGACAAGGGCGACGAGACCGTCGGCACCGGCATGGTCGGCGCGCCGGCCTGCGGCGACGTGATGAAGCTGCAGATCAAGGTCGGCGCCGACGGCGTGATCGAAGACGCGAAGTTCAAGACCTACGGCTGCGGCTCGGCGATCGCATCGTCGTCGCTGGTGACCGAATGGGTGAAGGGCAAGACGCTGGACGAGGCGCTGTCCATCAAGAACACGCAGATCGCCGAAGAACTGGCGCTGCCGCCGGTGAAGATCCACTGCTCTATCCTCGCGGAAGACGCGATCAAGGCGGCCGTTGCGGACTACAAGACACGCCACGGCGAAGAGCAGAAGGCGGCTTGAGGAAAGCGTAAAAGACACTGGATTCCGGCCTGCGCCGGAATGACGGATTTGAAGGGCGCCAGCAATTGAATCGTCATCCCGGCGCAGGCCGGGATCCAGCGACTTTCAGGTTGAACGGACATAGCAATGGCAATCACCCTCACCGAAAAAGCAGCAAAGCACGTTTCCCGCTACATCGAGAAGCGCGGCAAGGGCATAGGCCTGCGCTTCGGCGTGCGCACCACCGGCTGCTCGGGCATGGCGTACAAGCTCGAGTATGTGGACGAGGCGTCGAACGATGACGAAGTGTTCGAGTCGCACGGCATCAAGGTGTTCGTCGACCCGAAGAGCCTGCCGTACATCGACGGCACCGAACTGGATTTCGCGCGCGAAGGATTGAACGAAGGATTCAGGTTCTCCAATCCGAACGTGAAGGATGCTTGCGGCTGCGGGGAAAGCTTCCGTATCTGACCACAGGCAGTCGCTGACCTGGCAGGCCTGTTGTATACCGACAGGCTTTTGTTTTTAGAGACCCATGGAAAACCATTTCGCGCTGTTCCGGATGACGCCGAAGTTCGCGATCGATGCGGCACAGCTGGATGCTGCGTACCGGGAGCTGCAGTCGCAGGTGCATCCGGACAAGTTCGCTGCCGCCACCGACGCCGAGAAGCGCGTCGCGATGCAGTGGGCGACCCGCGCGAACGAGGCTTACCAGACGCTGAAGAACCCGCTCAAGCGCGCGACCTACCTGTGCGAGCTGAACGGCGTCGACCTCGGCATCGAATCGAACACCGCGATGCCGCCGGCTTTCCTGATGCAGCAGATGGAATGGCGCGAGGCGCTGGACGACGCGCTCGACGCGAGGGATCTGGCGGCGCTCGAAGGCATCGACACCGAATTGCGCGCGATGCGCAAGCAACAACTGGATGAAATCGCCGCGCTGCTGGATGGCGGGCAATATGAACAGGCCGGCGGGCGCGTGCGCCAGCTGATGTTCGTCGAAAGATTCGCCGACGAAGTCGGACGCGCGTTCGAGACGCTGGAAGCATAAACAAAGAAGAAGATCATGGCACTGCTGCAGATCGCCGAACCAGGCATGTCGACCGCCCCGCACCAGCATCGTCTGGCGGTGGGTATCGACCTCGGCACCACCAACTCGCTGGTCGCCACCGTGCGCCACGGCATTCCCGAAGTGCTGGACGACGAAGAGGGCCACTCGCTGCTGCCTTCCGTCGTGCGCTACCTGCCGAATGGCCATGCCAACATAGGCTACAAGGCGCAGGCCGCACAGACCATCGACCCGAAGAACACCATCGTGTCGGTCAAGCGCTTCATGGGGCGCGGCCTGAAGGACATCGCTTACGCGGAGAACCTGCCGTATGCCTTCGTCGATGCGCCCGGCATGGTGCAACTGAAGACGGTGGCCGGCGTGAAGAGCCCGGTCGAGGTGTCGGCGGAGATTCTCGCCACGCTGCGCCAGCGCGCCGAGGATGCGCTGGGCGACGAACTGGTCGGCGCGGTGATTACTGTGCCCGCCTATTTCGACGACGCGCAGCGTCAGGCGACAAAGGATGCGGCCAAGCTCGCCGGCCTGAACGTGCTGCGCCTGCTGAACGAGCCGACGGCGGCAGCCATCGCCTACGGGCTCGACCATGGTTCCGAGGGCGTGTACGCAGTCTATGACCTTGGCGGCGGCACCTTCGACGTTTCCATCCTGCGGCTGTCGAAAGGCGTGTTCGAAGTGCTGGCCACCGGCGGCGATTCCGCGCTCGGCGGCGACGACTTCGACCATCGCCTGTTCTGCTGGATCATCGAGCAGGCCAATCTTGCGCCGCTGTCGGACGAAGACACGCGCATCCTGATGGTGAAGGCGCGCGAGGCGAAGGAGATCCTGTCCTCGCACGGCGAGACCCATATCGATGCGACGCTGAACTCCGGCGAGGAAGTGCGCCTGACCATCACCGCGCACGAATTCGCGAACCTCACGCAGCACCTGGTTGCAAAGACACTCGCGCCCTGCCGCAAGGCGGTGCGCGACACCGGCCTGTCGGTCGAGGACATCGATGGCGTGGTGCTGGTCGGCGGCGCGACGCGCATGCCGCATGTGCGCAAGGCCGTCGCCGATTATTTCCAGACGACGCCGCTGGCGAACATCGACCCCGACAAGGTGGTTGCGCTCGGCGCGGCGGTGCAGGCGAACCTGCTGGCGGGCAATCGCTCGTCCGGTGACGACTGGCTTTTGCTCGACGTGATCCCGCTGTCGCTCGGCATCGAGACCATGGGCGGGCTGGTCGAGAAAGTCATTCCGCGCAATTCGACGATACCGTGTGCGCGCGCGCAGGAATTCACCACCTTCAAGGATGGCCAGACCGCGATGGCGGTGCACGTGGTGCAGGGCGAGCGCGAACTGGTGTCGGACTGCCGCTCGCTGGCGCGCTTCGAGCTGCGCGGCATACCGCCGATGGCCGCCGGTGCGGCACGCATTCGCGTTACCTATCAGGTGGATGCGGACGGCCTGCTTTCGGTGTCGGCGCGCGAGATGCATTCCGGCGTCGAGGCGTCCATCGAGGTGAAGCCCTCGTATGGCCTCGGCGACGAAGAGATCACGCGCATGCTGCAGGATTCCTTCTCTTCCGCCGAGGACGACATGAAACAGCGTGCCTTGCGCGAGGAACAGGTCGAGGCCGAGCGCATCCTGCTGGCCACGCAATCGGCGCTGGACCAGGACCCGGACCTGCTGTCGGCCGACGAGCGCGTCGCGATCGACGCGCAGATGGACAGCGTGCGCACGATCGCGCAGGGCAGCGACCATCAGGCGATCCAGCAAGCCGTTGCTGCGCTCGCGAAAGGCACCGAAGAGTTCGCCGCCCGCCGCATGGACCGCAGCGTGCGGTCTGCGCTGGCCGGCAAGAAGGTGGATGAAGTAGCTTAATCAATCAAGGACAACAAGTGCCGCAAATCGTCGTACTCCCCCATGAAACCCTGTGCCCCGAGGGCGCCGTGCTCGAGGTGCCGAAGGGCACGTCGGTCTGCGACGCGCTGCTCGAAAATGACATAGAGATCGAGCATGCGTGCGAGAAGTCTTGCGCGTGCACGACCTGCCACGTCGTTGTCAGGGAGGGCTTCGGCTCGCTGAACGAAGCCGAGGAAAAGGAAGAGGACCTGCTCGACATGGCCTGGGGGCTGGAGGCCACATCGCGGCTGTCATGCCAGGCAGTGGTCGGCGACGAGGATCTCGTGGTCGAGATCCCGAAGTACACGATCAATCACGCGCGCGAGCATCATTGACTGCAGGGGAGGCCACATGAAATGGACCGACACGATACAGATCGCCGAGGCGCTGTATGACACCCACCCCGACATCGACCCGTTGACCGTGCGCTTCACCGACCTGCACCGCTGGGTCACCGAGCTCGACGGCTTCAGCGACGATCCCGCCCGCTCCGGCGAAAAGATCCTCGAAGCCATACAGATGGCCTGGATCGAAGAGGCGAAGTAGCGCGCGTTTTCGCATGTTCTGGTCGAGAACTGGCGCTGACTCAGCGCGCCGCGAGCTGACCATCCACCACCTTCACCCGATCCCCGGCCTTCCATGAAGGCTGCGCTTCATACTTGAAGCTGCGGCGCTCGCCGTTTTCCATCTTCACGTCGACCTCGTAGGCCACGCTCTTGCGCGTGCGCTTCTCGATCTCGTTTCCGGCATAGCCGCCGCCGACTGCGCCACCGACAGTCGCCAGCGTCTTGCCGCTGCCGCCGCCGATCTGGTTACCGAGCAGGCCGCCGACTACCGCACCCGCAACCACACCGATGCCGCTGGGCTTGGCAGCGACTTCCACCGTACGCACGCCTTCGACCTTGCCGCATTCCATGCAGACCGGCGCAGCTTGTGCGAGCGGGGGCAGAGGCTCTGCGGCTTGCTGGGACGGCGCGGCGGCGGGTGCTTGCGCAGGCGCAGGCTTGCGATGCGGCGCGGGAGCGTTGTTCGCGGCCTTTGGTGACGGCTCTGCCTTCGGAGCGCTCGCCGGCGTCGGCTCGGCGACGGGCTGTGTCACCGCCTCTGTTTCGGCAGCCTTGCCGTTTTCTCCATGCGATCCCGGCAGCCAGTCCATGATCGCTGCCGTACCTATCAGGCTGACGACGATCACCGAGCCGGCCGCAACGGCGACCAGCGGATGAATTTTTGTCGGATGTGCGCTCATTGTTATCTCCCTTACGTATCTCGAAACCCCGTATGACCCTCGGCAACGAAATTGGTTGCCGGAAATTCTTGAATCATTCGAAACTTTCAAAGTTGTAAAACAGCGCGTATCGCTTGTCAGCCGATACGCAAGGCAATAATGAGCGCGATCAAATCCGGGGCGTCGTGCGGATGCACTTTGTTACGGTAGGAGGAGGTGATTACGCTGAAGAAACTGTAGTGCGCGGCTTGATGCATGGCTCGCTCCATCCTTCTCCCTGCATCATGTCGAACATCAGATCACGGTGCTGCGCAAAGAAAGCATATAGCGAGTAAGCGATGCAGGCGGCGGAAAACTCGTTCTCCCCGCTACCGACCAGCGACAGGTAGATCACGTCGCGTGCATTGGCAATTACAAAGCGCAACGCCGCTTTCTCAAGGGTGATGCCCGCCGGAGGGCAGCGTCCGCCTTCGGCGGGATGTACGCCATCTTCTACACAAATTCCGCAGCACCGCGCTCAGTGCAGGCCAGCCATAGTCACAGCGTGCTGTCGGGCGCGTATCGATGTCGCTAGCCGCTCGAGAATGAATGGCAGGTGCTGATGTTTCATCCTGATCGACTGAAGAAAAAAAGCCCGCTTGTGAAGAAGCGGGCTTTTGTCGGTGCGATCAACTGAAGCAGGTTCAGTCTTCGCGACGCAGGTGAGGGAACAGGATCACGTCGCGGATGTTCGGCGAATCCGTGATCAGCATCATCAGGCGGTCGATGCCGATGCCGCAGCCGCCGGTCGGCGGCAGGCCGTACTCGAGCGCGCGGATGTAATCGGCGTCGTAGTACATCGCCTCGTCGTCGCCCGCCTGCTTCGCGGCGACCTGCGCCTGGAAGCGGGCCGCCTGGTCCTCGGCGTCGTTCAGCTCCGAGAAACCGTTCGCAATTTCGCGGCCGGTGATGAACAGCTCGAAGCGCTCGGTGATGCCCGGCACCGCGTCCGATGCGCGCGCCAGCGGCGACACCTCGA
>JACCDH011333241.1_pt1 | contig 16786 bp, 15 predicted proteins | sample 7442481 | NCBI WGS metagenome assembly JACCDH01 (sample SAMN15323433, study PRJNA562643) | freshwater metagenome | isolation source: river surface water | place: USA:Blue River Watershed | collected 2017-08-15
CACACATTCGATAAACAGTGTACGCCACCTTCTGCGTTTTTAGTAATCACCAAAGGTTCGTCGATATAATTTTCCAATAACCTAAATGGATGTGCATCCCCCGCATTCGGCACCATGCCTGTATGTCCAATATATTGCCAGCTAGGTGCAAAAATTTGCTCCTTGGCTTTTTCCAAACAAGCTGGATCTAAGTAAAAGCTCGTATCAATGGTTTTTGCCCTCGCAATATTGGGGTCAATGAAGAATTTAGACATAGTGTTCCTATTTACATGCCCCCTAAGATACAAAATCAAGCAGTATAATCGATTGGTAATGAAGCATCCCAAAATCAATAGCGCTCTAATCCATTCAACTCCATGGGCAACCCCTAGTAACCAGGGACTTAAAATAAAAATGAGGATAAATTCTTTGCCCATCTTGACAAAATACTAAATTATTTAGTTAATATTGCTAATAAATTTAGCCAAATGGAATTTCAAGAAGAAGCATATGAACAAAAGACCGGGTATACAGGGGCTAAAAAATACCAATCGGAGCAGATCGTACAAGCCAATGCCACCGGATTTGGTGCCGCATCGGACGATTTTATGGAAAGAGGGATTGACCTGAACGAACAGCTGATTCGCAACAAACCCGCTAGTTTTTTCTTTAGGGTCAATAGCGATGCCATGCTCGGTGCAGGGATTCATGTAGGAGATACTTTGATTGTGGACAGAAGCATCCAAGCCAAATCGGGCAATGTAGTAGTAGCGGTGTTGAATGGAGAGTTTTTAGTGCGCCGTTTACAAGTACAAGAACATAGCATTAGTTTGTTGCCAGAGAATAAAAAATATGGCAGTATTCAAGTGGCACAATTAGCAGACTATAGTACCTGGGGTGTCGTGACTTTTGTCATTCACGCATTGTAATCATTGCTGCGCTCAAATTATTTATACTTATTCTTAAAACCTTAAACGATGCAAGCCATTGTGGACTGCAATAGTTTTTACTGCTCCTGCGAAAGATTGTTTCAGCCGCAGTTACAGCACCGTCCGGTGATTGTGTTAAGTAACAATGACGGATGTATTGTATCGCGTACAGATGAAGCAAAGCAATTAGGCATCTCCATGGCTGTCCCCTATTTTCAGGCGAAGGACTTGATTGAAAAAAATGGCGTGACTACTTTTTCTTCTAACTATCATTTATATGGCGACCTCAGTTGGCGCGTGATGGAAACCATGAGAGCATTGCTACCACCGGGTCATGTAGAAGTGTATTCGGTGGATGAAGCTTTTATAGACCTCTCCCATCTCCCTACAGAAAGCATTCAATCTTTTTGTGTGGAACTCAAAAATAAAATTGAAACATGGACAGGCATTTCTGTTTCTATTGGTGCAGCACCCAATAAAGTATTGAGTAAAGTAGCCAACCGATTAGCGAAAAAAAATAAACTCAAAACCAATTGTATCGTTGTATTAGATACCACTAAAAAAATACAAGCCGCTTTACAACAAACACCTGTAGAAGATATTTGGGGCGTAGGATTTAGCTATAGTGAAAAACTAAAACTGTATGGCATCAATACGGCCTACTCCTTAAGTATCAAAGACCTTAGTTGGGGAAAACGCTTTTTAGGCGGTGTAGTGGGGATGCGTTTGATTAGAGAACTCAAAGGTTTTAAGAGCCATGCCATGCAAGCCCCAAGAACAGAAAAGAAAATGATTGCCACCACGCGGATGTTTGGACGCAACGTCACCGACTGGCAGGAAATAGAAGAAGCCCTGGCCACTTATACTACGCGCGCTGCAGAAAAATTAAGAAGGCAACATAGTGCAGCCACAGGCATCGCGGTATTCTTGCTCAAAAAAGCACCCATTCAATTGGATGCTGCCTATTATAATAGAGGTCGCCAAGTAAGCGGTTATACACAATTGGACAATCCCACCCAGAGTACCCCCGACCTGATTAAGGCGGTGGTGGCCATTGGCAAATCCATCTACGAAAAGGACGAGGTCTACAAAAAAGCCGGCGTGATCCTGAGTGGGTTCGTTCCCGATAGTGCCTTACAAACCAATCTATTCGTGGCACCTATTGATGGCAAGAAGAAAAAACTAATGCATGTTATTGATAATATGAATGCCGCTTACCGCAACGACGTGCTCAAATTTGGGACCAGCGGGACACAAAAAAACTGGAAAATGCGCAGCGAGAAAAGAAGTAAGCGCTTTACCACAAGATGGGAAGAACTATGCTTGGTAAAATGAGTAGCCTGCCTTATTTTTGCCCAATTTCACAATTATGAGCAATACCCTGCATTCTAACGAATCTATCCAATCGAAAAAGAAGAAAATCATTGTTTTAGGTAGTGGTCCAAACCGTATCGGACAAGGTATTGAATTTGACTAGTGTGGTGTGCACGGATTGTTAGCCGTAAAAGAAGCGGGTTACGAAGCCATCATGGTCAACTGTAATCCCGAGACCGTGTCAACGGATTTTGACATGGCAGACAAATTATACTTCGAACCTGTTTACTGGGAACATATTTGGGAGATCATTGAACTAGAGCAACCAGAAGGGGTGATTGTTCAATTAGGTGGACAGACTGCATTAAAATTAGCGAAGCGTTTAACAGAGCGTGGCATCAAAATCATTGGCACTTCATTTGATAGTTTAGATATCGCAGAAGATAGAGGTCGCTTTAGTGACTTATTGAAAGAATTAAAAATTCCTTACCCACAATACGGAACTGCATACACTGCGGACGAAGCGATTGAAGTAGCGAATCAAGTAGGTTATCCTGTTTTAGTGCGTCCAAGCTATGTGATTGGTGGACAAAGAATGCGTATCGTGATCAACGACGCAGAAGTAGAAACTGCAGTAGTAGGCATCTTAAAACATATCCCTGATAATAAAATTTTGATCGACCACTTCTTAGATCGTTGTCAAGAAGCAGAAGTGGACGCGATTTTTGACGGAGAGACTTTTCATATTATGGGTGTGATGGAGCATATTGAACCAGCAGGGATTCATAGTGGAGATAGCAATGCGGTCTTACCTGCATTCAACCTAACTCCGTTGATTGTAGAGACCATGGAATTTTATAGCGAGAAGATTGCAAGAGCCTTAAACATTAGAGGCTTAATCAATATTCAGTTTGCCATTAAAGACGGAAATGTATTTGTGATTGAAGCCAATCCAAGAGCTTCAAGAACCACACCATTTATTGCAAAAGCATACCAAATACCTTATTTAAATATTGCGACTAAAGTGATGTTAGGTGCGGCTAAATTAACCGACTTCACCATGGAGAAAAAACTAGACGGCTACGCGATCAAAGAACCGGTATTTAGTTTTGATAAATTCCCAGGCGTGAACAAAGAATTAGGCCCAGAGATGAAGAGCACTGGAGAAGCCATCCGTTTCATTAAAGACTTACGCGATCCATATTTCAGAACACTCTACAAAGAGCGTTCAATGAACCTGAGCAGATAAAATAAATTAGCCCTTAAGAAAATTTAAGGGCTAATTTATTTTTTACGCTAATAATTTTTTCGGCACCCCCCATAAACGAGGGTGCCGATTTGCTTACATACCCTTAAGAAAATTTAAGGGCTAATTTATTTTTTACGCTAATAATTTTTTCGGCACCCCCCATAAACGAGGGTGCCGATTTGCTTACACCCCCTTAAGAAAATTTAAGGGCTTTTTTATTGCTTCTTTATTAGTTGAGTACTTAAAAAGAAAAAGGATAGATAGAAAATAATACTAACTATCGACGAACATTCGAGCTTGCGAGCTGAGAGACGATGGTTAGGTATTTTTTCTATATACACTTGATATAGTATAAATACGAATCCCCCACCGAACATTTTAGCTGAGAGGTGGGGGATTTGTATTTATGCTATTTTATGTAAAATTAAAAGTTCGTTCCGTATTGATCCATTAAGTAAACGATCGCAGCCATATTCACTGCGCCTAATAACAATTCACGATGATTTACATTCTCAAACACATCTGTTTTAGCATGGTGTAAATCAAAATAACGTTGACTGTCTGGCACCAATCCAGCTAGTACAATCGAAGGATTTACCTTCTTTAAAGGACCAATATCAGCACCACCACCACCAGCAGTAATATCCGTTCCATAAGGCTTCAATAAGCTAGCCCATTGTTGGAACTTAGCAAACTGAGCAGGCGTTGTTGCACTAATGCCAATCGCTCTTGGCGTAAATCCACCAGCATCACTTTCAAGTGCAAAAACATGTTGTTCATTATTGGCCTTCGCTAATTCTGCGTATTTATTTCCACCACGCATCCCATTTTCTTCGTTCGCAAATAACACAAAACGAATGGTTCTTTTAGGCTTGTAGTTCAAGGCTTTCATGGTACGTAAAATTTCCATTGTCTGAACAATACCAGCACCATCATCGTGCGCACCTTCATTCACATCCCAACTATCAAGGTGACCACCAATGGTAATGATTTCATTCGGAAATACTGATCCTTTAATTTCAGCTACTACATTATTTTCATCTGCATCAGGCAAGAAGAAACCATAGGTCTGCATTTGCACACGCAATTGTTTGTTTCTAGATTGTGCCCATAATTTCTTTGCATCATTAGGTCCTAATGCCACTGCAGGGATTTTTGGATACGCTTCATCATACACCATGGTTCCAGTATGTGGTGCATTGTCAGGAGCGGTACTCAATGAATGGATCATCACACCCACTGCACCATACTTTGCTGCTCTACTAGCGCCAGATCTGCGATAAGCACCAGCTTCACCATATGACTTAAAGGTTTGAACATTTGTAGGATCAAACTGGCTATGGTAATACACAATCTTGCCTTTCACTTCGTCTTTTCTTTTTTCTAATTCATCGAAATTAGCCACAGCCAATAAATCTGCTTCTACCAAGCCGTTACTAGATAATGAATTACCCAATGCAAGTACTTCTAATTTATCTATCATTGGTTTACCATCTGCAGCTACTACGGCACTAAAATCTTTTCCTCCACGTTGCCAGTTCGGTGTTTTACAAGCCTGCATAAAAACCGCATCTGGCTTAAAGGATTCCATATGTCTCTTACCCCAAATTGCGGCATTTTGTTGTTGAGGAGAACCAGCCAAACGGCCACCAATTTTCTTGGTTAGTTCTCTTAATAAATCATAGGCTTTGCCATTTTTCATGATCTCGTCTGACATCATTTTAATAGTGGTACTGTCTGCCTTAGATTGCGCCTGAACCATCATAGGAAGGGCAAAAAGGAAAAGGAAAATTTTACGCATAGTCTGCTTGTTTTAACTTTCAAATAATTTATTAAATATAACTAAACTTTGTCGAATTTTTAGTTGTTCTTTGTAGTCACAATAGCGCAAAATGAAGATTGGAATTGTTTGTTATCCCACATTTGGTGGAAGTGGCGTGTTAGCCACAGAACTTGGAAAAGCCTTAGCAGAAAAAGGTCATGAGATACACTTTATTACCTACCAGCAACCGGTTCGTTTAAATAGTTTTCATGAAAATATATTTTACCACGAGGTAAGGGTACCCACCTACCCTTTATTTGATTATCCTCCCTATGAGTTAGCACTTGCTAGCACTATGGTGGATGTGATCTTAAACCACGACCTTGATTTGATTCACGCACACTATGCTATCCCGCATGCATCGGCAGCCTATACAGCTAAACAGATTGTGAAGCAAAAAACTGGAAGATCCGTTCCCGTGATCACGACTTTGCACGGAACAGATATCACTTTAGTGGGTCGCGATAAAACTTATGAGCCAGTAGTTACTTTTTCAATTAATGAAAGTGATGCCATTACTGCCGTATCAGAAAACCTAAAGCAAGAAACTTTAAAGCATTTTGAGATCCGCAAAGAGATTGAAGTCATTCATAATTTTGTGGACTTAAAAAGATTCAATAAAAAGCCATTGGCTGCGTTTAAAAAAGTCATCTCAGCACACGACGAAAAAATTGTGGTGCATGCCTCTAACTTTAGAAAAGTAAAAAGGATCGACGACGTGATGGAGATCTTTAAAAATATTCATGCCGCTACCCCCTCTAAATTATTGATGGTAGGTGACGGACCAGAACGTCCTGTGGCAGAGGATTTGGCAAGACAATATGGAATAGAAGCCGATGTGCGTTTCTTAGGCAAGCAAGAACAAATGGAAGATATTTTAGCAGTAAGTGATTTGTTCTTATTGCCTTCTGAATATGAAAGTTTTGGATTGGCTGCATTAGAAGCAATGGCTTCAAGTGTGGTTGTTGTAAGCTCCAATGCAGGTGGATTGGGCGAAATCAATATCGATGGAAAGACAGGTTACACTGCTAATGTAGGAGATGTTGCTACAATGAGTGCGAAAGCCATTGAACTATTGACAGATGATGCAAAATTGAAAACCTTCAAGCACAATGCATTAGAGCAAGCTAAATTATTTGACATCCATCACATCATTCCTATTTACGAAAAACTATACAGACGTTTTTGCAGAACAGGAGATTGTTAGATTGATTGATCAATACTTTCGTTTATTATTTGCACTGCCTTTGCTAATTCTTCCATCGTGATACTTAAGGGAGGAGCAATACGTATGCGATCTTCCGCAAACAAAAACCAATCTGTAATCACCCCATTGGCGACACAATTAGCTGCGATCTTTTTGGTTAATTCAGGTGTTGCAAATTGCAAAGACATCCAAAGCCCTTTATATTGTTTATTCAAAATAGCAGGATGTGTTAACGCCTCAAATAAGTATGCTTCCTTTGCCTTAACATCGTCCATCCATCCAGATTCAAGCAAGACTTCTAAACCTGCTTTTCCAGCAGCGCATGCTACAGGATTTCCGCCAAATGTAGTGATATGGCCTAATACAGGGTCATAGGTCAATGTACCCATCATGGCAGGGGAACTGATAAATGCGCCCAAAGGCAGTCCAGCACCCAATGCCTTACCAGTTAATAAGATATCTGGCACTACACCATATTGTTCAAATGCAAATAAGGTTCCTGTTCTTCCAAAACCAGATTGAATCTCGTCAAAGATCAATAAAGCACATAGCGCATCGCATTTAGCCCTAAGCGCTTTTAACCAATCTTCGGATGCGGGTGTTACCCCAGATTCTGCTTGCACAGGTTCTACTATGACACATGCCACATGGTGATCAATCAATGCAATATCCTCCATATTATTGTAGCGCAAATGAAACACATCGGGTAATAAAGGACGATAAGCATTTCTAAAATATTCATCCCCCATTACACTCAATGCACCCTGTGTACTCCCGTGATATGCCCCATTAAATGCAATGATCCTTGTACGCTTAGTAACACGCTTCGCTAATTTCATGGCCCCTTCTGTCGCTTCTGCCCCACTATTGGTAAAATAAATAGACTGTAAATTTTCTGGCAATAATGACAACAAAGCTTTGGCATATTGCACCTGTGGTGCTTGAATAAATTCACCATACACAATCACGTGCATGTATTGCTTAATCTGTTTTTCAATTGCCTCAATCACTTGGGGATGACTATGCCCGATATTGCAAACACTAAATCCTGCAATTAAATCGATATAGGCTTTACCTGCAGTATCTTGAATATATACGCCTGCTGCACGTTCGACTTCGAGCCCAATTGGCTTAGGTGAAGTCTGAGCTAAATACTGTAAAAAATATTGTCTATTGTTTAATCTGGACATTCGGTATAAATTGCAGTACAAAAGTCGCATTTTTATGGCAACCATACTACCAGTTAATGGAAAAGAACCTCAAATAGGTGAAAATTGTTTTATCGCTCCTAACGCTACCATTGTAGGCGAAGTCAGTATGGGGGCAGATTGTTCTGTATGGTTCAATGCCGTGATTCGAGGAGATGTACATTTTATTAAAATGGGGGACAAGGTCAATATCCAAGACGGTGCCATTATTCATTGTACCTACCAAAAACACCCCACCACCATTGGAAACAATGTTTCTATTGGCCACAATGCGATGGTGCATGGCTGTACCATTCATGACAATGTTTTAATTGGTATGGGAAGCATCGTAATGGACGCCTGCGTGGTGCACTCCAATGCAATCATTGCTGCTGGTGCGGTTGTATTGGAAGGAACGGTTGTGGAGGCTGGGAGTATTTATGCTGGCGTACCAGCAAAAAAAGTAAAGATGGTCTCCGAGGAATTAATTCATGGAGAGATCAATCGTATCTCTAATAATTATGTAAAATACGCTTCTTGGTTTAGCGAGTACAATGAAGCACCAAAAAGGACAACTAATGATGTAAAGCCGGGAACGATCTAATATTTTTTTTCTTCTATCCCATGCCATAGGTCCACATAACTAAAAAAGCGCGCTTCAGAAATGAGTCCTTTCTCTACGGCTGCTTTTACAGCACAGCCTGGCTCGTTAATATGTTGGCAATTATTGAATTGGCATCCTTCCATTCTTGCCCTCATTTCTGGAAAATATTGCGCCAACTCTTCTTTCGCTAAATTCACTAAACCCAATTCACGCATACCCGGCGTGTCAATTACAGCGCCACCTCCAGGGTAATCATACATTTGTGCAAAAGTGGTGGTATGCATCCCCTTTCCACTCCATCCGCTTACTTCTTGGGTATTTAAATCTAAGTCTGGAAATAGATAATTGATTAAAGAAGATTTACCTACCCCACTATGTCCACTCACCAATGTTGTTTTGTTTTTTAACAATGCATCCAATGGTTCAAGACCTATCTTTTGTTCGATACTAATGAGCAATACTTTGTATCCCACCGCCTCGTACATTGCCTCGAGTTCAGCATATCTTTCCAACTCTTCTTCCCCATACAAATCGGCTTTGTTGAACACTATGATCGCAGGAATATGAAAAGCTTCACAAGAGACCAAAAATCGGTCGATAAATCCCTGAGATGTTTTAGGAGATTTTAAGGTAGCCAACAAGATGGACTGATCCATATTGGAAGCAATAATATGTTGCTGCCTTTTATTATGCGGAGATTGCCTAGCCACATAATTGTCTCTCTCAATAATATGGTGGATCATCACAGCCTGTTCTGCATCGGTTTCCATTTCACAATCTACCCAGTCGCCCACCGCAATTGGATTGGTAGATGTAATGGCATCCAATTTAATCACACCCTTAATACGGGCTTGACAAAATTGGCCATTTTCCAGCTTTAAGCTGTACCAACTACCGGTAGATTTATAGATCCTTGCTTTCATGAAAAACGAAGATAATCAAAGCATCCACAAAATCAATATCTTTGCGGTATGAGTCAATATGAACACGACAAAATAGTACCTTTCGCAGAGAGTAATGCGGACAAAAAAGACCAGGTGGCAACCATGTTTGATCATATTGCAAAGCGATATGATTTTTTAAACCGCTTTTTAAGCTTAGGTATTGACCAAGGCTGGCGTAAAAAAGCCATTGCGCATTTTGGAAAGCAAAAAATAAACCATTTATTAGACATCGCTACCGGAACTGCTGATATGGCATTGATGGCAGATAAAACGATTTCCCCAGTAAAAATTACTGGAATCGATATTTCTGAAGGCATGATGCAATACGGCAGAATTAAAATAGCAGATAAGGGATTAAGCGATCGTATTCAATTGATCACAGGCGATAGTACTGCTATTCCATTCGACGACCAGGTTTTCGATGCAGCGATGGTGGCTTTTGGGGTACGCAATTTTGCCAATCTAGAAAAAGGATTAAGTGAAATTTATAGGGTCTTACAACCAGGAAGCAAATTGGTGATCCTTGAATTCTCCCAACCAAGTAGTTTTTGGTTCAAACCTATCTATCAGTTTTATATGAACTGGGTTACCCCAACAATTGGTAAAATATTTTCCGGCAACAGAGCAGCGTATCAATATTTAAATGACAGTGTCATTGCTTTCCCAGAAGGTGAAGCTTTTTTAAACATATTTAAGCAGGTTGGATTCAAAGAAGTCATTCAAAAAAAATTAACATTAGGCATATGCAGTATTTATTGCGGAATAAAATAGGATTACTCATTTTAAGCATCTGCTTTAGCAGTGCTGCATCAGCACAAAAAGATGAAGTATTTCAGCCAGACCACGATGAGCTACCTTATTATTTTGGAATGAGTATTGGCTTTAGCAATAACTACCTCGCTTTCAATAGAGCGAATCGTTTTTTACCTACCAATAGTTTAGATCCAAAAAGTATTATCGAAATCAATCCAATCAATAATCTTTACTACAATCTTGGCTTAGTGGGCACTTTAAGATTAACGAAGCATGTGTTGTTAAGAGCTAACCCTACTTTGTTGATTGTGGGTACAAAAAATGTGATTGATTTTAAAATCAAATCCACACCCACTGTATCCCAAAAATTAAATGTGTCTTCAAGCATTATTCACTTGCCAGTGGCATTGAAATTTCAATCAGACAGGTACAATGGTTTTAGACATGCCAATTTAATGCGTCATTATTTATTGGTGGGCGGAAAATTTGACTTTGATTTAGCAAGCAATAAAGCAGGAAAAATTACTTCTCCCACTGGATCAATTGTAAGCGGGTCTTACCCAAGCGTACTAAGTGGATCAGATATGGGCGCAGAGATTGGATTGGGATTGAGTTTTTACCTAAGGTATGCGACCATTTCACCAGAAGTTAAATTTAGTTATGGCCTAAAGGATTTACATAAATTAAGTTCCACTTATCCTTTAATGAATAACCTAGACAAAGTGACTTCAAATTTTGTCTATTTTACAATACATATAGAAAACTAAAATAGCGACCATGTCTAATTACTTGATCAAAAACACCACCGTAGTCAATGAAGGTCAACGCTTTGTTAGCGATGTATTGATCAAAGACGGAAGGATTGAAAAAATTGCAAGTAATATTGAGCCGAAATTTGCAGTGCAAGAAATAGATGGCACAGGGCAATTCCTTTTACCTGGCGCAATAGACGATCAAGTCCATTTTAGAGAGCCTGGATTGACGCATAAAGCCAATATCTATACAGAAGCAAAAGCGGCTGTAGCTGGGGGCGTGACCAGCTTTATGGAAATGCCCAATACCAATCCCCCTGTTTTCACACAAGCACTTTTAGAAGATAAATACCAAATTGCAGCTGCCAATTCTTTGGCTAACTATTCTTTTTTCATGGGCACTTCTCAGGACAATGCAGAAGAAGTATTAAAAACCAATGCAAAGAAAAATGAAGTTTGTGGCGTTAAAATATTTATGGGCTCGTCTACAGGAAATTTATTAGTAGACAATCCTATTGTATTAGAACGCATTTTCGAAGGATCTGAATTATTGATTGCTACCCATTGTGAAGAAGAAGCCATCATTAAAAAAAATAAAGCAATATTAGAAGCAAGCAAAGCCATTTTAGAACCAAGTGATCATCCTATCATCAGAGATGTGGATGCTTGTTTTGAATCTTCCTTTAAAGCCATCCAATTGGCAAAAAAGTTTGACACCAGATTGCACATATTACATATAAGTACTGCTAAAGAATTGCAATTATTTTCCAATCTTAAACCATTGGCAGAAAAACGTATCACAGCAGAAGTCTGTGTGCATCACTTACATTTTACAGCAGACGACTATGCTACTAAAGGCAATTTAATTAAATGTAACCCAGCAATTAAAGCAGCAGATAACAGAACTGCTTTATGGGAAGGCTTATTGAATGACCAATTAGATGTAATTGCCACCGACCACGCTCCACATACCTGGGAAGAAAAACAAGAAGCCTATGCACATGCACATGCTGGCTTACCCTTAGTGCAACATAGTGTTTTATTGATGTTGAAATATGTACAAGAAGGTAAATTAAGCATGGAGAAAATGGTAGAAAAAATGAGTCATGCAGTAGCTACTTGTTTCCAGATTAAAGAAAGAGGCTTTATTAGAGAAGGTTATTTTGCAGATTTGGTTTTAGTAAAAGAAGCCCCCTACACTATTACAAAGGAAAATATTTTATACAAATGCGGATGGAGTCCTTTGGAAGGCACGCAATTCCCCTACAGCATTCAATCTACTTTTGTCAACGGGCACCTTGTTTATCATCAAGGCCAGTTCAATGAAGCAGAAAAAGGAAGTAGAATGCAGTTTACAAGAAGCTAAATGCAGGTAGACAAAACCACCATACAAGATATTGGACTATTGGATGACTATGAATCCAAGGGACTGGCGAGTCATTTAGACTTTTGCAAAACCAATGGCGGGAAAATACAATGGATCCAATTTGCCACACATCCTCTTGGCACACTCCATGCCATTGAATACAGACAAGCTGCCCTTGAAATCTTTTTACAACATAAAGATTTTTTGGACCAAATGAAAATTTCCAATGGCACTTGCTTGGTGATAGACCAATTTTACAGCACAGGATTCAAGCACATCCCTAAACAAATTAGTCTGCCTGGCGCTTATTGGTATCAACTTTGGAATAAAACAGACTATGCGTTGATTGCCTATTCTGTTCAGCACTTAGTTTCATTTGTACAATCATTGAATCAATGGGTAAAACAATTCGAAGCCTACCAGGACTCGCATATACTGAACAGTTTAAAAGAACCGATTAAACAATATGTTTCAAATTTGGATTGCCTCCATGTCGATCTCAATACGATCAAAAAAAATCCTCAAGCCATTTTAGCATTAGGTTATTTTTTTAATTACCAATACAAGACAGAAATTAGACTACTTCAAAAGCAATTCTATCTGATAGACGCCTATTATAGTATGGCATCTGCGATGCAACATTATGCATTCACCTTTCCAACATGGGTGGAGCAATCCAGCCCCATGATTGAATTTGAGGGCGCAGTACATCCGCTCGTGCCCCATGCTATTGGCAATGATTTAAGTTTAACAGAAGCAAAACGTTTTTTATTTTTAACCGGCGCGAACATGGCTGGCAAAAGTACATTCATCAAAACTGTTGGCATACTGGCTTACCTGGCACATATTGGAATGGGTGTGCCTGCAAAAAAATGCAAGCTTACCTTATTGGATGGACTCATCACTAACCTTACCACTTCCGATAATGTACTCAAGGGTGAAAGTTATTTTTATAACGAAGTGCAACGCATTAAACACACTTTGTCACAGGTAATGGATGGAAAAAAATACCTGATCCTCATTGATGAATTATTTAAAGGCACCAACATTATTGATGCAATGAAATGCAGTACAAAAGTGATTGAGGGTCTACAAGCCCTAAAACAATCCTTATGTATCTTGTCTACACATCTTTATGAAATCAGTGAACCCTTAAAGGCTTATTCGCATATCCAATTTTGCTATTTTGAAACCTCCGTCACCAACAAAGCACTTGTTTTCAATTACACTTTAAAAGAAGGTGTCAGCCAGGACAGACTCGGCTACCTCATTTTAGAAAGAGAGGGCGTAGTTGATTTAATTGAACGTATAAATACTTAAATACGGATTCAATAATTGAGTAGTTTTCAAAGAAACATGCTCGTTAAAACAATTGGCGCCTCTCTTTATGGGATGAACGCAATCGGAATTCAAGTAGAAGTGAATATCAGTATGGGGCAGGGCTATTGTATTGTTGGCCTTCCTGATACTGCAGTCAAAGAAAGTTTACACAGAACAGAAATTGCCATTAAAGCCAATGGATTTCATATGCCAAGGACTAAATTGGTCATTAATTTAGCACCAGCAGATATCAAAAAAACGGGTCCAGCTTTTGACCTTCCCATTGCCATTGGCATCCTCGCCGCATCGGATCAGCTCCTTCAGTCCAATGTTTTATCCCAATATTTAATGATGGGTGAATTAAGTTTAAATGGAGCACTACAGCCTATCAAAGGGGTATTAGCAATGGCTATTTATGCAAAAGAAGCAGGACTAGATGGATTGATCGTACCCAAAATAAATGCACCTGAAGCAGCACTTATTGAAGGACTAAAAGTATTTGCTTTTGACCACCTCACAGAAGTCACTCAGTTTTGTAACCATCCTGATGCATTTTCCCCTTACCAACCAGCAGCATCCACCAATTCCCCAATTCATAATGCGTTTGACCTTGACTTTGCGATGATCAAAGGGCAATATCAAGCAAAAAGGGCCATTGAGATTGCCGCTGCAGGTGGACACAATTTAATCATGGTGGGTCCGCCAGGTGCAGGTAAAACAATGTTGGCAAAAACGAGCATAAGCATCTTACCAGAAATGAGCCTCACCGAAACATTGGAAACGAGTAAAGTATATAGTTTGATTGGGAAATTACCCACCATGTCTTCGCTCATGCATTCCCGACCTTTCAGGAATCCGCACCATTCTCTATCTTCAATTGCATTGGTTGGAGGCGGCGCCATACCTCAGCCTGGAGAAATATCAATGGCCCATAACGGTGTGTTGTTTTTAGATGAGTTACCTGAGTTTAGCAGAGCAACCATTGAAATATTACGTCAACCCATGGAAGCTGGGATGGTTAGCATCTCAAGAGCAAGACAAACTGTTGAGTTTCCCAGTAGATTTATGCTATTTGCCTCCATGAACCCCTGCCCCTGTGGTTATTTTAATCATCCACATAAAGCGTGCACCTGCAGCCCAAGTAGCATACAAAAATACTTGCATAAAATATCTGGACCATTGTTGGACAGAATCGATTTGCAAATTGAAGTAGTGCCTGTTCGTTACGAAGAACTAACCAACCAAGCAAGTATGGAGGATTCTGCAGCCATCAGGGAAAGAGTGATTCAAGCAAGAGCAATACAGACGAGTCGTTATAGCAACAGGCCAGAGATCAATACAAATGCGCAGATGCAAGCAACAGACTTAAAAAATTGGGCACCAATAGATATGGAATCCAGCCTACTTTTAAAAATGGCGATGGAAAAATTCCATCTTAGCGCAAGGGCCCATGATAGGATTATTAAAGTGGCTAGGACCATTGCCGATTTGGAAGGTTTGAAAAACATTCAAAATCAACATATTAGTGAAGCCATACAATATAGAACTTTAGACAGAGCCGGCTGGGGGCAATCTTTTTAATATTGTCCAGTAGTCAACATTACAAGTGTACATGCTTCAAGTGTAGCAATACCAGCCGCTTTAGCCATTCCTGCTAATATAGGATTCTCTGTACCTGGATTAAAAATGATTCGTTTTGGCGCTAATGCAATAATCTGGTCATAGTATGCTTCCTGTGCCTGTGGCCCTAAATACAATGTCAAAGTATCAATGGAACCTTTACTAGGCCAGTCTTGTACAATGGGTAGAGATTGAATCATTCCATTTTTTATTCCAAAAGGATAAACAGCATATCCTTTTTGGGACAACATCACTGTAGCCATATAACTATATCTTTCCGGATTGGGAGATGCCCCTAAAACCATGGTAACACTTGATTGCATAGGACAAATCTATTATTAAAAATTTAAACTGATTTTATTTTGTTACAATAAAAGAATGTAATTTTATAAAAATCAACTTTCCCAAATAAAAACATAAGATTATGGCAAGCAAGAAAAAAGCAGTAGCAAAGAAAACACCTGCTAAAAAAGTAGTAAAAAAGGCTGTAGCAAAAAAAGCACCTGCTAAAAAAGTGGTTGCAAAAAAAGCAACGCCTGCTAAAAAGAAAACAGCACCTAAAAAAGCAGTAGCAAAGAAAGCACCTGCTAAAAAAGTTGTTGCTAAAAAAGCGGTAGCAAAGAAGGCACCTGCTAAAAAGAAAACAGCTCCTAAGAAAGTTGCAGCTCCAGCTGTAGCACCTGTAGTTGCTCCTGTAGTTAGTCCTACACTTTTCGAAACGCCGAATACGGACAACAATCCAACAGCTTAATAATTTCAGCTTAATATAAATCCCGCTTTATGCGGGATTTTTTATGTCAACAAAAAATAAATACATATGCGAAAGATTCTTGTATTGCTAGCTATTCCATTTTTTGGTTTTTCTCAAACAGGCACCATTGCCGAGAAGACAAAAAATATGGAATTGAAAAAAGGGTTTTATGATTTTTATTGGGACAATACAAATGGAAAAATCTATCTAGTAGTAGACAAATTAAATACTCCATTTTTATATGTCAACTCATTGCCTGCTGGCTTAGGATCCAATGATATCGGGCTTGATAGAGGTCAATTAGGAGATTCAAGAATTGTCTACTTTAATAGAGTTGGCAAAAAAATATTCTTAACACAACCTAATTTAGACTACAGAGCTGTTACCAATGATAAAAGAGAACAAAAAGCAGTTGAGCAATCTTTTGCACAATCTATCTTATTTAATTTTACAATCGAAGCCGAGGAAGTAAATCCATCTGAGCCTTCGATGCATAAAATTTTAATTGATGCAACTAGCTTTTTCTTAAGAGATGCGCACGGTGTAGTTGATAGAATTAAGCGTGCAAGACAAGGTACTTATGCTATCAACGAAAATAGATCTGCCATTTATATTCAAAACACAAAGAACTTTCCGAAAAATGCAGAGTTCGAAGCTACTGTTACTTTTGTTGGCGGATCAGACGCTGGCAGATTGGTACAATCAGTTACTCCTTCTCCAGAAGCAATTACAGTTAGAATGCACCATAGCTTTGTAGAATTACCAGACAATAATTACACGCCAAGAAAATATGATATAAGAAGCGGCTTTTTTGGTACGAGTTATTTTGATTATAGTTCAGACATAAGTGAACCAATTCAGCAAATGGTGATCAATAGACATCGTTTACAAAAAAAAGATCCTAATGCTGCAATCAGCGAAGCCGTTAAACCTATCATTTATTATTTAGACAATGGCACGCCTGAACCAATTCGTTCTGCATTATTAGA
>JACCDH010177819.1_pt1 | contig 16784 bp, 16 predicted proteins | sample 7442481 | NCBI WGS metagenome assembly JACCDH01 (sample SAMN15323433, study PRJNA562643) | freshwater metagenome | isolation source: river surface water | place: USA:Blue River Watershed | collected 2017-08-15
CGAACTCGAATTCGCAGCGCCTTACGATGAGCGCGGCTGATGCCAATCAGCAAGCTCAGCGTCCGAGATAACTCTCCAAATATATAGAGAATTAATGCGGACGAGATCGGCGAATGGATGGGTAAGTAGATTAATTTTCACCATGGATCACGTATTTTTCGCTCAGCCCCTTGCGGTTGAAGAGTTCTTCCTGCTTGCGAGCCGACACCAGAAGGCTGTCTATTTCACTGTCAGTGTCGTCCCACATGGGATGCGAGAAAAGACGGTTTAGGCAACTCCGAACAACATCAAGGCGGTCCTGCGTTATTTCAGGGCGATGAAGAAGGTGCTCTCTGTCCTCGCTAGTCATGAAATGCAGCGCGTAGAAGAGGATGCTTTTTAAGTAAGGTGACCACGTAAGAACCGACCCCTTATGCCAAATTCTGCGAGCCTTGTGTTGCTCGTTCGATAGGGTTTTCCCCTTCGCATGGGGAACCCAATTTTTAATGCCTGTCTCTTCGACGAGAACTTTCGCAATGGCAGCAAAGTTGGCAGACTCGGCGCTACGGTAGTCTTTTTCGGAGGTGAATCTTGCCACTGACGGCTCAAGATATAGGCATGCCCGAAAGATCGTCTTTTCAAGCAGGTCCATTGTCATAGGGTAAGATGCATCCTTTGACGCGACCGCAACATACTCCTTGAGGTCCGAGCCATCTAAAGCAGCAACCTTGATCGCGCTGCGAAGCATTTCTTTTGCTTGCGATGAGGAAAAGGATTTTGCGGTCGAAAGAAAACGGACGAAACGCTCTTCGTTGTGACTTTCGGGCGGTGTGTCGGCGATAAACTCGTCTAGCATTTCTTTATAAATTACGGACAAGCGATCAAGCAGGGTCGAGGTGTAAAACGGAACTTGCTTAAGCTTCGAATGCGCTTCAAGGTTCGTAATCATTAAGTCATCGAACAGCTTCTTGGCGCGCTCCTGATCTTCGGGCGATACATACACCTTGATGTCGATTTCGGTCTGATTGTTTAGCACCTGAGCAGCCAGCTTATGTTGACCGTCAAACAGCTTTAGCTTGTTGCCGAGCAAGCGCCCAATTGAAGGAGCAAGCTGAGGGTGAGACTTGAGGTGATCACGAATTGCGATCAGTCGCTTGTAGTCGATAACACGCGGCTGCAAGCCTTCTTGGTCGTCGTTCTCCAGCCAGCGAACGGGGATGCGACCATAGAAATACGACACATCAAGAATGGCATCGCGGTATAAAGGGAACGTGATCTTATTCGAACCGTCTTCGACAGACGCTTCTGCATCGTTAATAGCGGCAGCCGTTGTCTGCTTCTTAATGTCTTTAAGCTCGAATATATCTTGAAGTCTGATGTTGTTTTTCCGCTCTTCGAAGAGCCGTTCCAGCTTCAGATTGTCGCGGACATCATAAAGGGTATCTGCCCCTTTACGGCGATTTAGCTCTTTTATCACAATGCGCATATTGGACAGGCTAGTCTCGCCGTCTTTTACGAAAGCGTCGATGTGATCATATTCAATCGCGTCGTCTTCGCCGATTATCTGACCAGAAATGAAGCAGCGGAGAACGCCGTCGCTATCTACCTGCTGCTTCCGCACTTCGACCTTTTCGCTATCGGTCAGCAATCTCTTCATTGTTCATTTTCTCCGTTAGGACTGCATTGAGGTTATGAACATGTGCCTTTTGCAGCGCTATGAGAATTAACTCACACACGGACAAGTTGCATTCAACAAATTTCTAGTAATTTAATGTCTTAAGGGAGTTACCCCAATAATGCCTGAAGCCAGTTTTCCTGCCTCGCCGCCCAATACGATTGGAATTGCGGTCCTTTTGAATTCGGGGGAGACTTTGGTCGGCGCATTTTCAGAGGCAACGGTGTCGGTAAATCTGGTCCAATTATGATCGCTTCACCCGCTGCTAGCATTGGTATAAACTGCGTCGCCGCGCGATCAAGATCGCCACAAGCGTGCTCAACGGTGCTTCGATCCTGCTCGTTAGTCAGTCGATGCACTATTAATGTTCCTAGCTGGCTTAAGACGTCCTGTGGAATGTCACGCGGACGTTGGGTAGCAAGAACGCAAGCTAGCCCATACTTTCGTCCCTCTTTGGCAATCAAGCCAAACGAGTCCAATTGAACGCTTCCATATTCATCACCTATCGTGCGACCAAGAAATTGATGGGCTTCATCCAAGAACAGAACGATAGGTGCGTCACGAAATTGCCCTTCACGAGCCAGCCCTAGAAAATAGCGCCCGATGATGTTGAGTAGCAACTCTCGCGTGTTATGCTCAAACCTAACTTCCTTGAATGAAATTACAGCAATGCTTCTAGCGTCATCCGCTAGAAAATTGGTAATTTCCGCCACGAGCGAATCACCATGTGTGCGAAAAATGCACTCTAATTCACGTGAATTTATTAGGGTTGAAATGCGTGAAGTCAGCGTCTCGCAATAACTTAGGGTAGTGTCATGCTGTCCGCCGAAGTTAGCGGGATTTTGATTATTATTACCCCAGATACATTCATTCTTGATCTGTTCGGGAAGCGCCGAAATTAAAAAATCACATCGAGGAGAGTGTATCGCCTGACCATTGGCGCGAACCGCCTCTACGAATGGCACGCGCGGACGATTGGCTTTTACGATTGCGCCATCAACGATATGAATACCATTCGGAATTTGAGCGCCCAACGCTTGCACCAGCTTTAGGCTTTTGATGGCGTCTCGTAGTTTTGGACCTTGGCTTTGTCCCGAAGGACGGAAAAGCGAGAAGAGGTCGTCCTCTGTGATCTCGGCATACGGGAAATGCACATGTCTGGCATTTGGAACACCCGCTTCGAAGGCGTAGATTGTATCAACTCCCGCGATGTCACAGAACTCGCCAGTTGGATCAAATACGATTGCCTTACCATTGCGATTTTTGATACTTTCAATCAGGCTTGCAATTGTCCAACTTTTGCCGCCACCCGTTGCTCCAAAAATTCCGCAATGGCGACCAAACAGTTTTTCTGGTGGAAGAGAGATTGGAACGCTCCGTTCAGCAGCTTCAATATCGCCAACTACAAGATTTATCTCTCCATCTTTGGTAGCGCTGTTTCCGATCAACTGTGCCAAAATATCAGCGCTAGCTAAGAAGATGCCATCCCCAATCCTAGGGTAGGCATTGACTCCTCGCGTCAGTTTGGCTTCGCCATCAACTATGGTTGCTAGCAATTGAATGCGTCCAATTGGATTTGGCATCTGGATTTCGCCCAAATGCGGTTCGACAGTTAAGCGCTCACCATCTGGAATCTTGACTTCCGTAATCCGCCCCAAGAGTTTGGTGCGTTCACAATCAATGAACACAAAATCGCCTACTGCGCCGCGAGACAATGCCCGTCGCTCAGGATGGGCGCATGCCAACGGAAGATTGGCTTGCACTTGGGCAGCAGTAACAACCGTTACTGTGCCTATGTATTTGTCAGGATCAACTGGGCTTATTCGAGCCATATCTAGTTCGCTTGATCGCGTAGCACTTTGACCCGTTCGACGTGTCGCTCGCGGTCAGTCTCGCCGATCAAATCTGGCAACGCATCCGCTAAATCCTCAAAGCGACCGTTCAGAAGGTGAACACGTTGATCGCCCTTCGTGGTAAGCGTGTTTATTCTTCTGATGAAGTGATTAGTATGTGGCATTATATCAGCGATTGTGTGGGCAGGGGGCTCTGGAATAACGCCCCGTAGGTCGTTCTCTGAATGAATGAAGCTCGGATCGCAGATGACCAACCGTAGGGATAAATTGGACTCCAATGCAGACAAAATAGGGCGACTGATGTGGTCGTCATTAAAGCCAAAGCCCGCAACGATAAGCGCTGTATCAGGCTCCCGCAAAGCAGCTTGGAAAGCGCCCATCATGTCTAGGTATGGAGGTTCAAAAGCTTCCTGATACTTGCTAGATCGTGGGTAGATAAGAACTGGCTTGCCAACATTGTTGTCGCAAGATCGAACGACATCAGAGTCTACACGTCGCCAGTCTGTCGATCCATGCATTTTGTAGAGTTGGAAAACATTCGGGACGTAATCGGGAGCCTCCTTGATTATGTCACGGCGCACAATATCGAGTTCGAAATACTGGCGATCATAAACCTGATCGAGCGAATGAGAAAATCCATCAATGACGGTGAAACGCAGCCGCCGAGCGGCTTCCTCGATTGTGAGGTCGTAATTGGTTGTGAAAATCTTTGCGCGGGTTTTTCGAAAACCGCGCCTACCGATCTTTCGAACAAACGCTTCGTGGGCGGAAAGCAACGTTTCCCGTCCTACAAAATTTACCTTCAGTAGGATGCAGGCTTCGGCGCGCTCAACAAAGGACTTCACCTCATTCACATCGTCATCGCCCTCTTCCGCCGCTTCATTAAGTTCCAAGTAGACCTTACAGAGGCTAAGTAGCTTTTCGATGTTACCGCTCAGGTTCGCCTTTGGAAACTTTCCGCAAACGTTGGCAAATTCGTCAGGACCAACGGCGTCTCTGACCGCGTTCCAGAGTTCAGGCATTGAAGGTGCTTGAGGTGCGCCTTCTGGATTCTTTGCACAGAAGGATGCGCCAGCACCTGTGAGAATAACAAGATTGGATGCAGAAAGCGCATTGATTAGGGCGCTCTCAATCTGTTCCTTGCTGCCCCGTTCAGCTACCTTTCCCTCCTCATCAAATAGATCATTGTAGCTGACCCAACCTTTTGGTGGGACTAACAGGCGAATGTTAGATTTGGTGGCGGGCGTTTCCGACCAATAGTCCCAAATGCTCATGCGAGGTCCCCCAATGGCGGCAGAGACCGCACGATCTTCATTGTTTCCAAGCTGACCGTTATAACCCGCTGGAACAGCTTGAGAGGGTAGGCAGGGTCGCCGACCGTCTCGTTTGCATAGTCATTAGAATCCCAAACAATACCACTTGCACCGTCCTTCTTCACTCCTTGACGATCTATCACCCATTCGAGGGCAGGCTTACCGTTGACCACGTAATCGTAGGCTTCGAGGGGAATGCCCGTCATCGTAATGTTGGAGTTGTAAATCACTGTGGTTTTGTCGAGATTAGGACGCTTGCCCGCGAACTTCATTTTTTCAACCCGATAGAAGGCTGTCGGATTCGGAATGTGACTAAGGCGTAGATCACCCTGCACAAATTCGACTGGAAAAGGATCAGCAGCATCAAAGTCGCAGTGAAGCTTACCCAGTTTCCTACCCGCTTCTACAAAAGCCCAAAAATCTGTTTCTGATTTCACTGCTGGAATTCTAGGCAATTGTTTCGTTAAGTTGTCTGTGAAACGACTTTGATAGTCTTCTGAATGGAGCAAGCCGTAGACGTAGTAGAAGAGATCATCTTTAGTGATTTTCTCATTGGGATATGCAGACTGAAAATGAGACAGACCAGTATCGGTAATTGCGTCTCTTTTAACGGACGTGCCTCTGCTGTCTCCCAAAGCAAGTTGCCCAACTTCGTCGTCATCCGCTTTATCATAGAACCATCGCGGAAAGCATTGATCGCCACCGTCCGTTTGAAGAGCGGTGATCGAATTATGCATAAGAGCAAATTGCCCCTTGCCCTTCCACCGCTGCTTTACCACGATATGTTTGTTCTCAGCCTCGCCATCAGGAAATAGCCTTGGCATCAGGTAGCGGTTCTCATTAAAAAACCCGTCGTAGTATAGCCATGTTTTGCCAAATGGGACGTAGTTGGCAGGCGAAATTGCGGCTTGTCGAAAGTCAGCAGTTTTTCCCTTGGCAAATCGCTCGCGCAGCACCCATGACCAACTAATTTTAGTTTCGTCGTTCATATCGCTACGATCAGGTTCTGCCAAACAACGTTTATAGAATTCGATCATGTTCAGCATGTTGCCAGAGAGCTTTGATGGAGAATCGTTATAAGCCCATGGATCGCGGTTCGTTTTGACACCAGCGCTATAAGTTTCAAAAAGAACAAGTGAGCCTTTGTTTTTTTTATCGCCAAGCGGGATATATTTTTCGAAGCTCTCGTCTCGCTGGTTTATCCAGTCATGCTTGTCGTTGGGCGTAATGGATTGCCATTTACCTTCACGAGCAATGCCGTTGGCGCTTCCGAATTTTTTGACAATGGCAAGCTTCTCTTCTCTGCCGAGATAGTCGCCAACGTCATAAAAGTTGATTTTACCCATGAACTCAGATCGGGGGTTTTTTACTAGAAGAGTTATAGCAATGGGTGATCGGCTTCCTGACCCAAAAATTTTCCCGCCTTCGCGCTTTGAAAGGTCTCCAGAGGTCCTCTGATCGCCGCGAAGATGGAAGATATGGAGGCTAGAAAACTCATCTGCGAGGCACTTCCGCAAGCCATCGGCAGCTTTCCCTTCAATCCAACCTCCATTGATTACAAAACCGATGATGCCCGCAGCACCAATTCTGTCACTCGCCCATCGAACGGCTCTGACGTAACTGTTGTAGAGACTTCGAGGATTACCAGTTGAGTTGGCGACGTAAGTATCTTGCAAGCGCAGATCGAGCTTCGGATATGTCAGATTTGCCGCTTCGTCGTTGTCACGGTCCTGACCTACGGAATATGGAGGATTACCAACTATAACTCGCACAGGCAGTTCTTTCTGCCGAGTGCGCCTGTTGGAATTATCGGGCATAAGCTTATCGAGCAAATCCTTGTCCTGTTCGTATAGCTGGAACGTGTCGGTCAGACAGATACCCTCGAACGGACGATAGTCGCCGCCCGCAACGCCATGATATGCAGCCTCAATGTTGATTGCCGCGATGTAGTAAGCAAGTAAGACGATCTCATTGGCGTGGATTTCGCTGGTGAACTTGCGCTCAAGCTCTTCAGGTTTGATCAGTCCCGATTGTAGCAGCCGAGTGATGAACGTGCCAGTTCCCGTAAATGGATCGAGGATATGAACACCCTCACTTCCCAGTGTTTGTCCGAATTCGGATTCCAGTAGCTCGTTCACCGAGTGCAGGATGAAATCGACGACCTCGACGGGCGTATAAACAATCCCAAGCCGCTCGGTCATCTTGGGGAAAGCGTTGCGGAAGAACTTGTCGTAAAGTTCAACGATAATCTGCTGCTTGGCGTCGTCCGCGTCGATCCCAGCAGCGCGCCGCTTTACGCTTTCGTAGAAGCGCGCGAGGCTCTCTGCCTCCTTGTCGATGTTATGGGCATCGAGGGCTTCCAGCACACTTTGCATGGCTTTGGAAACAGGGTTGTTCTGAGCGAAGCTATAACTGTCGAACAATGCCTCAAAGACTGGTCGTGTGATCAAGTGCTGGGCGAGCATCTCGACAGCTTCACCTTCAGTGATGCTCTCATTCAAATCGTCACGGATTTCAGCAAGGAAGCCATCGAATGCTTCCCGTTCAGGAGTTCCTATCTTCTCGATCAACCCTTGAATGCGACTTATGTGGGTCTGGGCAATCTTGGCGATGTCGCCTGCCCAGTTTTCCCAATAGTCCCGCCTGCCGCACTTTTTGACGATCTTTGCCATGATCGCGGCAGAGAACTCGTCGAACGCAAATGCATTTTGCGAACCGCTATCGTCCTTTGACTTGCTATCGCCGTCGCTGCGTTCGTCGTCATCGCCACCAGCGCCCCCGCTGCCGATTTGCGCCCCGCCAGTGGATTTGTCCTTCCTGACGGGAAGTTTGTTGCTGACTGCGATCACTTCGATGTGGTCGCTGACATCGATGCCGAGGCTCGCTTTGTTGATCAAGGCGTCAAAACGTTCATCGTGTGAACGCAGGGCGTTGAGGATTTGCCAAACCACGCGATAGCGGTCGTTGTCATTGAGCGCTTCTTCTGGCGTCATCCCAGCAGGCACGCCAATAGGCAGGATCACATAACCCATGCGCTTGCCTTCGAAGCGGCGCATGACCCGACCCACCGACTGAACCACATCAATCTGCGACTTGCGCGGATGCATGAAAAGAATGGCATCGAGCGCAGGAACATCTACGCCTTCGCTCAAGCAACGAGCATTACTGAGAATACGAGCAGCGTAGTCACCATGGTCTTCTTTCAACCAATCAAGATGACTATTTCGCTCCTTCGCACCCATGGTTCCATCAACGTGGTGCACGTCGCAAAGCAAAGTCTCGGCGTCACCCAAGGCAGCACGACCTTCTTCAGAGGCGACATATTCGCTGACTACGCCTTGGAACTCGGTGCGGATTAGCTTTGACGCGGCAATATCTTTACAGAACGCAAGAGCACGACGCATCGGCTGCCCGTCACCATTCAACTCGTCCTTCAGCCCAGACTTAATTAACGCCTTGTAGCACCCGATGATCTTGGTGGCATCATCGAGCTTTAATTCACTCCCGCCGTCAGCCAATCGATTCTGCACGCCACCAGAGACCATCGCCTCATCGACCGCCAGCACCAGCACTTTGTAATCGGTCAACAATTGGTTTTCGACTGCCCAACCGAAGCCGCGTGTGAACAGCGTTTCGCCGAAAAGCTCTGCGTCATCCATCGACGCGAGGACAGCCGATACATCGCTTGCCTTCGCTTTCACCGCATCGCCAAACACGCGTGGCGTGGCGGTCATGTAGAGCCGCTTCTTGGCTGCGATGAAATCTTGTTTGTGGACCTTTACGAAGTTGCTCTCATCCTCCCCAGCTAGCGTCGCGCCAGTAGTGCGGTGAGCTTCATCACAAATGATGAGGTCGAACTCAGGGAAACCGTGGAGCTTTTGTGCGTCGCTGATCACTTGAATAGATTGGTAGGTTGAAAACACCACAGTCATGCGCCCCGGCGCATGACGTGATGCTCTGCTCGAAAGCTTAGTGGCGTTGGTGGTGGCAGGGTAATCGAGGTCGTGCAGTTCGATCTCGGCTATGTCATCCTTATCCTTTCGCCGCTTTCCAACGGCGGCATCCGAACAGACGGCGAAGGAACGTAGCGGTGTTTGGCTATCGATGGTCCACTCGCGGATTGTCTGGCTCATCAGTGCCAGAGACGGGACGAGCACGAGAACATTGCCGCCAGTGCCAACCAACGTCTCAGCAATCTTCAATCCCGTGAAGGTTTTGCCAGTGCCGCAAGCCATGATGAGCTTACCGCGATCAGCCTCCGCCAGCCCTGATCGCACAGCATCGAGCGCCTGTTCTTGATGCTTCCTTAGTGCTTTTGGTGGGGCAATATTGATCTCTTCACGCTCGAACCAAGCAGCCCAATCAATAGGGCTTTCTTCAAGCCGATCTAGACTGATTGTGGTGATGTTGAGATCATCAAGCAGTGCTTCCGCGTTCGAACTCCACGGCGCACCAGTCGTCTCGATGACCAGTCCACGTGCAAAATGCTTCTGCTGGGACGAACTTAGGAAGCTGTCGATGTCCTTCTTCTGGATGCGATACCCTTCAGCGTAAAACTTACACTGGACCGCGCAGAATGTATCCTCGCCCCGAATTTTGGCGACGGCATCGATTCCGATGTCAGCAGCCGACAAAGAGTGCGTTCTCGCCCAGTCAGAGAACAGCCAAGCATCCTCATATTCCTGCTGCATGCCCGAATCGTGTTTTAGGAACGCAACCGCAAGACGTTCAAAATAGGTGCCTTTCTCACGTTCTGATCTGGAGGAATCGCGGAATTGTGCAAGAAGTTGACGAATTGGCGTGGACATTAGACCCCCTTGGAGAACAGCACGCTAAACGCGCTCAAGGCTAGCGCCAAGGGGCTTTTGAACAGATAATCGTTTTATCTGTGGAGTAGGAAAAGATGCTGAATGATTAGGCGGAAAGACCGCTAGCGGAATAAAAGAAACGGCACCGCAGCTACTTGCACGCGTTGAGAAGATACTTGGCAAAATGAACTATGGCTTGCCGCGCAGCTTCTGGTGTCGCCGTGATGTCGCCAAACTGCGCAGTGGTTTTGATAACAATATTTGGACGAGGGTCTTCGCCCACGCACCGCATGTCGGCGGCATTTTCGACGATAATCGACGAAACCATGTTCCATCCATCCAGCTTGGCAGCGTCAGGATGAAGCAGTTCCTCCGCTGTATGCGGTGAGAGCGGCAAAACTTCGATGGTGAGGTGATAGCCATCAAACCCGCCCTCCTCCTGCACCAATTCAATATTGTGGACGCGCAATCCGTTGCTCACGTTAGCTGGCTTCAGTTACGTTGCTAACATTGCCAGCGCCGTAAAGATGCTCCGCTTGGCGCTTTGCGGAATTCCAATCATGTGCTTCGACCGTGACCTTCTGTGGTCCACCTTTGCCGCCAATTTGTCGCACCGTAACCGTCCACCGCTTCATACGCTCACCTCCATCTTACATATGCGAAAACTGCATATGCGATTTCAGCATGTAGTCAAAGCTGGTTATTGGGGCTGGCGGATTTCATGTCCAAATCTGTATTTTCGGACGCTCATCGAGCACTGGTGGAAACCCTTACGGCTGTCCGCAAGGAGACGGGTATGCACCAAAGCGATGTGGCGGCTAGGATCGGTAAAGATCAGTCTTTCATATCCAACATCGAGCGTGGACAGCGACGGGTTGATATGGTCGAGTTTTTTGCGATCACAAAAGCCATGGGATTAGACTCCGTTGTCGTGTTCCAACGCATTTCCGATGCCATGCCCAAGGACATCGAAATCTAGCGAACTTTATGGGTTTGCATTCAAGCAAATTCGATCAGTGAATAGCGAAAAAGCGCAGAACTTGATTAATATCTAATCGAGAAACATAAGCAGGCACTCGATCGATCCTATTTCGTGCATATGAAAGCGGACGGGATAATGGGAAACAATATCACCAAATATACAGGTTTATTTTGTTACCTAAGACGCGTGCTACTGCCAAAATTCAAGTTAAGTCTACGACACAGGATTTGGAAGAATGAGAAAAGCAATAATTTTAGGTCTTTTGATACTGGCTGGTGCACCTGTGATGGCACAGGTTAAGGAAGTCGCTTACACACAGATAATCGAGAATGTGCCAGCAGTCGGCATTAGAAAGACAGTCAGTGTTGGCTCGAACATTCACGAGTATAGTAAGTCATTCTCCTTTGACGCGCCTGTAACTGAAATCGAAATGAAAGGCGGTCAGTGGTTGCTGCCGCTGGTTGTTCCTGCTGGCACCGTGCTGCGGCAGGTCGAATCGAAATCCAAGTTTAAGGCTTGCACTGATGATGGTCAGGGACCGTGCGGGCTGGATGATGATGGTGATGGAACCTTTGATCGTATGGCACAGGATTTTGTTACATCGGCATTGAAGCTTAAAGTGAAGGTGCCATACGCAATGAAACGTGTCGTGGTTGATTCAAACGAAAGCTTTAAACAGGTCATTCTCTACCAAGGCGCGACCAGCGATACACTACGATTGTCCTATCGAGAATTCAAAAACAACATGGCGCGTGATGCGTTTACGGAGGAATTGACTATTCCCCTGACGAAGACTTTTCCGCAAGATGTAGCAGTGAAAGCTGTGAAGCTGCGCATTCATAATATCGATGGTCTTGGTCTGACCTACGAGGTATTACCCTGAAGCGTCGAATTCGAATGGGGTCAAAATGAAAAAGATAATGATCGCAGCTTTGCTTGCAACGAGTGCGACACCCGCCATGGCAGCACCTTTTACACTCAAATGTTTCATCGAAAAATCGTCTGGAGACGGTAAGTTTCTATTTTCATTGAATGAAAATGAAGGACAAGCCGCCATTGATACAGGCGCAGCAGTCTTAACGAAGCGAGCTATGTTTACGCCAGAAACCGTCAAAATTGACATGGGTTCGGACAGCATTATGGTGAGTTTTATAGAGATCAATAGAACTGACTTATCGATCAAGCGCGTTATTCAAGTTTCCACAAATGCGCCATACGTAAGTAACGGGAAGTGTGAACTTTACACGCCACCCAATCGAGCATTCTGAAAATAGGAGAGCCTATGTTCTCCCTCATTATCTCTACTTCTCTTTACGTGCTGCGGTAGGTAGTAAGACAAATGCCAAAGCCTATCAAGCGACCGATTGACGACATTCAGAAATCATGTCGCCGAACGCTAAAAATTATTTCAGAGTCCGCGCCTGTGGGCACAACTGTAATGCTTTGTCCTGCTAACCTCTCGTTCGCTCCCTGCCCCGCAGCGATCTCCGTCGAGAATACAGAATTTCTGGTCGGTGAGGCACCCATCATGCCATTGCCGAACTGCATTGAGCCAGAACAGTGTATTTGCGTTTACAGCTTGCGCAACATTCCTGAATAAGCGGTGCGAGTAATATTATCCATTGCGGCATTTTTTCTCACGCCCGTCCTTTGGGGTTTCGTATGGGAACCCGAAGGCAGGGTTTGCAGAGACGGGTGGGCTTCGCCCTCTATCGGCAAGCGCGGCGCGTGTTCATCACATGGCGGTGTGGACCGATCGATCTCGTTACGTGGAATCGTCGTTACGATCACGACACTAGGCGCAACGGGCGGAATCTTCTTTTATCGTGAACTACTGAACGAGATAAAGCCACCGCCGCCACCTAAGATTACGCCGCAACGTCCTATCACCCCAGCACCAGCGCCGTCGCCTGATTACAAACCAAAAAGCTATCGCGGCGCATACCGAAAGCGCGCCAAGGCAGGACGCAACACACGGCGCTGTCCAAAGTGCAATCGCGGCATGGTTTTACGCAATGCCAAACAAGGTGCGAACGCGGGAAACAAGTTTTTAGGGTGCTCTAATTATCCGCGATGCACTGGCACCCGCGCAGTTTAGTTTAGCACCACGGTCGCCTACCACCTTCATACCACCTTGCCAGACCCTCACCGACAAGCGTTTGACCAACGCTCTGACCATTGACCATCACGATACGCAACAAGCGACCATATTGGTCCTTATCCCGATTGATGGATTGAAGAGTTATTGATCCGCTCTCCAATATTTCTTCTAGGCGATTGGTTGCGCGGTCGCCCAAATCCTTTTCAGACTGGCATCCATAATCGTGAGTTTCTGGCGTATCTATGTCGGCAATTCGGATTTTCTGACCGTTCATCCAAATGGTGTCGCCATCCACTACACAGTTGTAACCGCCGCCAATATGGCATCGATTGAAGTCAATTCGCTCGCTGACCTGTTGTGAATCCATAAAACCAATTTGCGTTGGTTGGGTTGTAAACCAACCCGAAAAATAAGCCTGTGTCAGCGCAATGGCGACAAAGAGTGTGGCGAAGAAAATAGTTAGCCGCATGATCACACTTTAATATGAGTTTCACCCGCGTCCAGATGCTGTTCATGGGCATTAGAACGTTTAGATGGAAGCCAAACCTTGCTTAGTTATAGATCGATCTCGTGAACACAGCCTCTGAGGTTCGATTTAGGCGGGCAGATATGACGCTATCGACATAGCGACACTGATAATGGAAACTGCGAGCAAGAGACCAAATCCGATCTTGGTGCGCCACGGTGTCGGCGTTTTGTTATTATCTTCGAACTCTTTCATCATCGCCGTGCGTGTAGAGCAAATGAGGGCGGAAGTCGATTTAGAGTTCTTGGTCAGGTTCAAGCATATGGACTGCTCGATCAAAAAACGGATGATAACCATATCCAGTGTTAAGGCTCAGCCCAGTTTCGACCCATTGATCTGACAAACCAATGGCGGATAAAGCCCAACCAGATTTCAGAATGTCGGCATCGATTTTGCGCAATGCATTACGCATTGAGTCACAATCTTCCACATACCAATCGTTCCCTTCAGGACCGATCACGGCGACGAAATACCCAAGGAAAGTATGGGTGTGCATTGAGAACATTGTGCCATTTCGTGATGAGCAGGCATAAGCTACATGCTCGATATCGAGTGCAGGATTCGTGGGCATTACCGCGCACATCGACTCTTCACCGAAATACTTTTTCCACGATCCTGCATTGCAAATTTGATGATAACGCATGCTGGTATTTAGTCCGCCGCATCCGACTGATAGACATGATCATTGCTTTGGTGTGCGATTATCTTCCGACCAGATTACGAGTGACTCACTGAGGTCAACAAAACGTTCGACGCGATCTTTTGAAGCGCCCCAAATGCACATCATCAATGCGAAAGGAGCAGGAGGGAGTTTCGTGCGATGCTCGTCGTAGAACGATAAACGGCGAGGAAGCAGCAACACATCCGCTTTGCCGAACACTCGATTTCGAAATGTGGTTGTCTCAGTTCGCGCTGGAAATAGACCGATGACGATTTCGACTTCGTTGTTTTCATAAGCATCGGCACATCGACCTATCCACTGAGTGAGATCGCTGTAAGGCGGATTCACAAATGCAAGCCGTCCCGACCAAGGGGTAACCAAACCGTCTTCAGTTTCGGTAAGATATATCTCTGCATCGACAAACCCGTTCGGGTCAGATGCTGGATCAATTGAAATAGGACCGAACGCTTCGACGACTGCATCAACAAGATCGGGGGGTGTAAGTCGCACGTCCTTTTTTATCTGCCAGTGGGCACGAATATGGGCAGCGGCAGATGCATTTGGTGCAAGAACTGCAATGATAGCCGTCATCGATTTGACGGAGCCGACATTCCGTTCGACAGCACGTATGGTGGGCACTGAAACTTTTGCCTTCGAAGCTAATTCAGCTTGCGACATTTTACGGCGGAGTCTTGCAGATCGGATTTGGACCGAAGGGCAATCACCTGAGGCGAGTCCGACGATGCGGAACGCAATATGAGGGGTGATCTTAGAGAGCGTGGTCATATGACCAGCGCCATTTTCAAGATTGATAAGGGCGGGGCGACTGACGCCTGCGAGTGCAGCAAGATCGCTTTGTGTGAGCCCGATAGACTTTCGAGTTTGCCGAAGTGAGGTGCCAATATCCATAGAAAGAAACGCATACATTTTTGTAAGGCATTCTTTCCACTAATTTTTTAGTCGCGCGACTTGTTTTTTCAAAGCGCGAGACTTCTGATTTCGGGCAGCATCCTTCTCTTTCTTCATCAATAGAAATTGTTCCTGCTCTTCGGGCGTTCGATGGACGGGAGGGCGTCCAAGCTTATTCTGCTGCGGTATCTCGAAATCAATTTGAGCACATTGGAGCAAAGGCTCTGTGTAAGGAAGATTTTCAAAATATTTGTAAAGATATTCAGCCTGCCATTTGTCGAAGACCCATAAGGATACAGTTGAGGTGTCTGAGGGATTACGGACGCTTGTGCGGGTAACGAACTGCAAGATGGTTTCGGATTCAACACTTTCCGTCCAGCCTTCTGGTTCAGTTCCGCAGGCAATCAAAAGGCTACGAAGATTCGCACACGGCTTTGCAGCATACATAATCGCTGCGTTGCTGACATGCCGATAGCGGTTTGTTCCTGCTTGCTTGGGCAGTAGATATTTTGCTGGATCAAGCAGAAGCTGCGGCTTCACGGAATGCTCGTTACCTGACCATATAAAATCATCTTCACCCTGCGCCATGGCAATGTGCTTCCCAATCGACTTCAGCATCGCCTGACCTTCGTTGGACTCAAACAAGGTGCGCGACGCCCTCCGATATTCGCTAAAGTATTGGATATGCACGGCACGAGAGCGGCTCGAAAACGTATGTTGTTTTGGGCTAATGTCTATCCATTCAACGCCATCATATAGGAACCGTGACAATCTGCCGCCGATATCCGCCATATATCTGTTTCCGAGCAGTTCTACTCGCTTGAACACCGTTAGTTCGTTGAGTGAAAAAACGCTTGCCCAACACCATTGGACTTTGCGCGATGTCATCTGTTTCCACGACGATAAGTTACATAGCACGTGACGATCCGATTGAAGGCGGTCGGCTTCCAATACCCTCGAATGAAACACTGAAAGATGGCTATGTGACTGGTCGCTAAGCACGTCAGCCACCGAGAGTTTCGCGCCAGCGGGAGTGGCGGTGATAGCACTCCATGTTTTACTTATTGTGGACAATTCATAATTTGCTTCAAAATAAGCAGCGTCCAATGTCGTTCTTTTTTCTTCAAAATCCAAAAAGCGGGGCACCTCGTCAATCGTGATGCGCCAACCGTGGAAGCTCGAAAAATTACTGCGCAGCAGCGCTGCATGAGTTATAATTACAACAACATGATCGATGTTCTCATAGAGGGCTGGCAGATTTTCGATCTCTTTGGAAACGCTGTTGCCAACGTTGTTTTGGTCGCCATGCAGGTCTCTGACTACCAGCGACGGTATCCCCAAATTTTGTTTTTTCTGGTCAATTCGACCACGTATCTCTGCGAATGATTCCTTCCTTTCGGTAACGAAAATAGTTTTCGAAATTGTCGCAACTATTCTGTGAATAGCACGTTCGGTTTTGCCTGCGCCTGCGGGCGATTGATCAACATAGACTTTCATCAGACTGGACCGAACAGCCAATGTGATGGTCGTGGTCTATTGTCAGGCTGCTTACGTTTGCGTTTTGTCGCGGGCTTATTTTTTTTGAATTGCTTTGGGTCCGCAGCTTGGGCAGCCCTTTCAGCCTTTAAACGATTCCGTTTTTCTATTCGTTTGGCAAATCTGGCGGCGTCCCTACGGTAATAATCAATCATTTCTTTGGTTATGATAGGAGTCCACCGCTTTCTAAAGCGATGAGCGTCCCAGTTTAAGTTTCTACCCATCTATTCGATCCTATTAAGTGAATATCATTCAACTTAACAAAGTGATCTGCCATCTGCATTATTCGGATGTCCACCTGTGAAACATCTTGAACTTACCCATCCATTCGCCGATCTCGTCCGCATTAATTCTCTATATATTTGGAGAGTTATCTCGGACGCTGAGCTTGCTGATTGGCATCAGCCGCGCTCATCGTAAGGCGCTGCGAATTCGAGTTCG
>JACCDH010192696.1_pt1 | contig 16782 bp, 12 predicted proteins | sample 7442481 | NCBI WGS metagenome assembly JACCDH01 (sample SAMN15323433, study PRJNA562643) | freshwater metagenome | isolation source: river surface water | place: USA:Blue River Watershed | collected 2017-08-15
AGGATAGCGGCAGCTGTAAGTCAGCGCGACCGACGGCAGCCATCGCCGCTCCGGCAAGCTCAGCAAGCCGCCGAACAGTCCCGCATAGCGCAGGCCGCTGTGCACGAGCGCATCGAGGGTCGCGGCGCTGTGCATCCAGGCCGGCGCAACGAAGCCTTCGACGACCCATGCATGGGCCGCGAGGCAGGCAATGCCGGCGTCGAGCGCGGCCCGGGCCTCGTCGCTTCCGAGCGCGGCAAATTCGCCTTCGCTGCGCGTGAGCAGGCGACGCCGGACATAGTCGAACGGGTCATGCGGCCGCGGGCCGTCATCCCAGTGCGTGTAGCCATGCAGCACCAGTTCGTGCCCCGCGCTGCGCATCGCCTCTATCTCGTCGATGAAAGCGCCCGACGCCGGCCACGGCCGATGATGCCAGTACGGCACCAGCAGCAACCCCAGCGGCAAGTCCGCGACTTGTCGCAACGCATCGATCACCTTGCGACATTCCGCCCAGGTCTGCGGCGACACATCGTGCACGCTCACGCATAGCTGGCGCGCATTCACGGCGGCAGGCCCAGCGGTTCGCCCGCCGGCTCGCCGCGCATGTCGGCCAGCCATTGGTATTGCTGTACGAGCTGAGGCAGCACGCAGCTCCAGTCATGTTCGCGCTCGGCCTTGATCCTTGCCTGCTTTCCGAGCGAGGGCAAGTCGGCGCCGAACAAGTGAGTGATGCCGGCGGCGAGTCCGTCGGCATCGCCATGCTCGACCAGCAGGCCGCAGCGCTCGTTCACCAGTTCGCCCACGCCCCCTTGCGCCACGCCGAGCACCGGCACGCCGCAGGCCATGGCTTCCAGCGCCACCAGCCCGAAGGTCTCGTGAGCGCCGGGATGGACGAACAGGTCGCATGCAGCAATGCACGCGGCGAGCCTCCGGGGCTCGGACTGGAACGGCAGGCGCGTCACGCGCGACGGATCGAAAGCCAGTTTGCCGCTGCCGATCAGCAGCAGATGGTAGGCGCCGCCCAGGCCATGTATCGCATCGATCAGCGCGGACAGGTTCTTCTCGCGCGTGAACCGTCCGGCGTAAGCCACGAGGCGCGTCGATTGCGACAGGCCGAGGCTGGCGCGCAGACCGTCATCGCGCGCGCGCGGATTGAACACCGCCGTATCGACGCCGAGCGGTTGCCAGCGCACGTTGCGAACCCCCATCGCCTGCAGCGACGCGACGCAGCAGCGGCTCGGCGCGAGCACCAGGTCGAAGCGGCGATACAGCTGCGCGATGTAGCGCTCGGCCGCCTTGCGCGCGACCCTGCCGAAGCGCTGGCCCACCAGTTGCGGCAAATCGGAGTGATGAAAAGCGATCGCCGGCACGCCCAGCCTGCGGCTGGCCTCCAGCGCGCTCCATGCGCACTGGTAAGGGTCGCCAGCCTCGATCAGGTCGGGCGCCAGACGCAGCAGGCGGCGCGTCGCCATCGCCGACGACAGCGGCCAGCGAAAGCCGCGGCTCCACGGCAGCGGCAGGCTGGGCAAGGGCACCAGCTCGGGCTCATGAACGCCGCGCCGCACCGGCGCGACCACGCTGTGCCGGATCGCCGTGTGCTCGCGCAGCCAGCGTGCCTTCGCGCGCAGGTACGTGCCCGCGCCGCCGGTCTGCGCCGGATAGAACATGGTGATGTCGACAAGGTGCACTGGCCAGAGATGCACGGCCGCGAGACCGCGCTATCGCAAATGGCCAAGTTAAGCCGGCGCAGGCGCGCGCCGCTTGACGGCTGTCAATCAGTGGCGGAAATCGGCTGTGGCGGCTGAGCGCCGTCAGGATCGGCCAGCCACAGCTGGCCATCGACGGTGATCAGGGCCGTGACGATCGCGGGCACGGAGAACAGCGCCGCGCAGGCGGCGCGGTAGCGCCCGAGCTGCGCCTGGTAATCGGCGTGCTGCCATTCAAAAAGATTGCGCTTGTAATCGAGGATCCACAGCGCATCGGCGAACACGACGAGACGGTCGATGCGCATCGCCTCGCCGCCGTGCACGATTTCCATTTCGTTGCGCGCAAACTCGTAGCCGGCCGGATCGAAGAAGCGCTTGAGCGAGGGTGAGGACAGTATCCGACCGGCCTGCGCACAGGCCAGCGCCGCCTCCTCCTCGCTGCAACCGAGCCAGCGCGCGACCACACTCGCGGCCGGCACTGCCACCGGCCACAGGCCCGGATTGGTCAGCCTTTCCATCAGCGCATGCAGGCGCTTGCCTTCGAGCGTGGCCTCGTTGTCCTCGTCCTTCGGCCGCGGCGGCGCGGGCAGCGGATCGGGACGGAACAGCGGCAGCGTGAACGGCTGCGTCCCGTCGGCGTCATCGCTCGCGGCGATCTCCGGCAGGAACTCGCTGGCGCACAGCAGGCGCCCATACCAGCTGTCCTTCTTCACGCCATCGTCGTCGTCCTTGCCGCTGTGCACGCCGCTGATGACCAGCAATTGTTTCGCGCGCGTCGCCGCTACGTACAGCAGGTTCCAGTTCTCCTGCAGGCGGTCCGACTCTTCCTTGTCGAAATGCGCGCTGCGCGACACGCCGCGCTCGGCCGTCTTGCCGAATACCGAGAAATGACGGGGCGCCTCGTCCTCCGGCGGCCACACGCACAGCACGCCCGCCTTGTCCTTGCCGCCGTCGCTGTGATTGGCGCCCATCATCGCGACCACCTCGGCCTCGAGCCCCTTCGAGCCATGGATGGTCATGATGCGCACCGCGTCGAGCGCGGCATCGATGTCGGCCTCGTCTGGCGCGTCCTGTTCGCTGCCGCGCTGCTTGCGGCGCAGGTGCTCGAGGAAACGCGCGATGCTCGGGTAGCGTCCCGCGTCGAGTTCGAGCGACAGCGCGACGAAGGCCTGCAGGTTGCCCAGCACCTGCAATCGCGTCTCCGACGGCGACGCGATCGCATAGCGCTGCAGCAGCTCGCCCTCGTGCAGCACGCGATCGAGCAGGTCATGCACCGGCAACTGGTGCGACACCAGCCGCCACCCTGCCAGCAATGCATGCGCGCGCAACAGCGGCGACGAAGCGAGGCCTTCATCGACCATGCGCTGCGCGCGATGCCACCAGCTGCCTTCGCCGTCGCGACTTGCCAGCGCGATCAGGTCGGCGTCGTCGCATCCGCCGATCGGCGACTTCAGCACCTGGGCCAGCGCGAGGTCGTCGGCCGGCATCGTCATCCAGCGCAGCAGCGCGATCAGGTCGCTCGCCTCGAGCGTGTCCAGCAGCCCGCCGGCACGGCTGGAAATGAAGGGTACGCCGGCTGCGCGCAGTCCGCGCTCATAGGATTGAAGATGGGTGCGGCTGCGCACCAGGATCATCATCTCCGACCACTTCAGCGGCCGGCCATCCTTGGTGAATTGCGCGCGCGCCTGCCGCAGCGCATGGCCGACCAGTTCACCTTCCTGCTGCCGCCGCAGGTCATCTGCCTCGACCGGCGGCTCCGTCAGCGGATCGCGCAGCGCGAACCCTTGCGCAACGTCGTCGGCAGCCTTGTCGCCACGCACCAGCGGCAGGCGCCACACCGCGCCCGTATTGGCGGAGCGAGTGCCCTGCGGGTCGTACAGTCGGTTGCCGCGCATCGCTTCGTTCAGCACCTGCACGATCTTGTCGGCGTTGCGCCAGGTGACGCTGGTGCGCAGGTTCGCCGCTTGCTGCTGCGCCAGCAGATCGCGCGCCGAATGGAACACGCGCGGCTCGGCGCGCCGGAAACGGTAGATCGACTGCTTGGGGTCGCCGACGATGAACACACTGGGACGGTGGCCGTCGCCATCGTAGGCCTCGAGCCAAGCGCGCACCACTTGCCATTGCAGCGGATTGGTATCCTGGAACTCGTCGATCAGCACATGCTTGTAGCGCGCATCGATGCGCGAGTGCAGGTAGGCCGCATGTTCGGGATTGTCCAGCAGCCGGCGCGCGTACAGTTCGAGATCGGCGAAGTCCATCTTGCGCTGGTCGGCCTTGATCGCATTGAAATGACCGATCACGGCCGCGCCTATCGCGAACATCGCCTCGTTGAGCCGGCGTACCGTGATCTCCGCGCTGCGTGCGCGCAGGCTGGTCAGCTCCTCGCACAGCGCGAGCCATTCGGCATAGAACGCGTCCTGTTCGGCGTCGGACATCTTCGCGGCCTGCGCCTTGGTCAGCTTCTTCGAGCGCGGCTCGCCGCCCTTGGTCAGGAAGGCGTCGCAAAGCAGGTCGAAGGCCTCCAGGCTCGGGCCCGCCGTCAGCCCGGTCTCGATCTGGACCGCGACTTCCTGCTGCGACGCGGTGCCGGTGCCAAACACGCGCGCCATGTCCTGCATCCGCTGGTACAGCAGGCCGTCGTCCCATAGCGACAGCCGCGCATCGCGCTCGCCATCCCTGCCGCACGCATCGATCAGCTGCTGCAGCGGATCGCCGCTGTCGTTCATGATCGCCCACTCGACGCGCTTGTCGAGGAAGGCCTCGACCAGTTCCTTGCCGCTCCAGTCGCCGGCAATCCGGTACACCGTCATCAGCGCGTCGCGCAGCGGCGCATTCGCCGCATCGTTCAGCGACTGCATGAAGCGCAGCCATGCGGACTCGGCGATCTCGGCCGTGCTTTCTGCCAGCGCCAGCCCGTGCGGAACGCCCGACGCCAGCGGCGCGACCTGCAGCAGCCGGATGAACCAGCTATGGAAGGTATCGACCGACAGCCCGTGCGGGCTGGACAGCACCTTCGCGTACAGCTGGCGCGCCTCCGGCAGCTTTTGTTCTGCCTGTTCGCGCGTCAGCCCGCGCACGGTCAGTTCGTGCAGCAGCTTTTCGCTGTCCGGCTCCAGCGCAAACTGGCGCAGCAGCCTGATGAGGCGCTCGCGCATCTCGTCGGCAGCCTTGCGCGTGAACGTGATGGCCAGCAGCTCGGCCGGCTGCGCGCCAGCCAGCAGCAGGCGCAGCATGCGCGACACCAGCAGCCAGGTCTTGCCGCTGCCGGCGCAGGCTTCCACGATCACCGAGCGCGCCGGATCGCAGGCGATGCGATTGAACTCGTCCGCATCGATGGCGCGGTCGTCTGCGAACAGCTGGTTGGCGGACATTGTCACCATGCCCCCTTGCGGCACAGGCCGCGCATCTCGCACCATTCACAGCTCGGGCCGACGCCCGACGCCGGAAGCGCCGCGCCGTTCGCGATCGCCTGCAGGTTGCCGCGCAGCTGCACATGCAGCGCCTCGCGCCACTGGTCGAGGTCCTCGGCCGGCACCGTGTCCGGCGTGTCTTCGTCGATCGTCACATAGGCCGCGTGCGCGGGCGCCGGATCCACCAGCAGCGCATAGAACGGCAGCTGCTGGTCCTCGCGGCGCTTCAAGCGGTCCTTGAGCGCGGCCTTCTTCGTGGTCTTGTAGTCGATCACCATCAGCTCGCCGTCGGCATTGCGGTCGGCGCGGTCGAGCTGGCCGACCAGTTGCACCGAGCCGTCGTCCCATGACAAGGTCTTTTCCCGCCAGTCTTCCCCGAACGCGAACTGCCAGCCGCGCGCCTCCTGCGCGTTCGCCCAGTCGACGTAGGCATCGCGCCTCGCTTGCCAGCGCGACTTGAAGCCCAGCGCCGCTGGCTGCGTCGCGATGATCTGGTCGAAGACTGCGTCGCTGATGGCCGCCATCAGCGCGTGCCGCTCGCGCACCGGCGTGCGCTGCTCACTGACCGCTTCGTGATATTGCTTCAGTATCTGGTGCAGCCAGTCGCCGTAATTGCGGCGCTCGGGCAACTCGACGATCTCGTCGGCGGCCGACAGCGCCAGCATGCGCGACGCGAAGAACTGGTACGGGCACGCGACCAAGCTGTTGTAGCCGCTGGCCGACAGCCTGGCCGGCAGCAGCGCCGGCGCGGCCGGCCCGGGCCGCGACAGCGATACAGGCTGCAGCGTTTCGGCATGCTGGCGCGGATGGTGGCGCGGCAGGCTGCCGGCGCCCGCCATCTCCAGCGTCAGCTCCAGCCTTTGTATCCACGGGCTAGGCGCGACCTCCTCGCCGTCGCGCCTGGCCTGCCATGACAGCACGACCTCGGGACAGCCGACCAGCAAGGCCGCGAATTCGCGCAGCTGCTGGCGCTGCCGGCTCTCGCGCGTCTGCAGTCCCAGCTCGCGCCGCACCGCATTCGCAAAGAACAGGGTCTCGGCCGGGCGCGACGGCAGGTGCTCGGCGTCGGCGCCGACCACGATGGCCGCATCGAACGCGCGCAGCGTGCTGCCGTTGAGCGGCACCATCATCACGCGCCGGTCGTCGCGCGGCGCGCTGAACACGGTCTGCTCCATCTGCAGGTCGACCAGCGCGCGCCACTCGGCCAGCGTGAAGCGCTGCGCCAGCCGCTCGCAGTCGCGCGCCAGCTTCGCGAGCATGTCGCTGACCTGCGCACCTGCCTTGTCTTCGGCGATGGCCTGCGCGCAGCCGAGCGCGTCGAATACGGCGCGGGTCGCGGCCACCCACTCGGCCACGCTGCGCCCCGCACGATAGCGCTGCGCCTCGCGGGCGATGGCCGCCACCAGTTCGCCGGCCGGCTGCAGCGCGCCGAGCGCGCGGTGCAGCGCATCCCAGCCGGCGTCCGGCGGCACCGCGACCAGCGCCGCTTCCATCGCGCTGCGCTGCGCAGGATCGGCCAGCGCCGGATGCTGCAGGAAAGGCGACTTGAGGAAATCGAGCAGTCGCGCGACGTCGCCGCCGGAGGCGGCCAGTTCTATCCATGCATGCAGCACCGCCGCCGCGCGCGTGGTGGAAAGCTTCCAGCCGGTCTCGTCGGCGACCACCACCTGTGCGCGCTCGAGCAGCGCGCGCAGGCGGCGCGCGACCACGCGGTCCTGTGGGATCACGGCAATCCGCTCCCGGCCCTGCGCGATCCAGTCGACGATGGTCTGCGCGGCCGCCTGCGCCTCGTGTTCCATGCCCGTGGCTTCGTGCAGCGACACGCCGGCGGGCAGCGCTATGCTTGCTTCCTGCCCGGGCTCGCCGTCGAGCAGCTCCGGCCAGCTGCGCGCGAACGCGGCAGGCAGCGCCGGGGCAGACCAGTCGACCTGCAGCAGCTCGACCGGATGGCGCTGCGCCCATGCGGCAAGGAAGGCCGACTCCAGCGCATCCGGCTCCCACGGCGAGCACCAGAACAGCGGGAATGCCGCTGAGGCTGCCGCGCGCTGCAGCGCCGCGTGGCGCGCAACGCCGGGGTCGCGCGCGTCGCGCTCGACCTGCCACAGCTTCCACACCAGATGCGCCTCGTCGGACAACAGGCCGGCGGCACGCGGCGAGAGTTGCGCCAGCGCGGCCTTCCAGCGGTCCTCGACCTCGTCGCCCTGCGCAAGCGCGGACGGCAACAGCGCCGCGGTCAGTTCGTCGGCAATCGCGATCAGGGTCTGCGCCAGAGGAAGAAGGTCGGTATTGCGGCGCGCATCGAAGGCTTTCTTCAGCCAGCCGGTCTCGCGCAGCGACGCGTACAGCTCCATCAGCCGCTCGGTGGGCGTGGCCGGATCGGCCGCGATATCGGGCGGCTGTTGTTCCAGCCAGGAGTCGAGCGTGCGGATCTGTGGCGGGATGAAGCTGCCGCCCAGCGCCTCCGAGAGCGCATTGCGCAGCAGCGTGATGTGGGTGAAGGTCGGCACCAGCACCAGGCAGGACGCCAGCCCCGACGCCTGCGTCCGCGCGATCAGCTGGCGGGCGGCCTGCGGCCAGAAACCGGGGCCGGGCGGGATCTTGTGGACGGGCTGGGACATGCGGGCGATTTTCCGGGTTCGCGGGTGTTATCGACAGGCATTGTATGCGACTCCTCAAGCCCGGCTGCGCAAAGGCACACTTTCCCGAAAAATGGGTTATGATTCGCGCAGAGTTCCCGCCGCGCCTCCTCCTGCAGCAAATCCCTCTATGAAGACGAGCGCCACATTGCAATGTGGGCAGCAGGCGAAGCGCAAGCCGTTTTGCGACACAATAAAAAGCGGGCCGTTTCCCCCTCTTGCTGAGGACAACATGAGCGACAACATCAAACACATTTCCGACAGTTCTTTCGAGACCGACGTGCTGAAGTCCGACAAGCCGGTGCTGGTCGATTTCTGGGCCGAGTGGTGCGGCCCCTGCAAGATGATCGCCCCGATCCTCGAAGAGGTCGCGAAGGAATATGACGGCAAGATCCAGATCGCGAAGATGGACGTCGACGCGAACCAGGCCGTGCCGGCGAAGTTCGGCATCCGCGGCATCCCGACGCTGATCCTGTTCAAGAACGGCGTGCCCGCGGCGCAGAAGGTCGGCGCACTGGCCAAGGGCCAGCTGACGTCCTTCATCGACAGCAATATCTGACAATGTTCATTGCGGCAGCGCGCCCGCGCTGCCGCACTTTCCTTCCCCTGTCAACGCAGTCCCCTCCCCCACCTTTTTAGCCCGTGAACGAAACGGGACCTGACCATGCATCTTTCTGAACTCAAGGCACTCCATGTGTCCGCACTGCTCGAGATGGCCATCGGCCTCGACATCGAGAACGCCGCCCGCCTGCGCAAGCAGGAGCTGATGTTCGCCATCCTGAAGAAGCGCGCGAAATCCGGCGAGCAGATCTTCGGCGACGGCGTGCTCGAAGTGCTGCCGGACGGCTTCGGCTTCCTGCGCTCGCCCGACGCGAGCTACATGGCGTCGACCGACGACATCTACATCTCGCCGTCGCAGATCCGCCGCTTCAACCTGCACACCGGCGACTCGATCGAAGGCGAGGTTCGTACCCCGAAAGATGGCGAGCGCTACTTCGCGCTGGTCAAGGTGGACAAGGTCAACGGCGAGCCGCCGGAGGCGTCGAAGCACAAGATCCTGTTCGAGAACCTGACGCCGCTGCACCCGAACAAGCCGCTGCTGCTCGAGCGCGAGATGCGCGGCGAAGAGAACATCACCGGCCGCATCATCGACATGATCGCGCCGATCGGCAAGGGCCAGCGCGGCCTGCTGGTCGCGTCGCCGAAGTCCGGCAAATTCGTGATGCTGCAGCACCTTGCGCATGCGATCACGGCGAATCATCCCGACATCACGCTGATCGTGCTGCTGATCGACGAACGTCCGGAAGAAGTGACCGAAATGCAGCGCTCGGTGCGCGGCGAAGTGGTCGCCTCGACCTTCGACGAACCGGCCACGCGCCACGTGCAGGTCGCCGAGATGGTGCTGGAAAAGGCCAAGCGCCTGGTCGAGATGAAGAAGGACGTGGTGATCCTGCTCGACTCGATCACGCGACTCGCACGCGCCTACAACACCGTGATCCCGGCCTCGGGCAAGGTGCTGACCGGCGGCGTCGACGCCAACGCGCTACAGCGCCCGAAGCGTTTCTTCGGTGCCGCCCGCAACATCGAGGAAGGCGGCTCGCTGACCATCATCGCCACCGCGCTGATCGAGACCGGCAGCCGCATGGACGACGTGATCTATGAAGAATTCAAGGGCACCGGCAACATGGAAGTGCACCTTGAGCGCCGCCTCGCCGAGAAGCGCGTGTACCCGGCAATCAACCTGAACAAGTCCGGCACCCGCCGCGAAGAGCTGCTGATCAAGCCGGACGTGCTGCAGAAAGTCTGGATCCTCAGGAAGCTCTTGTACGGAATGGACGAGATCGAGGCGATGGAGTTCATTCTTGACAAGATGAAGGCGACGAAGAACAACGTCGAGTTCTTCGACATGATGCGGCGCGGCGGGTCGTGATGCCCTTGCGGGCATGAATGGTGGGTAGAGCCGCAGGCGAAACCCACCAATCCCGCCAAAATTGCCCAAGTCCCTGATTCCATTTATAATCTGCGGTTCCCTTAACCGGGCAAGTGACCGTCAACCGGGTCAAGAGGCAGTACGGACCGACGAAGTGACGATTGGCTACCCAACGATAGCGAGAATGAAATGAAAGAAGGCATCCACCCGGATTACCGCGAAATCGTCGTGCACGACCTGTCGTGCGACTTCAAGTTCATCACCCGTTCGACCATCCAGACGCGTGAGACCATCAACTTCGAAGGCAAGGACTACCCGCTGGTGAAGATCGAAGTGTCGTCGGAATCGCACCCGTTCTACACGGGCAAGCACAAGATCGTCGATACCGCCGGTCGCGTCGACAAGTTCCGCCAGAAGTTCGGCAAGGTCGGCTCCAAGACCCAGGCGGCAGGCTGATCTTCCGCCACTGCCTCATCAAAAATGCCGCCTCGTGCGGCATTTTTGTTATGTTTGCGGCAAAATGACCGCACCCCAGACTCACCTCCCCTGAATTCCCACGGATGAAGCCTGTTCGCCTGCCAGCCGCCGCCACGCTCGCCTTGCCGCGCTGGGGGCTGGCCGCCCTGTGCCTGATGTACATCCTGCCGGGCATCATCCGGCGCGACCCGTGGAAAGTCGACGATGCGTCCGGCTTCGGCATCATGTGGACCATGGCCCACGGCTCGCTGGCCGACTGGCTCGCGCCCAACATCGTCGGCCTGTCCATGCCGGCCGAGGCCCCGCTGCCGCACTGGATAGGCGCGCTGATGATCAGCCTGTTCGGCTGGGTCGCCGGCGATGCGCTGGCGGCGCGACTGTCCATCCTCGTCTTCTTTGTCATCGGCGCCGTCGCGGTCTGGCGTACGGCCTTTGTGCTCGGCCGGCGCGCCGAAGCGCAGCCGCTGAAGCTGGCCTTCGGCGGCCAGCCGGCAGCAATCGACTATGGCCGCACGCTGGCCGACGGCGCGCTGCTCATCTATGTCGCCTCGCTCGGGCTGCTGCTGCGCAGCCATGAAACCGCCGCGCCCGCGCTGCATGTGTCGCTGGTGGCCGCCGTGCTGTACGGCGCGGCCTGCCTGTTCGACCGGCCGGGCACACGCGCTGCCGCCGGACTGGGTCTCGCCACCGGCCTGCTGGCGCTGACGCACACCTGGATCACACCGCTGCTGCTGCTGATCGCCGTCGTCGCGATCGCGTTGCTGCACTACCGCCATGCGCTGGCGCACGCGCTGCTGGTGGCGCTGCCGATCGCCGTCACGCTGCCGGCCTGCTGGCTGCTCGCGCGGCAGCTGCTGGTGCCGGACGCACAGATCACGCCGTGGCTGACCGACAGCCTGCGCGACATCGGCCTGCCGACGCTCAGGGACGGCGGCTCGCTGCTGAAAGCGCTGGTCTGGTACACGTGGCCGGCCTGGCCCATCGCGGCGTGGGCCGCTTACGCATGGCGCTCGCAAGCGACGCTGCACATCCTGCTGCCGGCTGGCGCCGTATTGCTGCTCTCGCTGCCGGTGGTCTTCGTGCCGGGCCACAATGACTACCAGCTGCTGCCCCTGTTGCCGCCGCTGGCGATACTGGCGACCTTCGGCCTGCCGACCCTGAAGCGCGGCGCGATCAACGCGATCGACTGGTTCTCGGTGATGACGCTGTCGGCGATCGCCGGTTTCATCTGGCTGGGCTGGATCGCGAAGCAGACCGGCTGGCCGGCCGGGCTCGCGAAGAGCGCCTTCAGGTATGCACCCGGCTTCAAGCCCGAATTCAACCTGTTCGCGCTGTTGCTCGCGCTGGCCGCAAGCGTCGGCTGGCTGCTGCTGCTGCACTGGCGGCTCGGCCGCCGGCCGCCAGTGCTGTGGCGCGCGGTCGTGCTGTCGACCGGCGGCCTCGTGCTGTGCTGGGTGCTGCTGATGACGCTGTGGCTGCCCTGGCTGAATTACAGCCAGAGCTATGCACCGGTCGCGCAGCAGCTGGGCACGAGCCTGCCCGACGGCCACCGCTGTGTCGACACCATAGGCGTGGGCCCGGCGCAGCGCGCATCGTTCGCGTATCTTGGCGGCGTGAAGTTCAGCCGCCCCGGCGACGAGCCCTGCGACTTCCTGCTGGTGCAGGACGACGGCCTGCGCCGCAAGGGCGCGCAAATGAAAAAGGTCGACGGCAACCTGACGCTGCTGTGGCAGGGCCGCCGCGCGGCCGACCGCCACGAATTCTTCCGCCTGTTCCGGCGCGACGCGCCATGAGCCTGCGCGAGGACGCACGCGCCGCCACCTCGTTCACTTCCCGGGTCGCGGCGCTCGCGTGGCCCATCCTGGTCGGGCAGCTCGCCGTCATCATGAATGGCGTGGCCGACACGATGATGACGGCGCGCTACTCCGCGACCGACCTTGCGTCGCTCGGACTGGGCGCGTCGGTTTATGTGAGCATCTTCGTCGGCCTGTCGGGCGTAATGCAGGCGCTGTCGCCCATGATCGGTCAGTTGTACGGCGCGAAAAGATATGACGCGATCGGCGACGAGGTCAGGCAGGGCGTGTGGCTGGCGATCTTTTTGTCCGTGATCGGCAGCGCGCTGCTGCTGCGCCCTGACTTCCTGCTCGACATCGCCGAGGCGCCGCCCGAGCTTGAGCACAAGGTGCGCGAGTATCTGGCGCTGCTTGCGCCGGCGCTGCCGGCGACGCTGGGCTTTCGCATCTATGCGTCGCTGAACAATGCGATCTCGCGCCCGCGCATGGTGATGGCCATACAGGTGGGCTCGGTGCTGCTGCTGAAGCTGCCGCTGAACGCGCTGTTCATCTTCGGCGGCCTCGGACTGCCAGCGCTCGGTGCGGCCGGCGCCGCGATTGCCACCGGCATCACCGCGTGGCTGGCGCTGGTCGCCGGCTGGCTGATCGTGCGGCGCGACGTGTCGTACCGGCCTTTCCGCATCATGGGGCATGGCCTCGGCAAACCGTCGTGGCCCGCGCAGGCCGCGCTGCTCAAGCTTGGCGTGCCGATGGGGCTGTCCTACCTGATCGAGGTGACCGCATTCACTTTCATGGCGCTGTTCATTGCGAGGCTGGGCAGCAATACGCTGGCCGCGCACCAGATCACCGCCAACTTCGGCACCGTGCTGTACATGCTCCCGCTGTCGGTCGCGAATGCGACCGGCACGCTGGTCGCGCAGGAAATCGGGGCCGGCCGGCTGGCCGCCGCACGGCACGCGGGCGATGCGGGCGTGCGGCTGGGCATTGCGCTTGCCGTCGCGATCGGCGCGCTGGTCTGGTTCGCGCGCGAATGGATCATCGCGCTGTACACGCCCGATGCGCAGGTGGCGGCGGCGGCGATGCCACTGTACTTTTTCATCGCGTTTTATCAGCTGTTCGACGCGCTGCAGGTCGGCACCGCATTCGTGCTGCGCGCGTACAAGGTCGCCACCGTGCCGACCGTCATGTACGCGGTCGCGCTGTGGGGCATGGGGCTGGGCGGCGGCTACCTGCTCGGCTTCGACGTCTTCGGCGGCACGCCTGCGATGCTGCAGGGCGCTGCAGGCTTCTGGCTTGGCAACAGCGTCAGTCTCGGCCTGGTCGGCGCGGCGCTGGTGTGGTATCTGCGGCGCGTGCAGCGGGTGCGCGAGCGCGAAGGCTGAACGGCCGCGTCAGGCGGCTTCGGGATTGGGATCCGGCACCGGATCTTCCTGCGGCACCGGCGGCGGTACCTCTTCCTCGAAGGGCTCGTCATCCGGCGACGGCACTGGCGCGCGATGCATGAACGTCTCAGCTCCGGCGTCGCGGCTCGCCGCGACGGATCATCCGGCGCTCGGTCGGATGCGAGAACGCGCGGAACTCCATGTTCACCACGCCGATCGCGCCCGGCGGCCCGTTCACGAAATCAAATCCGCTCTTCACCGGGAAGAGCACATTGTCGAGCAGGACCACATCGGTGCGGCAAGTCGGGTTCGGATTGCCGAGGTGGTTGCGCATCTCCTGCCAGACGCTATCGGTGATCCAGCCCTCGAGATAGAGCTGGTTCGGATAGGTCGTGTGGTCGGCATCCAGATAGGCTTTCTGCCCATTGGCAACGGTCAGGTAGGAAGGCGGCTGCTGTGCGACGAACAGGTTGACCCAGCCGTCGCCGATTGCATGCGTGATCTCTTCCGGATAACCGGGATAGCTCAGCTCCAGCGTCCACTTGCACGCAAGGTCGAGCCGCTTCTCCAGCGTCGTATTGCCGGACAACGGCGAGCCGTCGATCACGGTGTACTGCATGCTGGTCACGCGCGCCTGCAGCGTCGGCTCCATCTGCCGGATCTCGTCGAGGTTTTCATGCAGGTTCCAGAACAGCCACTTGCAGCGCTCCGCATCCGACATCTCGGCCAGTTCGGCCACGGGCCGGGTTCCTGCGGGTTCAAGCAGTTGCAGCAGCTCGCGCCGCTGTCGCTCGTGCAGGCTGGGTTCGGTGGCGGGTGCCGAGGACTGCGGATAGGCAGGCTGCATGGTCGCTCCGGAGTTTTTCGTTGGGACATCTGCCCGGCGCGCTCATGGCGGCAGGCAATAACTCCGGATTGGACTTGGAAAGGCGCGGATAAATCCCGCTGGCCGCGCATACGGCCGCCTGAAGGAGCGACTTCCTAGCCGTGCGAGCGCTCGAATTCCTTCATGTAATCGACCAGCGCCTGCACGCCCTCGACAGGCATCGCGTTATAGATCGACGCGCGCATGCCGCCGACCACGCGATGCCCCTTCAGCTGCAGCAAGCCGTTGGCCTGCGCGCCTTTCAGGAAGGCCTCGTTCAGGCTTTCATCGTGCAGGAAGAACGGCACGTTCATGCGCGAGCGGCAGGCCTTGTCGACCGGGCTCGAGTAGAAGCCTGTTCCATCGAGGCAGTCGTACAGCAGCTTCGCCTTCGCGATGTTCTGCCGCTCGATCGCCACCAGCCCGCCCTGCTCCAGCAGCCACTCGAACACCAGCCCGGCGATGTAGATGCCGTAGGTCGGCGGCGTGTTCAACATGGAATCCGCAGCCGCCTGCTCCTTCCAGTGGAACACCGACGGCGTGATCGGCAGCGCGCGGTCGAGCAAGTCGTCGCGCACGATCGCGAACGTGACGCCGGCAGGTCCGATGTTCTTCTGCGCGCCGCCGTAGATCACGCCGTATTTCGACACATCGATCGGCCGCGACAGAATGTGCGAGGACATGTCGGCCACCAGCGGCACATCGCCGGCCTCGGGCACCCAGAAGTACTCGACGCCGCCTATGGTCTCGTTGGTGCAGATGTGCAGGTAGGCCGCATCGGGATCGGGCTTCCATTCGGATTGCGGCGGCACGTAGCTGAACTTCCTGTCCTCGGACGACGCGATCACGTTCGCGCGGCAGTACTTGCGCGCTTCCTGTATCGATTTCTTCGACCACTCGCCGGTGTTCACGTAATCGGCCGAAGTCTTCGAACCGAGCAGGTTCATCGGGATCAGCGCATTCATCGCCAGTGCGCCGCCCTGCAGGAACAGCACCTTGTAGTTGGCCGGAATACCGAGCAGCGCGCGGAAGTCGGCCTCGGCCTTGGTCGCGATGCTGATGAATTCCTTGCCGCGATGGCTCATCTCCATCACCGACATGCCGCTGCCATGCCAATCGAGCATCTCGTCGGCGGCGCGCCGCAACACCGGTTCGGGCAGCACCGCGGGGCCGGCGCTGAAATTGAAGACTCGCATGGGATTCTGGTCCGGATGGAAAGTGATGAATTACAGGGCAGGATTATAGGGCAAAGCATTCTTCGTCAGCCCCGAAACGGAGGAACGAGATCCCTCACGAATTCAGAGCTCATCCCTGAGGCCGGCGAACAGGCTCGCCGATGGCTCATCCTTGACGATCAACCGTGGCAGCATGAAGAGGCTGCGGCGGTTTTTCAACAGCTTGCGAACATCTTTCAAGTGGTCCGATCCCACAATAAGATAGTTCAACCCCGTGTCGGTCAATTGCTCCAGCATGGCTCTGGCCATATGGGCGTCCCGTTCGGGCCTGAGCCGTTCTGCGGCTTCTCTTGATCGCACATCGGCTTTGAGCGCGCCGGACTTCAATGCCTGGTAGCCGGGAATCGCGAGCGAAGGTAATTGGGGGACATGACGCTTCATGAACTCCAGGTAAGCAAATCCGTTCTGCGCATTCCACGGCTCCCGTGCCATGGGAACATGCTTCCTGAGATAGGCAACGCATTCAAGAAGCTTTTGGTTCGCTATGTCAGCGAGTTCCTTCAGTTGCCAGAACGCGGCACATTCCTTCTCCAGCAACCGGCAGTCCCCGGACTGCATCACGTAAGCCTCGAGCAATGCCTCGTGCGGGTTCCCCTGCGGCTCAACACCACGGCTGCGCTGAAGGCTGGACAAAGTCATCTCGACTTGCTCGCGCCGCTGGCGCATGCCAATCCGGTCAGGCTGATCTGGCAATCGATATGCAGGCCTGCTCCGCATGTCGGGAAGCTTGGTCAGCAAGTTCAGGAGATAGAGTTGGGAAACCGCCGACGGATCATCGATCGGCGAATATTTGGCGGGCTGGGTGGGTGAGCAAGTTGAATGGGCATGCATGGCAGGCTCCGGAATGAACACCGAGCCTGCGTCACAAGTTGCCGGCGGCAGTTCCGCCCTGCGCAGAAAGGCGACACCGGAATCCGGATGTCGCCCCCTCACGATCAGGCCTGATCGATCGCCTTCGCCGACCCTGCCTCCTCCCGCAGGATGAATTTCTGTATCTTCCCGGTCGAGGTCTTCGGCAGCTCCTTGAACACCACGATCTTCGGCACCTTGAAGCCGGCCAGCAGCTTCTTGCAGTGCGCGATGATTTCTACCTTCGTCAGTTCTACACCGTTGCGCGTCTCGATGAATGCGCAAGGCACCTCGCCCCACTTCGGATCGGGTGCGGCGACGACGGCTGCCGCGACGACGGCCGGATGCTGGTACAGCGCATCCTCGACCTCGATGCTCGAGATGTTTTCGCCGCCGGAGATGATGATGTCCTTGCTGCGGTCCTTGATGCGCACATAGCCATCCGGGTTCATTACCGCAAGGTCGCCGGTGTGGAACCATCCGCCCTTGAACGATTCTTCGGTCGCACGCGGATTCTTCA
>JACCDH011220638.1_pt1 | contig 16774 bp, 12 predicted proteins | sample 7442481 | NCBI WGS metagenome assembly JACCDH01 (sample SAMN15323433, study PRJNA562643) | freshwater metagenome | isolation source: river surface water | place: USA:Blue River Watershed | collected 2017-08-15
CATCGTGTTCAGCCGCCTGTTCCGGCTGGATGATCCGCGCAGCTATGGCTCGGGCAATCCCGGCGCGACCAATGTGCTGCGCTCGGGCCATGTGGTTGCCGCGCTGCTGACCTTGCTGGGCGACTGCGCGAAGGGGCTGCTGGCCGTGGGGCTGGCGGTGTATCTGGACAAGCCGCTGGGGCTGGGCACGGAAGGTGTGGCGCTGGTTGCGCTGGCAGTGTTCGCCGGCCCTCTGTGGCCGGTCTATCATGGTTTTCAGGGGGGCAAGGGTGTGGCCACGGCATTGGGCGTGCTGTTCGGCCTTCATCCGGCGATCGGTGTCACCACGCTCTGTACCTGGCTGATCATTGCGCGCGCAACGCGCTATTCCTCGGTATCAGCGATCGTGTCCGCGGTGTTCGCGCCGATCTACTACTGGCTGCTATTTGGCGTGCATGCGGAACTGTTTGCGATTGCGCTGATGAGCGCGCTGCTGATCTACCGCCATCGCGGCAATATCGCGAACCTGATCGCGGGCAAGGAAACCCGCATTGGTCAGAAGAAGGAAGGGGATACGCCGCCCGCCGATCCGACGACACCCGCAGAGCCGACCGAGACGCGCTGAGCGCGGCATCAGACCGACCGCTCGCTCAGACCGGCAGCAACTCGTCCAGCGGCCAGCGCGGTCTCACGTTGAAGCTGTAATCACGCTGCGCCGCTTCCGGATCACGCTGCAAGCGCATCGCACCGGCAAAGGCGATCATCGCGCCGTTGTCGGTGCACAGCGCCAGCTCCGGATAGAACACCTCAAAGCGTTTTTTTGCGGCCATCGCATTGAGTGCCTCGCGCAGTTGTGCATTCGCGCCGACACCGCCCGCGATCACCAGACGCTTCATGCCGGTCGCTTTCAGCGCAGCGACACATTTGGCGACCAGCACCTCGACCATTGCCTCGACAAACGCCCGTGCGATGTTCGCCTTGTCCTGTTCGCTCAGATCGCCCGGGTGATTTTTCACCAGCGTCAGCACCGCCGTCTTCAGCCCCGAGAAACTGAATTCCAGATTTTTTGAGTGCAGCATCGGACGCGGCAACTGATAGACCGAGGGATCGCCCGATTCCGCCAGTCGCGAAATGGCCGGACCGCCCGGATACCCGAGCCCGAGCAGTTTGGCCGATTTGTCAAACGCCTCGCCGGCAGCATCATCGAGCGTCTCGCCGAGCAGCGTATAACTGCCCACGCCATCGACGCGCATCAGCTGCGTATGTCCTCCCGAGACCAGCAAGGCCACAAACGGAAAGGCAGGCGGCCGTGCCGATAGCAGCGGCGAGAGCAGATGGCCTTCGAGATGATGCACGCCGAGCACCGGCCGGTCGAGCGCCAGCGCGAGTCCGTTCGCCACCGAGGCGCCGACCAGCAGCGCACCGGCGAGCCCGGGGCCTTGCGTGTAGGCGATCGCATCGATCTCTTGCAGCGCCACACCGCTCTCGCTGAGCACTTGTTCCAGCAGCGGGATCGCGCGCCGCACATGATCGCGCGATGCCAGCTCCGGCACCACGCCACCGTAGGCTTCATGCATGGCGACCTGCGAGTGCAGCGCATGCGCGCGCAGCCCGCGCTGGGTGTCATAGAGGGCGAGGCCGGTTTCGTCGCAGGAGGACTCGACGCCGAGTACGATCATGGGGAGGATCAGGAGGATGGTGGCAAGCTTCTTGCAAGCCCGTATTGTAAGTGAAAGCCCGGCCGCCGCCGGTCTGCGCCAGAGTCTTTGTCAAAACATGAACGATGCCACTCACCTGAAAATCCTTGTCGTGAACTCGCTGGTCGCCCCCGAAGGGGCGGATGTCGCGGCGCGCGAGCAGGCCGACCGGGCGCGCGCGCTGCGCATCGGTCTGCTCGAGGCGGGCTACAACATTCTCGCGGCATTGCCTCCCGATGCCGATCTCGAAGCCCAGATCGCCCGTCTGCAGCCGGACCTGATCATCGTCGATGAGCAGTCCGATGCAGCGCTCAGGCGCGTGGTGGACGCCACGGCCGAGGCGCGCCGCCCAATCGTCTGTTTCACCGAGGATGACGACCGCAAGAAGATGCATGCGGCGATACAGGCTGGGGTCTCCGCCTATGTGGTCGCCGGCTTGTCGGCCGAGCGCGTGAAAGCCGTGCTGGATGTGGCGATCGCGCGCTTCGCGGTCGAACAGCAACTGCGCGAGGAACTGGAAGAGACGCGCAACAAGCTTGCCGAGCGCAAGGTGATCGAGCGCGCCAAAGGCCTGCTGATGGAACGTCAGCAGTGTTCGGAGGATGAAGCGTATTCACGGCTGCGCCGGCTGGCGATGGACAAGAACCTGAAGCTGGCCGAGGTCGCGCAGCGCATGCTGGATGTGGCCGACCTGCTGAGCTGATCCCCGACAGGGGGAATGTCCGTTGGTGCGCGCGTTGGTTTGGTGCGTGCGCGCACCAGGGGCGGGCGCGCCGGGTCGGCTGCGACCGTCTGCGCCCGGATCAGCGAAGCACGAGCAGATAGAGCAGCAGCAGATTGGCCACCAGCGATATCGCACCGACGATCTTCCACAGCGCCAGCGGATCGCGCCCGGCGAGCGGCCGGGGTGCGGGTGCAGACACCGGGCGCACGGCGCCGCGCTCCAGTGCCAGCAGCAATTCCTCCGCCGTCTCGAAGCGCGCCGCTGGCTCTGGCGCCACCGCCTTCAGCAACAGGTTCTCCAGCCATTGCGGCACCTCAGGCCGGTAGCGCGTGGGCGGCACGGGCTCACCGAAACGTGGCCGCTGAAACGGCTCGATCTCGCCATACGGATAGCGCCGGGTCAGCGCGTAGTACAAGGTCACGCCGGTCGCATACAGATCGGTCTGAGGCGAGGCAGGCGCATGATCGAATTGCTCCGGTGCGAGGAACGACGGCGTGCCGGCCTGCGGCGCCATATCGGTCTGCTCGGCCTCGGTACCGGAGCGGGCGACCCCCAGATCCAGCAGCCGCAGTTCGCCATCCTCGCCCAGATGCACATTCGCCGGCTTGATGTCGCGATGAATGATGCTGCGCCGGTGCAGCGCACCGACGGCACGAGCGAGCTTCACGCCGTGCGTGACGAGGTCGGGTATCGTCAGGTGGCCGCCGGCATCCATCAGCTGCTGCAGGCTGTGGCCCGGATGCCAGGTGCTCAGGTAGTACAGATAGTTCTTCACCTCCGGTGTCACGACCTGAGGAAAGAAGCGCGCGACGACGCGCCGCGCCAGCCATTCTTCATGCACGAACGCACTGATCTCCTGCGGATCGCCGGCGCGGTCGGGATGCAGCGTCTTGAGCACCAGCTTGCGCGGGTGGCGCGGGTCGCTCACGCGGTACAGCAGCGTGGTCAGTGATTCATGCAGCACGTCCTCGACCACATAAGCGTCGAGCGATTGCCCGGGCTTCAGTCGCGGCGGTACGGGCAAATGCTGCGAGCCGGACAAGGCGTCGCGCAGATTTTCTTCGGGCAGCGCATCCACGCGAACCACCAGCGCGGTCGCATTGTCTCTGGAGCCTGCCGCGAGTGCGGCATCCACCAGCAGCTTCGCCGTGCTTTCCGCGCCGCGCTGGTCGCCGACCAGCTCGGACAGATGCCAGCTGAGGTCATATTCCGGCATCGCCGCCCAGACACCATCCGTGGCCAGCAGGAAGATATCGCCCGCGCGTATCTCGCCCATGCCGTGATCGATCGCCAGCTGAGAGTCCAGTCCGATCGCGCGCGTGAGCACATGTTTCATCTCGGCCTGATCCCACACATGATCGGCGGTCAGGCGCTTGAGCTCGCCCTCGCGCAAGCGATACAGGCGAGAGTCACCGACATGAGAGAAATAATAGAACCGGCCGCGCAAGACCAGTGTGGTCAGTGTCGTGGCCATGCCGCCGCGCCCGGCGCGTAGCGAGCCCTGCTGGTTCACCCAGCTGTTGATCGCCTTGATCACTTTGTCGAGCGCCTGCGTGACTTGCCAGGTATCTGGTGTCGCGTAGTAATCCGTCAGGAGTCCGCGCACCGAGTACTCCGCGGCCTCGCGGCCGCCATCGCTGCCCGAGACCCCATCGGCCACCGCAGCGATCATGCCCTTGACGGACAGCTCCGGCTCGCCGGGCGTGACCATGCCGGTGAAGTCTTCATTCTGTTCCCGCAGGCCGGTGGCGGTGCAGTGAGCGGCAGTGAGTCGGAGCGGCATGGCGTGGGATGCGTGTCGGCGGTAGCGCATGTTGATGAAAGACGCTGGATCCCGGCCTGCGCCGGGATGACGAATTTTAAGGCCGGCGGGCTATTCGCTGATGCGAACTTTGCGCATCGTCATTCGTCCCCATGAGCGAGGCGTCTGCATGAGCCACCGCATGCGCCCATCATCCGCATGAATCTGCCGTACGCAGGAGCCTGCCCAGCGAGAAATCCTTGCACCGTCATCCCGGCGCAGGCCGGGATCCAGCGTCTTCCGGTGTGAGCAGAGAACGTATCCAGCGAGCGCGTCAATTCAGCCGCTCAGATCTTCGCCGCCGTCAGCGCCGCACTGCCCCAGGTCGTGCGCCAGCGCGTCTTCACCGACGAGAGCCCGATCAATGCCAGTACCGCCAGCGCAGCAAACAGCGTCAGTCCGAGCTGATAGCTGCCGGTCAGTTGCTTCGAGTAGCCCATGCTCGACGCCAGATAAAAGCCGCCGATGCCGCCCGCCATGCCGACCAGTCCGGTCATCGTGCCGATCTCTTTGTGGAATCGCTGTGGCACCAGCTGGAACACCGCACCGTTGCCGGTGCCGAGTGCCAGCATCGCCAGCACGAACACCACGACCGCGGAGCTCGCGGACTGCAGCCCCGTGCTGGCGATAAACAGGAAAGAAGCGGCCAGAAGGTACATCAGCGACAGGGTCTTGATGCCACCGATCCGGTCGGCCAGCCTGCCGCCGATCGGACGCACCAGCGAGCCCGCGAACACGCAGGCTGCCGTGAAATAGCCGGCTGTCACCGGTGACAGCCCGTACTCGGCATTGAAATACAGTGTCAGCGATGAGGCCAGTCCCGAGAAGCCACCGAACGTGACTGCGTAGAAGAACATGAACCACCACGCATCCTTGTTGCGCAAGACCTTCAGATAGTCCGCGAGCGACTATGGCTCCGGTGCGGAAGGTGCATCCTTGGCAAACACCAGATACACCACCAGCGCCACGGCCAGCGGTATCAGGCACCAGCCAAAGACATTCTGCCAGCCGAAGGCCAGCGCCAGCCCCGGCGCGAACAGTGCGGCAAATGCGGTACCGGAATTGCCGGCGCCGGCAATGCCCAGTGCCGTGCCCTGATGCTCGGGCGGGTACCAGCGCGAGGCGAGCGGCAGCGCGACGGCGAATGCCGATCCGGCCACACCAAGCAGCACGCCCAGTGTCAGCAGGTCATGAAAATCATTCAACTGGCCGAGCCATGCCCACGTCAGGCTGGCGAGGACGATCACCTGTCCGATCAGTCCGGCGCGTTTGGGCTTCAGGTGATCGACCAGCACGCCCATCACGATGCGCAGCAGCGCACCGGCCAGCAGCGGTGTCGCGACCATCAGGCCTTTTTGTGCGGGCGTCAATTGAAGATCGGCAGAGATCTGAATCGCGAGCGGGCCCAGCAGCACCCACACCATGAAGCTGAGATCGAAGTAGAAGAATGAAGCGAGCAGCGTCGGTGCATGCCCCGCTTTCCAGAACGAGGAAGTTGTCATGGCGTCTTTGCCTTGAGGTTGAATCGAGCTCGCTACTGAGCAAGGGATGTGCCATGACAGTCCGATACTTTACTGCCCGATGCCTGTGCATTACTGAGTAGTCGCGTTCAACCATCATCATTTCGCACGTTCGTGGTGCGCTTTCAGGCGAAAGCGTGTTCCTGATGGTGCGAATTCTTCGCGTATGCGATGGCATCGCTTTTGCTAAACAGTTGTTTGATTCAATCCCCACGGCTTTAATGGCGAAGCCGGAGCAAGCAGGAGCTTTAATGAAGAAGCTGAAGTTGGTCATGGTCGGCAACGGCATGGCCGGAGTGCGCACACTCGAAGAACTCATCAAGATCGCGCCGGATGTCTATGACATCACGGTGTTTGGCGCGGAACCCCATCCGAACTACAACCGCATCCTGTTGTCTCCCGTACTGGCCGGCGAGCAGAGCGTGCAGGACATCATCCTGAATGATCTCGACTGGTACCAGAACCATGGGATCACGCTTCATCTTGGCAAGAAGATCACGCAGATCGATCGCGCCCGGCGTCAGGTAATCGCCGACGATGGCACGACGGTCGAGTATGACCGACTGCTGCTGGCCACCGGCTCCAATCCGTTCCTGCTACCGGTGCCCGGCAATGACCTGACAGGCGTGATCGGCTATCGCGATATCGCGGATACGAATGCGATGATCGAGGCAGCGAAGACCAAACGGCATGCGATCGTGATCGGCGGCGGCCTGCTGGGGCTGGAAGCTGCGAACGGCCTGAAGCTGCGCGGCATGCAGGTGACGGTCGTTCATTTGCCGGGCTGGCTGATGGAACGTCAGCTCGACCCGGTCGCCGGCAAGATGCTGCAGCAGTCGCTGGAAGATCGCGGGCTGGTGTTCAAGATGGAGAAGAATACGCAGGCACTGATCGGTGACGAGCAGGGTCAGGTAAAGGCGATACGTTTTACCGATGGCAGCGAGCTGCCCGCCGATCTGGTCGTGATGGCCGTCGGCATACGCCCGAACACCGCGCTGGCCGAGTCCGCCGGCCTGCACTGTCATCGCGGCATTGTGGTGAATGACACGATGCAGACCTTCGATCCCCGTATTTATGCGGTGGGCGAGTGCGTGAACCATCGTGGCACCGCCTACGGCCTGGTGGCGCCGCTGTTCGAGATGGCCAAGGTCTGCGCGAATCATCTGGCGAACTTCGGCATTGGACGCTATCAGGGCTCGGTGACCTCCACCAAACTGAAAGTGACCGGCATCGATCTGTTCTCGGCGGGCGAGTTCATGGGCGGCGAGGGCACGGAAGAAATCGTGCTGTCCGATCCCATCGGCGGCGTGTACAAGAAGCTCGTGATCCGGGAGGACAAGCTGGTCGGTGCCTGCCTGTATGGTGACACCGTCGATGGCAGCTGGTACTTCCGCTTGCTGCGAGAAGGGAAGAACATCGCCGAGATACGCGATACGCTGATGTTTGGCGAGGCCAATCTCGGCCGGCCCGGCGATGTCGGGCATGAAGGCTTCAGTCAGGCGGCGAAAATGCCGGATGAGGCCGAGGTCTGCGGTTGCAACGGTGTGTGCAAGGGCACGATCGTCAAGGCCATCAAGGAAAAAGGCCTGTTCACACTGGACGAGGTGAAGAAGCACACCAAGGCCTCGGCCTCGTGCGGCTCCTGTACCGGGCTGGTAGAGCAGATCCTGATGGCCACCGCCGGGGGTGATTACTCGGCAACCCCAAAGACCAAGCCGATGTGTGCGTGCACCGACCACACGCATGCGGACGTGCGCACAGTGATCCGGCGCGAGAAACTGCTGACGATTCCTGATGTGATGCGTTTCATGGAATGGCGCACACCGAATGGCTGTTCCAGCTGCCGGCCGGCGCTGAACTATTACCTGATCTCGACCTGGCCGCATGAGGCGAAGGACGATCCGCAGTCCCGCTTCATCAATGAGCGCGCCCACGCGAACATCCAGAAGGACGGTACCTACTCGGTGATTCCGCGCATGTGGGGCGGCGAGACCAATGCGTCCGAGTTGCGCCGGATTGCGGACGTCGTCGATAAGTATCAGATACCGGCCGTCAAAGTCACGGGCGGCCAGCGGATCGACCTCCTGGGTGTAAAGAAGGCCGATCTGCCCGCCGTCTGGAAGGAGCTGGGTATGCCGTCGGGTCTCGCGTATGCGAAAGGGCTGCGCACGGTCAAGACTTGTGTCGGCTCCGAATGGTGCCGCTTCGGTACGCAAAACTCGACTCTGATGGGCCAGCAGCTTGAGCGCGCACTGGCGCGCATGTACGCGCCGCACAAGGTAAAGCTTGCGGTGTCCGGTTGCCCGCGCAATTGCGCAGAGGCCGGCATCAAGGATGTGGGCGTGATCGGCGTCGATTCCGGCTGGGAGATTTATGTCGGCGGCAATGGCGGCATCAAGACCGAGGTCGCGCAGTTCTTCGTGAAGCTCAAGACCCATGAGGAAGTGCTCGAGTATGCGGGCGCTTTCCTGCAGCTGTATCGTGAAGAAGGCTGGTATCTGGAGCGCACCGTGCACTTTCTGGCGCGCGTCGGTCTGGATTATACGAAGCAGGCGATCGTCGACGATCACGAGCGGCGCAAGGCCTTGTATGAACGGCTGCTGTTTGCGCTGGATGGCGAACCCGATCCGTGGCATCAGCAGGCCGAGGCGCAGGTCGATGCGCGGCAGTTTTCGGCGCTGACAGTTTGATACTTTGCTGATGGGATCCCTGCCCAACTCAACAGAAACCCGATTTCCCAGGAACCCTCATGACTCCCCACTGGAAACCCATTTGCGCCGTCACCGACATTCCCGTCCTCGGCGCCCGTGTCGTCCATCGCACTGATGCCGAGGATGTTGCGATCTTCCGCAACAGCGATGACAAGGTCTTCGCGCTGCTCGACAAATGCCCGCACAAGGGCGGTCCGCTGTCACAGGGCTTGGTGTTTGGCGAGCGGGTCGCCTGTCCGCTGCACAACTGGAACATCGAACTGCAAAGTGGCTGTGCACTCGCCCCCGATGAAGGCTGCACACAGACGTTCAGCATAAAAATCGACAACGGTGAGGTCTGTCTGGACCTGAACGAGCTGACCGCAGCCTCGCCGACCACTGCATGAAAGACGTCAAGACCACCTGCTGTTACTGCGGCACCGGCTGCGGCATCATCGCGACTGCGGAGGGGGAAACCATCACCGCTGTGCGCGGCGATCCCGATCATCCGGCAAACCATGGCCGACTGTGCATCAAGGGCAGCACGCTGCATCTGACGATGACGCCGGAGGTGCAGCAGCAGACGCGATTGTTGTCGCCTGCGCTGCGCCGTTCGCGCGATGCACAGCGATCCACGGTCAGCTGGACCGACGCTGAAGAGTTCATCGCGCAAAAGATGGTGCAGGTGCTGCGCGAGCATGGGCCCGACAGTATCGGTCTGTATGTCTCGGGTCAGCTGCTGACCGAGGACTATTACGTGTTCAACAAGCTGGCCAAGGGCCTGCTGGGCACGAACAATATCGACACCAATTCCCGCTTGTGCATGTCCAGTGCCGTAGCGGGCTACAAGCAAACGCTGGGCGCCGACGCGCCGCCGGCCTGCTATGACGATATAGATCATGCCGAGGTGATTTTTATCGCGGGATCGAACACGGCCTATGCGCATCCGGTGCTGTACCGGCGCATCGAGGCTGCCCGCCAGAAAAATCCCGGGCTCAGGATCATCGTCGCCGACCCGCGCCGCACGGACACCGCGCGTGATGCCGACCTCTTCCTGCCGATTTTGCCCGGCACGGATGTCGCGCTCTTCAATGGCCTGCTGCATATCTGCCTGTGGGAGGAGTGGATTGATGCCGACTTCATCGCCAACCATACCGAAGGTTTCGCCGAGCTGAAAGCCACGGTACGCGACTATACGCCCGCGTATGTGGCCCAGACCTGTGGCATCCGCGAAGCGGATCTGCTGACCGCCGCGCGCTGGTTCGGTCAGGCCAAAGCGGCGCTCTCTTTGTATTGTCAGGGTCTGAACCAGAGCAGCAGCGGCACCGCAAAAAATGCGGCACTGATCAATCTGCATCTCGCGACCCGTCAGATCGGCAAGCCCGGCGCGGGCCCGTTCTCGCTGACGGGACAACCGAATGCGATGGGTGGGCGCGAAGTCGGCGGCATGGCGAATCTGTTGTCCGCGCACCGCGACCTGAGCAATCCCGCGCACCGGGCCGAAGTGGCCGCGCTGTGGGGCGTGGACGAAGTCCCTGCCACACCGGGCAAAACCGCCATCGAGATGTTCGAGGCCGTGCGCCGGGGCGAGATCAGGGTGTTGTGGATCGCCTGCACGAACCCGGCGCAATCCTTGCCCGACCAGGCGCTGGTGCGAGAAGCCTTGCACAAGGCCGAGCTGGTCATCGTGCAGGAAGCGTATGCGACTACGGCCACCGTCGCCTATGCGGATGTGCTGCTGCCGGCGACCAGCTGGGGCGAGAAAGAAGGCACGGTGACGAATTCCGAGCGGCGCATCAGCCGTGTGAGGCCCGTCATCAGCAAACCGGGCGATACACGTCATGATTGGGAAATCGTCATCAGCATCGCCCGCCGTATCGAAGCCTTGCTCGGCCGCAGCCGAACGCTGTTTCCCTACATGTCACCCGAGCAACTATGGAATGAACATCGCGAATCCACGCGTGGCCGTGATCTCGATATCACCGGGCTGTCCTATGCGCTGCTCGAACAGCAAGGCCCGCAACAATGGCCGTATCCGCAAGGTGCGTCGCAGGGCAAGCCGCGCCTGTATGAAGACGGCCGGTTTCCCACGCCGACGGGCCGGGCACGATTTGTCAATACGAGCTATCAGCCGGTGGCCGACAAGGTGGATGCGCGCTACCCGTTCCGGCTGAACACCGGACGCCTGCGCGACCAGTGGCATGGTATGAGCCGCACCGGTAACGTCGCCTCATTATTTGCGCATGCGCCCGAGCCTGCGGTGCTGATGGCTGCAGAAGACATGCAGCGGCGCTTGATGACCGACGGTGATCTGGTCGAGATCAGCAGCCGGCGCGGCAGGCTGCTATTGCCGGTACAGGCCAGCGACGAGTTACGGTCGGGACAAGCCTTCATTGCGATGCACTGGGGCGATGAATATGTATCAGGACGGGATAGTCACGGCATCAATGGCCTGACCTCGCCGGTTGTCGATCCGGTGTCCAGACAGCCCGAGCTCAAGCATGCAGCCGTCGCGATAAAAAAAGCTGAGCTGCCCTGGCGCTTTGTAGCCTTTGGCTGGATGCCGGCCGATCAGGCGCTGCAGTTGCAGATAGCATTGCGCGCGATGATGCCGTCCTTTGCCTATGCATCAGTCACCTTGTTCGGACGCGATCATGTTGGGGTGTTGTTTCGCGGTGCGAATGAAGCCGCGGTTGATATTGCCGCTATCGAGCATCAGTTCGGTCTGACCGGTGCGGCGGTACTCCGTTATGCAGATGCGCGACGTGGCGTATCGCGTGCGGTGCGAGTTCGTGATGGGCGACTGCACGCTGTCTCGCTGGCGGGCGATATCGCTGCCGAGCGCTGGTTGCGGTCCTTGCTTGAACAGGAATCGTCCGTGGGTCAGCTGGGTCGGTTGCTGCTGCAACCCACTGCAGAGCCGCCCGCGAATGTGGTTGAACAGGGAAAAATCATTTGCAGCTGCTTCGGTGTCAGCGAACGACAGATTACTGAGCTGTTGCTTGCATCGGAGAACGAGCTCTCGGTCGGGCTGCTTCAGCAGCGGCTGAAATGCGGCACGAATTGTGGTTCCTGTCTTCCCGAATTGAAGGCGATGGTCAAGCAGGCAAAGCCGATAATTTCATCATCGACCGCAGCAACTCCCTAAAAGCTTTTGGTACTCATGCCGCTTTCACAGGAGGTGGCCATGTCCGTAACCAATCAGTGGGGTAAGCGATTATCGACCGATGCGCCGATAGCAGAGCCTGATGCTCAGCGAAGACGGCTGGATGCCCGGACTCTGCAGGACAGTTTGTCAGTGAAGTCTCGTGCCGCGCGTAGATCGCCTTTCGATACACTGCCCGGGGAGGTGATTCGCCATCTGTGCCAGCAGATGACTAATCGAACACAGGGAACTCTGGCCCAATGCTCGACGCTGTTTTCCACTGTCGTTCAACAGGTTCGCTGGGACAAGGCAGGTTCGCTGGTCGAGCAGGGTAAATTGCATCCGACCGAGTCGCACAATGATCATGTACATTTCCAGCGAGGTACCGACAAACTCCCGGGCAGTATCGTCTCATGGCTTCGGCACAATGAAGCACTGACCCGACCACCGCGCGGGGAAGCGCGAATGAGCGATCAGGAGATCGGCTTCTGGCTCGGATGTCGCTATCCTCATGTCTCGCTCGCAGATGCCGCAACGCCGCAGCTGATGGCGGGATTGTCGACGGCCTCTCGCTGGCGGTCGCTGTCACTTAAGGTCGATCTGCGTCACAACGCTCTGCCTGCGCTACTGACACCGCTGATCGACGGGCTGGCGAAGCGGGGCTCAGCGCGGCCTCGCGAGTTGTTTCTGGAGATTCATGGCGACTGGAGCCAATCCTCTGTCGTAGTACCGGACGGCTTGTGGAATGGACGTCTTGAACTGGTAGGTCTGACGATTCACGGGTTTCAGGCCATTCAGCAGATAGTGCGTCAGTTCGAGCGAGGGCATGCGCTGCGTTATCTGAGCCTGCTCGCTTCTGATGATCAGCGCACGGTTGACCTGCTGAAATCTATCGGTACGCAATTTCCGGCACTGGAAATCCTTCGACTGATCTCGCTTGAAACAACATGGGTGCCGGACGATGCCTGCTGGATGGCATTTCAGCGCGACCATCCGCATTTGCAAACGATCTCGCTGGTGTTTGATGAGTCGCCGCCGGCAGGATGGCGTGCTGGGCTCCTTGCATTGGATGTTCGGTATTGTGATCTGACGACATCATCGTTCAGCGATACGGAGGGTTGCCTGGCCGAGTGGGTAGAAAAGAGCCAACGACTGCAAGAACTTCACATCGCTGCCGACACACTGTATGCGAACCTTGGCAAGGACTTTCGTCAGCTGGTAAAAGCCATCGGTGCGAATCAGTCGCTTCGAACATTATCCATCAAGGGAATAATACAAAAACCGTTCGAGTATACGGAGTCTGGCTATCCCTTCCTGAAATACGACAAACAGCTGATGGAACTGCTTGCGGGAGTTGCAGCTAACCGGCAGATCACGGATCTCGGGTTGACGTTTAATTTGCGAGAATTCATCAAGAGCGAGCATTCGTCAAAATCGCAGGTGCTCGCACAGTTTGAGTCACTTGAATCAGTGAAGTCCGGGTTGTCGCTGAATTTCGCTGATATGAACATCGGGGCAGCTATTACTGAGACTTCGCCAACGGTCACCATTTCAGCAAATGAATTTGTCCACCGGTTCGGGTGGGATGCTGCCGACCGGATGCCGACACCTGACAGTAGTGTCGATTTTCAGGTCGAACTGCCCACCTGGGGGCAGGGAGCGTTCAGAAAGATGATCAGCTACTGGGGGATGGGCTATGAAGACAGAAAAAAATTCATCCTGAATGGTCTGAGCGACGGAAGCCTGCCAAAGCACGCGATTCGCCTGTTGGGTGCGCAGCAGAAAAACGACCCGGATGAGGCGATGACAGCGACTGAGGGGCGTCGGGCGCAGATTGCGGATTTAATCAGTGTGCTCCATGAATTCATGAATGACTGATCGGGTTCTTGGCAAATGACGGTTATCGGGAAAATTCATCCTGAAGTCATGTCGTGACGGTCGCCTGAAAAAAAAAATTTCAGCACGATTGGCATCACGATCCATCATGACCAGGGTGGGAGCGCTTGGTCAGTGGTTAGTAGTCAGCGACCTGCCCGGACAGGTTCTCTGAGCACAGCGTCGCCAGCAGTGTAAGCTTGCGGCATGTCCAGCCAACCTCAACCATTCCAGGCCGCCCCCTTCATCCGCGAGATCGGCCGCGGCAAGAAGGGGGCGCGCGATCTGTCCCGCGACGATGCGCATGCACTGTATGCCGCGATGCTCGACGGCCGAGTCTCCGACCTTGAATTGGGCGCTTTGCTGATCGGCATGCGCATCAAGGGCGAGTCGGTGAACGAGATCGGCGGGTTTCTTGATGCCGCCGAGGCGGCTTTCGAGCCTTTGCAAGCGCCAACGTCAAATGCGGCGCCTATCGTCATCCCCAGCTATAACGGCTCGCGCCAGATGCCCAATCTCACGCCGCTGCTCGCGTGCCTGCTGGCGCGTGAAGGTGTGCCAGTGCTGATCCACGGTGTGCTGCAGGATCCCGGTAGGGTGACCACCGCCGAGATTTTGGCCGAGATGGGTATCTCACCGGACGCTGATCCGGCAGGCGTGACGGCGGCGTTTGCTGCGCACCGTCCCGCTTTCATGCCAGTGGCGACGCTGGCGCCCAGGCTGCACCGCCTGCTTGAGCTGCGCCGGGTGCTCGGCCTGCGAAATTCCACGCACACTCTGGTAAAGATCATGCAGCCGTTCGCGCAGCCAGCGCTCCGGCTGGTCTCGTACACGCATCCCGAGTATCTGACGATGCTGACCGAGTATTTTTCTTCCGCAGCACCGGCATCGCGCGGCGATGTCTTCCTGATGCGCGGCACGGAAGGTGAAACCGTCGCGAATGCGAAGCGCGCGCAGGCAGTGACCTGGTTCCATGACAACCGGGCCACCGTGCTGATCGAGAAGCAGGAACCCGTTGATGAGTATCCGCCCTTGCCGGCCGCCAGCGATGCAAGCACGACTGCCGAGTGGATCATGCAGGCCCTCGACGGCAGGCAGCCGGTGCCAGAGCCGATTGCGGAACAGGTGCGACAGTGCGTGCAGGTAGCGCGCGGGATGCGCGGACAGGCATGAGCGATCAATTTGATGTCGCGGTGATCGGTGCCGGTGCGGCCGGCATGATGTGCGCATCGGTCGCGGGCCAGCGTGGCCGGCGGGTCGTGCTGATCGATCATGCGGAAAAACTCGCGGAGAAAATCCGCATCTCCGGCGGCGGGCGCTGCAATTTCACCAATACCGACGCCAGCCCGCAGCACTACTTGTCGCAGAACCCGCATTTCTGCCGCAGCGCGCTGTCGCGTTACACCGCGCAGGATTTCATCTCGCTGGTCAGACGCTATCGGATTCCTTTTCACGAGAAGCACAAGGGGCAGCTGTTCTGCGACCGCTCCGCGGAAGACATCATCCAGATGCTGAGGGCCGAGTGCGAGGCCGGTCAGGTGCAGTGGCGCATGCCCGCTGCAGTCAAAACGGTGGTGCACGAGGCGGAATCCTTCAGGCTGACCACCACGACCGGCGATATCCGCGCAGACAAACTGGTCATTGCCACGGGGGGCTTATCGATTCCCAAGATCGGCGCTACCGATTTTGCGTTCCGAATCGCCCGGCAGTTTGATGTGCCGTTGATCGAGCCGCGTCCGGGGCTGGTGCCGCTGACCTTTGATGAGCGGGCGTGGCAGCCTTTTGTGCCGATGGCGGGCATCTCGCTGGAGGTCGATATCGAGGCCGGTGAAAAAAAGTCGCGCGGCCGGTTCCGCGAGGATTTGCTGTTCACGCATCGCGGCCTGTCCGGGCCAGCGGTGCTGCAGATCTCGAGTTACTGGCGCGATGGCACGGACATCGCGCTGAACCTGCTGCCCGGTCTGGATGTTGCGGCAGCCCTGATCGAGGGAAAACGGGAGATCCGTCGTACGCTGGGCAACTGGCTTGCCGACTATTTGCCTTCGAGGCTGGCAGCCGCCTGGCTGGTGTCGCAAGACCTCGCGCCGGACGCCCGCGTGCCCGATGTGCCGGACAAGGCGCTGCGCCGGCTGGGCGAGTCGATCAACCGCTGGCAACTGCGGCCCAGCGGCTCGGAGGGTTACCGCAAGGCCGAGGTCACGCTTGGCGGTGTGGATACCCGGGCGCTGTCGCAGCAGGATATGTCGGTCAAAGCCTTGCCCGGCCTGCATTTCGTCGGCGAGGCGGTGGATGTGACCGGCTGGCTGGGCGGCTACAACTTCCAGTGGGCGTGGGCGTCGGGCGTGGCCGCGGGATTATCGGTTTGACATGATTTCTCGCTTGGAAAAGGATTTGCAGCTTCCGCTTTCCCTCGCCCGGTTCGGCTGTTATAATCGCGTGCTCAGCTAAAACCACTGACCTCATATTCATTCATGACCACTGTTCGCGTTAAAGAAAACGAGCCGTTCGAAGTCGCCCTGCGCCGCTTCAAGCGCAGCATTGAGAAAACCGGCCTGCTGACCGAACTGCGCGCGCGCGAGTTCTACGAGAAGCCGACGTCCGAGCGCAAGCGCAAGCATGCGGCCGCCGTGAAGCGCCATTACAAGCGCATCCGCAGCCAGCAGCTGCCGAAAAAGCTGTTCTGATTGTTCGCCTCGCCTTAAGGTGAGGCTGGAATATCGAAAACCCGCTCCGGGAAGTCCGCAGCGGGTTTTGGCGTTTTTATATGGCCTTGATCCGTCAGGGTCCGTCAAGGAGATCTCGTGAGCCTCAAAGCACAAATCAGCGAAGACATGAAAACCGCGATGCGGGCCAAGGACAGTGGCCGTCTGGCGACCATCCGACTGATCAATGCCGCGATCAAGCAGCGGGAAGTCGATGAGCGTATCGAGCTCAATGACGATCAGGTGTTCTCCGTGATCGAGAAGATGATCAAGCAGCGCAAGGACTCGATCAGCCAGTTCGAGGCCGGCGGACGTCAGGATCTTGCCGATATCGAGAAAGCCGAACTCGTGGTGCTCTCGGCCTATATGCCCGCGCAGCTGAGCGAGGCCGAGGTGCAGGCGGAAGTGGCTGCGGCCGTCGCGGCGGTGGGCGCTGCCGGGCCTCAGGACATGGGCAAGGTGATGGGCGTGCTCAAGCCGAGGCTCGCCGGCCGCGCCGACATGACGGCCGTCTCGGCGCAGGTGAAAGCGGCGCTCAGCAAGTAAGCCTCCGTTCACTCTTCTTACCGGCGGCCGCGTGATCCCGCAGAGCTTCATTCAGGATCTGCTCAATCGCATCGACATTGTCGACGTGGTCGGCC
>JACCDH010234586.1_pt1 | contig 16770 bp, 11 predicted proteins | sample 7442481 | NCBI WGS metagenome assembly JACCDH01 (sample SAMN15323433, study PRJNA562643) | freshwater metagenome | isolation source: river surface water | place: USA:Blue River Watershed | collected 2017-08-15
GAATTTCTTTTTCAACCAAAGGCGCTAACAAACTCGCATGATGTCGCCACACACTACCGCCCATCAAAATACAACGCAGATCTAAAGTCGTGATCAAGTTATAAAGCCCGCGCCCTAACCATTTCGCGGCATCTTCAGCTATCGCTAAGCTAGTAGGATCACCATTGGCTGCAGCAGTAAAAATCACTTCCAAAGGTTGTTGCAAACGCTGACTTAGATTGCGACCAGAAATTAAACCTTCTAAATCACCTTGATTGCCACAGCCACATAGCGCATTCGAAACTTCAGATAACAACATATGACCGGCATGACCAGCGTTACCATGCTTGCCGCGCAATACATGGCCATCAACACATAAACCAAAACCTATACCCGTACTCCAAGTCACATAAGCGCAATTTGATTCATGTTGAACTGCGCCGAAGTAGCGTTCTGCAGTCAAGGCAGTAATGCAGTCATTGTCAATCACCACATGGCTGCACTGTTCTTGCAGCACTGAAGCCAGAGGAATAAAAGTCCAGTCATTGGGTAAATCATTAGGGTTGTATAAGCCGCCACATAAATTAGGAGCGACTAAACCAACCAAATTATCTTGATAAGCAAATGGCCCACAAGCACTCACACCAACACCACTTATCGCAGAAAAATGAATGTCAGCTTGATGACAAAGAGTTTGCAGCAAAGAGTGACACTGTTCGGGAATAGCACGGGATGTGCCAGTTTTAACAGTAGGTTGAAGCAAGCGATAGCGAGGACCGCTAGCATCAGCAAGTGTGACAGCAATTTTACTGCCGCCTATATCAATAGCGGCTATCCATTCAGAGGGAGAAGACATGCGGTGATGATTAATTTAATAATGCGTTGCATGAAAAACGCAGTATAAACCTGAAATCATCACCAGGTTAAATCGATGAACTAACTAATTAAATTGAAAGTACTTGGATGATAGATTGGTTTAAGTTCTACTAAATCTTTACGCAATTGTTCAATACATGCTTGAAAATAAGTACGCAAAGGTTCGTGCAGTAAATTATCAAATTGTCTGTGTTGTTCTTGGCAAAAATATTGTAAACCCCAATAATTAATATTATTAATGGTGGACTTGCCGTCTTTCAAATACAGAAGTAAGTTTGTTAAATTTTCAGATGGTGGAACCGCATGAGCTAAAAATTGGATTCCTGTAGCGAGATCGAAAGTAGCATTATTTTTTATTGTGCTTATATCAATAATCTCGACACTGTTATTTTCATATTCCATCATTAAGCTTCTTAGTAAGTCGATTTCTTTCAGGCAGTACTTGCGCATATCAACTGTAATTTTTTTTATTGCACTATCAAAAAAAAGACTGAAAAAATTATCAAGGTTGTATTTGTTTTTTTTGCTAATCGTAAAAATATCAGATCGTCTTAAGAAATTAATAAAGCTATCAAGAGCATATTTATTATTATCATTTTCCTTAAAAATAGGAATACTTTTCAGGGATGAAGTGATAGAGGTTATTACACTTTGGTTAAACGAAGTTTTTGAAAGGAAGAGAGTATTTGTTTGAGATCTAATGGTAGAGGTGCTTTCAAAATTTTTAAGATCATCTGTCAGCATTTCGATTTGAGATTCAAATTCAAACTGTAACTCTAGAGGAAGATTATTTTTAATTTGATCAATTCTGTCATCAAGAGAAATTAAATATCTTAAATTCCATTCATTTTTGGCATCGATAGCACTTTTCCCTATTTCGAAATACCGTAATAAATCCATAGAAAACCCAGAGGGACCACATTGCTCCCAATTTTCTTTTAAGGCGAGTAATAGTTCATTATTTTTTTTAACGAAACTAGTTGAGGATGGTGAGCGAATGTCACTTTTTTCTTGGGATTGTAAAATGCCACTTAGATAGTCGATAGCATTTAGTGCATCAATTTTATTTTTTCGTGAAAGCTTGGGTAATGATGTGTACGTAAAATTTATAAAGTTTTCCAATTTAATTTTTGATTCGCTATCTAATTTTTCTTCAGTATGAGATGGATTTTCTAAAAAAAGAATAAATTCCAATATGTCTTTCTCGGGATATAAGTGTTGAGCTGATAGCAGAGAAACTTCAAGTTCTTTTTTTTCTTTATTTTTAAGTTTTGATTGATTACTTAATTCTTCAAAATTTTGTAGGTGCGAAATGTATTCAGTGCTTCCAGATTTTAAATTTAGCCAGCCATGAGGATTGTTCAAGATTTTTTTTAAATAGTTTAGTCGCTTATTACAAGTTTTTTTATTGGCTAAATTTTCTAATCTTTCTTGGTGAGGAGAAAATAATTCAATGTGATCATCAATGTGCTTACGAATTTTCTCTAGATAAAGATCAGAAGAATTAATGGGAATATTCTTTTTAAGATGATTCAAAATACTTAGAATTTTGCTGCAATCATCTAGTTCGATCGCATGTAAATCTTGTTTGTTTGGGGTATCTAAATAACTAAGAGAATTTACGATGGTCGCTTCGCTAAGAGGTGGTGAGCAATTTTTTTTAGCAAGCAATAAAATATCTTTGTTAAGTACGACTGCATCAGAATTATTTATTTTTTGATTAATGATTTTTATAGCACTATTTATTACACTATTTAAGGCAACAGGTAATTCTTGGCTTGTTGGATTTAATCTTTTTTTTCTTTCAATTTCTGCAAATATATCAATAACTAAGGTTTCATCTATACCGTCTTTTGCTTTTATATTTTGAATCGTATTATTAAAATTGATATCAATTTTTGAATATTCATCAAAAATATTTTTAATCCGCATAGCAGCAGCTTCTTCCATACGTTTTTGCCAAAATATTTTTTTAAAGTCAAACCACAATGATGTTTTCCCATTGCTGCTAAAAATGATTTTTTCTTTTCCTGTAATCGGCGTAATGAATGGAATATCAACTAAGACTTTGTTGCTGGTGGTTATGGCGGGCATGATATGAACTTTCTTGAAAAGTGATAACAAGAAATTCGTGCCTCAGCCTAGACTTGTGTTCCATGTAACTAGATGAATATTCTCCTACGGAAAATAAAAAACCGACGCGTGATTGCATCGGTTTCGTTTAGGAAAATACAAATAATAGAAATAGTTATCTAATTATGAAATTCCTCAAAGGAAAATAATCAATTATTTTAAATTCGCATTCTATCTGGGACATTATTTATTTTGGAATTAACTTCTTAGTTTAATGTTTAGATCTTGGAACGCTTATTGTATTAATTTTTTTATTAAGAGCATTAATGCCATTTAAAATTTGTTGCTGATTTTGAATTTCAGGATTTGTTTCAACTTTATTTTTTATTTTCAATAACAACTTGCGGTATTGATTTTTATCTTGCGAGTTAGTCTGCTTATTCAAATCTTGCAAGCTTGTATTAATTATTTCTTTTATCATTTCAACTTCTGAGTCAGAATAAATCTTTTTTTCATTCCCAAATAAAGAAACTTCTTTACAGTTAAAGAGGTAATTTTTCAGTGGCTCATAAAATTCTTTCGAATTTTTTTCATTTGCTGGATTTACAATTTCCTTATTAATTGGCGTATTAAGTTTTTCAATTTTAGGTTCGGTAGATTGAATTGTTGGTGGAATATATTGTATTACTGGCGCGGAAAGCTGATACAAGAGTTTATCGATTGTTTGTAGCATCAAATTTTTATACTCACTATCTGGTTGAGATGAAATCACTTCATAGAAATTAGCCAAATTATTTTGGCATACAGGAATGGTAAAACTGTCCTTAGCGACCACCTGGGCTTTCTTGTTTGTTTCTTTATTTAATTCCAACAGAAAATTTAGGTCAACAGAAAAGCCATCAATATTCATAATTTCAGTCAAAGCTACAATAGTCTCTTCCGATAATTTTTCATTTTCAGGTTCATTTTTTAAATAAGCTTGTTCTGTATTAGGGATCCTGTCTTCTTTTGGGATTTCTATCTTCGATTCATTGTTTGTTATTGCTTTCTTCTTTTCTTCATTAAGCTCAATTTCCACTTCAGAATAAGCATTATCAAAAACATCTTTACCAACACACTTTTTAATATGATCAAAAATAGAATTTTGACTATTAGTAGGATTCTTTATTTTTTCAATGAATGCATTTTTAATACGTTCTGCTGCAATTTTCTCCATTTTTTTTCTGTAAATTATTTTCTTAATCATTATTGGAATTAATTTAAAAGAAAATTCATTTTTTCTTAAAAAGTATATCTTTTCTGTACCTGTTACTTTGCCATTTCTATTGATATCGACTAAGGCTCTTTGGGAAAGTGCTTTCATGATGAAATCCTACTCAGAGTTATAAGTGAGTATTACGTATCTGAGCTAATTCATATGTTCCAGAAAACATTAACTACGTATCTTTGAGGCAATTAAAAAAGCCGACGCATACTGCCGTCGGCTTTTTATTAATCCCAATAATGGTCAATACTTCTCTAAATCAACACTCTCTTATAAAAGTAAGAGCCTTAGATCTTTCTAGATTGACTTAAACAAACATCGCATTAAACAGTAAGGGGTTTATAACGAATACGTTTTGGTTTGGCACCTTCTTCACCCAAACGCTTTTTCTTATCGGCTTCATATTCCTGATAATTGCCATCAAAGAAGGTAACTTGTGAGTTGCTTTCAAAAGCCAGAATATGGGTTGCAATCCGATCTAAGAACCAGCGATCATGGGAGATGACCATGACGCTACCGGCAAACTCAAGTAAGGCATCTTCTAAAGCACGTAGTGTTTCTACATCCAAGTCATTGGATGGTTCATCTAGCAGTAAGACATTGCCGCCCATGAGTAAGGTCTTGGCTAGATGTAGGCGACCACGTTCACCGCCTGAGAGATTGCCTACGATTTTTTGTTGATCACCACCTTTAAAATTAAAGCGTCCAAGATAAGCACGCGAAGGCATCTCAAAGCGACCAACGGTGAGTATGTCAGCGCCTGCTGCAACATCATCAAATACGGTTTTCTTATTGTCTAAATCATCACGTGATTGATCAACCAGTGAAATTTTTACGGTTGAACCAACGACGATTTCACCGCTATCAGGTTGCTCTTTACCCGCTAGCATACGGAACAAGGTTGATTTACCTGCACCATTGGGGCCAATAATGCCGACGATGGCGCCAGCAGGAATACGCATCGATAAATTATCAATCAACAATCTATCGCCATAGCCTTTGCTCACATTTTTAAATTCAATCACTTCATTACCTAAACGCTCAGCAACCGGAATAAAAATCTCTTGGGTTTCATTGCGTTTTTGGTATTCGTGTTCTGACAATTCATTAAAGCGTGCCAGACGTGCTTTGCTTTTTGCTTGGCGACCTTTAGGATTTTGTCTAACCCACTCTAATTCTTTTTGTAGTGATTTTTGACGCGCTGATTCAGTTGCTTCTTCTTGTTTGAGTCGCGCTTGTTTTTGATCTAGCCATGAACTGTAATTACCTTTCCATGGGATGCCATGACCGCGATCCAGTTCTAAGATCCATTCTGCTGCATTATCTAAGAAATAACGATCATGGGTGATAGCAACGACAGTACCAGGGAAGCGATGTAGGAATTGCTCTAACCAGTCTACGGACTCAGCATCAAGATGGTTAGTAGGCTCATCGAGTAAGAGCATGTCAGGCTTAGAAAGCAGTAATTGGCAAAGAGCGACGCGACGCTTTTCACCGCCAGACAGCACGGCAATTTTTGCATCCCACGGTGGTAAACGCAGAGCATCAGCTGCCATTTCTAATTGCAAATCTAAATTGCCGCCATCACTTGCTGAAATAATCGCTTCTAGTCTGCCTTGCTCAGCAGCTAATGCATCAAAGTCTGCATCGGGTTCAGCATAAGCAGCGTAGACGGCATCAAGTTTCGCGCGAGCTTCAAAGGCTTCGCCTAAGCCACTTTCTACGGCTTGTCGTACTGTTTGCTCTGGATCGAGTTGAGGTTCTTGAGATAGGTAGCCGATTTTCAAATTCGGCATAGGGATCGCTTCACCCTCTATATCTTTATCTACTCCAGCCATGATTTTCAATAGCGTGGATTTACCTGAGCCATTCAGACCGAGTACGCCGATTTTTGCGCCTGGAAAAAAAGATAAAGAAATGTCTTTCAGGATTTGACGCTTGGGTGGGACGATTTTGCCCACGCGGTTCATGGTGTAAACGTAATTTGCCATAGTTATTAATAAATCAAAAAAAGAATCGGGATGTCATGTGAAAAATGACGCAGTAGGTAAGGATACCTGATTGCTGAGTGAGTGCGATCACTGTTTGCAGAATGGTATTGAATTTCACATAGCATCAGTGGTGAATTGAATGTCTCAAGAAGAGGAACGCTAAATAAAGATACGGTTGCCCAGAATATTCACATCATTTAGGGTTCATCATGAAACGAACGATAGGAGGAAAGCTCACATATGAAAATTCACTATGGTGGCACGCCATCATTCATATGCAATCTGAAGTAGTGAAAATTTTATTAGCGAGTGTTTACGAACCAACTCAAAGGCAAGCGCTACTACAAACGACTGATGGAAATGGCAAAGCGGCGCTACATATCGCAGTGAATAAAAACAATATAGAAATGGTTAGAAATTTACTGCAGGGGGCAGTCGATGCTCAGGCAATTATTTTTCAAGAAGATAATCTTGGCATGAACGCATTCATGCTTGCTGCTAAAAAAGATCATACGACGTTGGCACTTATAATTTTTGATAAGACTCGCGATAAATATGGATTATTAAAATAGTGCAGTAAAAATCAAGTTCATACGATGGACTTGGTGGGGAAAAAATTAAGCCATTCATTAATAAGCAGATTGACACAGATAGTGAACGACTGTCCTGAAGAAAATTTAAAAAATGCAATACAAGATTTAAAAAATTCACAATTCAAAAATCTTGATATTGAAAATCAACAAGAAATTAAAATTGACTGATTGAATAGAAGAATAAAAATATGCAAATTGCTACTTGTGAAGTTATCGCACCATAAAGACGGAACGTAAGTAAAAAATCTTGTTACCTAAAGAGCTTTCATAAATTAGGAAACCATCATGGATCGTGCCGCTAATCGCTCACCTCGTTTAAGTCAGACACATCAACCTCAACCACAGTCTCAATCAAATCAGCTCACTACACAAAATAGAACTAAAAATAGCGCTCAAAGTAATAGTGTAAATCAGAGTCAGCCGCCACGATTGACACAAGCTTTCGTTTCACAAAACACAGCACATGGTTTGGCAGGTTTATTTACAAACAAAGATGAACAAGAAGATATCAATATAAAAGAATTTTCAGAATTAAAAATTAGTAGCTACTCATCTAGTCAATCTATTCGGTCGCCATCAGCCAAGCCTGAATTAACAAAAGAAATCTTCTCTCAAATTTGTTTAGCGCAATCGAAAAGTGATCTTAAAAAGTGTATGCGCATTGTCGGTGTGTCTAGTTTGCAAGAGCTATGTGAGATGAAGCTTGAGGGAAAGACTGTATTGATGGTGGCAGCAGAAACTGGAAATAGAAAGTTAACTTCCTTATTGCTTGAGTCGGTAGCTGATCCACAGAGATTGGCACTGATGTTGAGTGATGATGGTCTCACAGCGCTGATGTTGGCTGCTGCAGGTCGCGCTAAGGTAGTCACTGCCTTGCTATCTGGTGTACCTAATCCTCAGCAACTAGCAGAGAGAATTAATAATAGTACAACAGCGCTGATATATGCTGTGCTGCATAAAAATGTAGAGGGAGTCATTGCTATGCTAGCTGGTGTTCCTAATCCTCAGCAACTAGCAGAGAAAATTGATGACAATGGTACGACAGTGCTGAAAGTAGCTACGTTTTTTGGTTACGTAGGGGTAATAACTGCCTTGCTATCTGGTGTGCCTAATCCTCAGCAACTAGCAGAGAAAATTGATAAAAATAGTTCAACGGCACTCATGCTCGCTGCTAGTAATGGTCGCGTAGGGGTAATCACAAAAATATTCGAATATATTGATGATCCTGAAGTATTAATTTTTCAGATAGATATAGATGGAATGAATGCATTCATGCGTGCGTTAGGAAAGAGAAAAACGGAAGCAGCGCTAGTGATATTTGATAAAGCAAAAGATAAAGCTTCTCTTATGTTTAAGCAAAATAGTCCAAATCAAGCAGCGGCAATTCAGATGATGAGTCCAGATATTCTTGAGATGTTCGTAAAAAAATTTAATGAAACTAAAGAATAAATAGTTTTAAAACGATCAAGATAAAACGCGTAAGCAAGAGTGACTTGCTTACGCGTTTACGTTTCTAGTCAAAGTAAAATTAATTAGCGTGATGAAAGTAGCTATGTTCGACATAGACCTTCTATTAAATTAGGTGCAAGCACACATCAAATCAAGTTAGTTTAATCAATTAGAAATGTTTTTAATTTACGCAAGTCATGGAAGCGAGTAAAAAATATTTTTAAAAATTCAGAATCATTGCTGAATCTTTTCTGAAAATAACGAAAAAATATTTTGTGAATGTTAGTCAATGTGTAGATAAAGATATCGCTCATGCGCTGCATTCAAGGAACTTATGCAGCATATCTAAAACATAGGGCGTACTCAATTCACATAGGAGTAAATATGAAGCGCACTCGTAGCCCTGATAATCGACCACTGTTGGGACAAATTATAAAAATTGAGGAAGTGCCACCTCTGATTAGCATACCCAATGAAGTAAATTCACCGCGTATTCTCCAAAGAGAACCTACCCAAGTAAGTGGGTTCGGTAATGGGATTGCCGGACATTCACAACCAGCACTAAATCCATCAGTGAATCAATTGTTATTCACAAATCGCAGAGTGAACAGTCCTACTAGAGTTCAACAAGCGCCACTTCTAAATAGCATACCCAATGCAATAAATCCTCCGCTTATGACTCAAAGAGAGCCTGCGCAAGTAAGTGAGTTGTGTGTTGGGATTGTAAGACAATCACAACCAGCACCAAATCCAATAGTGGATCAATTGGTATCCACAAATGTCAGATTATCCAGTCTTCCTATTAGTCCTACTAAAAATATAATAAATCAGCCGCGATTAACGGATCAAATGCTCCCAGCTGCTATTGAAGCGATATCTAATGATGATCTAGAAACCGCAATGCAAATCGTAGGAGTGAAGAGTATAGAAGAGTTGGTCTATTTAACCGAGGGTAGAGGTAATACCTTGTTAGCGTATGCGGCTCAACTTGGTCGTGCAAAGCCAATTAAAATATTGCTAAGTAAAGTGTTAGATCCGCAGCAACTTATCCAGAAAAAAAATAACAATGGTTACACAGCACTCATAATTGCAGCGAGTTTAGGTTATGCAAAAGCAATCACGGCCATGCTTAAAGGTGTTGATAATCCACAGCAATTAGCAGAGCAGATTGATACTAAAGGTGCTACAGCACTACATTATGCTGCTGTATATGGCCACGCAGGAGCAATCATGGCCATGCTTAAAGGTGTTGGTAATCCACAGCAGCTCGCAGAGCAGATTGATACTAAAAGGGCTACAGCATTACTTCATGCTGTTAAAAATGGTCACGAAGCAGCGACGACTGCAATATTAAGTAATGTGCCTAATCCACAGCAACTCGCAGAGCAGCAAACTACTTTTGGATCTTTAGCATTATCGGCGGCGGCTAGCAGGGGTCACGTAGGAGTAATCACTTCCATATTTAGCCGGGTGAGTAATCCACAGCAGCTAGCGGAGCAGCAATCTATAAATGGTAGTACAGCGCTTATGTACGCTGTGAACTCTAGCGCGAGCACATTAATAATTACAAAGATATTTGAATCTGTAGTGGATACCGAAAAATTGATTTTTCAGGTGCACAATGAAGGATTGAATTCATTCACGCATGCCTTGAAAAAAGGAAATATGGAGGCGGCACTACTGTTATTTGATTTGGCAAAAAATAAAACTGCGCTCTTGTTAAGGAAAAATAGTCCAAATCAACCAGCGGCAATTCAGATAATGACTCCAGATATTCTTGAGATATTTCTAAATAAATACAATGAAAATAAAGAGTAACAAGTTTTAAAGCCATCAAGATAAAACGCGTATTCAAGTCTGTCTTGATTACGCGTTTACATTTTAGTCACAGTCAATCAATCAGCGTAGTGAGTGTCGCCATGCCTGCCACAGACTTTCTATTGAATACAATCCAAGTGCACACCAGATCAGTCCATAGCCAATAAATTTGGTTGAGCTGAAGGCTTCGTTGTATAAATAAATTCCCAATAGCAGTTGTATGGTGGGGCCTATGTATTGCAGTATGCCGACTAATGAAAGCGGTATGCGTCGTGCACCGTAAGCAAATAACAAAAGCGGTATCGCGGTTACAGGTCCTGCTGCAATGAGTAGCAAGCTGGTGTTGATTCCTGCATTAACAAACGCATGGGAAGAACCACTCTCTGGTAAAAGTAAAAATAATGCAGAGAGTGGCAACATGACTAAGGTTTCTAGTGTGAGACCTTCTAACGCACCTAAGGACGCTGTTTTACGCAACAAGCCATACAGCCCAAAGGTAAAAGCGAGTGTTAAACCTATCCAAGGTAATTGACCTGCACTGATTGTTAACCAAGCGACACCGGTAGCTGCTAAGCTTACGGAAATCCACTGCCAGAGTCGTAGTCGTTCACCTAACATCACACCGAATAAAACATTAAACAGTGGGGCGATGAAATAGCCTAGTGAGGCATCAACGATGCGATCATGATTAATAGACCAGATGTAGACCACCCAGTTAATTGCTAGCATGCTTGCGCTTGCAATAAATGCTGCGGTGATGCGAGGATTTTTTTTGATGTTGGTAATCCAGCCCCATTGATGTCGCACGGTGAGTATCAATGCGAGCATGACGAAAGACCAGAAAACGCGATGCGATAAAATTTCTAGCGGTGGGATGGCTTTAAGGGTTTTTAAATAAAGTGGAAACACGCCCCACATTAAAAATGCACAACCAGCACTCAAGACTCCAGCCAACATCTGTGATGCCACCTTTCAGGTGTTGAACATTCCAAGTTATCTCGCTGTGCTAGTTTACTAATGTCGTAAACAAAACAGCGGCGAGAATGAATTACATACTACGTCGATACTGACCGCCGACTTCAAACAAGGCATCGGTGATTTGTCCTAAAGAGCAAACACGTACAGCATCCATTAATTTTGCAAAGACATTCTCATCATCAATCACAGCTTGTTGTAATGCTGCCAGAGCTGGCCCGGATGCCTTGCTATGCAGTGCATGGAAATCTTCTAAGCGTTTTAGTTGCGATTGTTTTTCTTCATCGGTAGAGCGCGCTAATTCTAATTGCTGAGGAATGGTGTCGCCCTTAGGATTGCGGAAAGTATTTACACCGATGATGGGCAGACTGCCATCATGTTTTTTATGCTCATACAACATTGACTCTTCTTGAATCTTGCTGCGCTGATAACCTGTTTCCATCGCGCCAAGAACACCGCCACGTTCTGCAATGCGTTCAAATTCTTGCATAACGGCTTCTTCTACTAAGTCAGTCAATTCTTCAATCACAAATGAACCTTGGCTTGGGTTTTCATTTTTTGCTAAACCCCATTCACGATTAATAATCAATTGAATAGCTAAAGCACGACGTACTGATTCATCCGTTGGTGTGGTGATGGCTTCGTCGTAAGCGTTGGTATGCAAAGAATTGCAATTATCATAAATCGCAATCAATGCTTGCAGCGTGGTGCGTATGTCATTGAAATCAACTTCTTGTGCATGTAAAGAACGACCTGAGGTTTGTATGTGGTATTTCAGTTTTTGTGAACGATCATTGGCGCTATATTTCTCGCGCATCGCTACGGACCAGATGCGACGTGCAACACGACCTAATACGGTGTATTCCGGATCCATGCCGTTGGAGAAGAAGAATGAGAGATTTGGTGCAAAGTCATCAATGTGCATGCCACGTGCAAGATAAGCTTCCACAAAGGTAAAGCCATTCGAGAGGGTAAATGCCAATTGCGAAATTGGATTCGCACCTGCTTCAGCAATGTGATAACCGGAGATGGAAACTGAATAAAAATTACGGACTTTGTGATCAACAAAATATTGTTGAATATCGCCCATGACTTTTAAAGAAAATTCAGTTGAAAAAATGCAGGTGTTTTGTCCCTGATCTTCTTTCAAGATGTCAGCTTGCACTGTGCCACGTACGTTTTGTAAAACCCAAGCGCGGATGTCTGCTACTTCTTCTGTTGTGGCTTTACGATTTTTTTCAGTTTCAAATTTTTGTATTTGCTGATCAATCGCCGTATTCATGAACATAGCCAAGATACTAGGAGCAGGGCCATTGATGGTCATAGAAACAGAAGTCGATGGCGAGCATAAATCAAAACCGTCGTACAACACTTTCATATCATCTAAGGTGGCGATGGATACACCAGAGTTACCGACTTTGCCGTAGATGTCGGGACGACGTGCTGGATCAGCGCCATACAAAGTCACTGAATCGAAGGCTGTTGATAACCGTTTTGCAGGCATGCCTTCAGAAACTAATTTAAAGCGGCGATTGGTTCTAAATGCATCGCCTTCACCAGCAAACATACGTGTGGGATCTTCGTTCTCACGTTTAAATGGAAACACACCAGCTGTGTAAGGAAACACACCGGGGAGATTTTCTTTCATGAGCCATGACAGTAAATCACCATGATCATGATATTTAGGTAAGGATACTTTGCGTATGGAGTTGCCTGACAGTGTTTCCCAACTTAAGCGGGTGCGAATTTCTTTATCTCGCACTGTTGTGACATGTTCTTCACCTGAGTAAGTGGCTTGTATGGCTGGCCAAGTGGTCAGCAGTTGTTTGGATTCACCGTCGAGTGCTAAATCACGCTGATGGATTAAGTCATCTAACGCAATCGATTTTTTTGCATCAGCCAGCATGCGTTTGGTTTCAGTGAGCTGCTGTCGTTCTCTGGCAAGCACGGATTGTTTTTCAACCCGCTTGTGATAGTGACGTATCGTGTCAGCGATTTCAGCTAAGTAGCGTGAACGTGCAGGTGGCACGATGGCATTACGGCCGGAAGAAAAACGCACATTAACTTCAGCAAGTTTGCCAGGCTTAAGTGCTAAGCCGAGTTCTTTTAAACGCGGTAATAAACCTTGATAGAGGGCTGTGACGCCATCATCATTAAAGCGTGATGCTTGTGTGCCAAAGACGGGCATTTGCTCTGGGTTTTGTGACCACAGTTCGCGGTTGCGTTGATATTGTTTTGCAACGTCACGTAATGCATCTTGTGATCCTTTGCGATCAAATTTATTGATAGCGACAAAATCAGCAAAATCTAGCATGTCGATTTTTTCTAATTGAGATGCTGCGCCGAATTCTGGTGTCATCACATACATGCTGCAATTCACATGCGGCACAATCGCTGCATCACCTTGGCCTATGCCTGAAGTTTCAACGATCACTAGATCAAATCCTGCTACACGACAGGCAGCAATCACATCGGGAAGTGCTTGTGAAATCTCTGAACCTGCTTCACGTGTGGCGAGTGAACGCATAAACACTTGTTGTTTGCCGGCCCATGGTGCTATCGCATTCATACGTATGCGATCACCTAATAAAGCACCTCCAGATTTACGACGCGAAGGATCAATTGAGATGAGTGCGATTTGTAAGGCGTCATCCTGATCCAAACGCAGACGACGGATCAATTCATCGGTGAGTGATGATTTGCCTGCACCACCTGTTCCGGTGATGCCTAAAGCTGGAATAGTTGTTTTTACTGCTGCGTCATGCAAGGCTTGTTTGAGTTCATTACTGGCTTTGCCATTTTCTAAGGCAGTGATGAGTTGTGCGAGTGCGCGCTGACGTGTTTGCGGCTCAGAGGCGGCAAGTGCATTAATTGAGGTAGGTGCATATTGCGAGAGATCGATGTCACAGGCATGCACCATGTATTCAATCATGCCCACCAAACCCATACGTTGCCCATCTTCTGGACTGAAGATGCGTGTAACACCGTAATCATGTAACTCTTTAATTTCAGCCGGTACGATCACGCCGCCACCGCCGCCGAATACTTTGATATGCGCACCACCACGCTGACGCAGTAAGTCGATCATGTATTTAAAGTATTCAACATGACCACCCTGATAACTAGAGATGGCAATACCTTGTGCATCTTCTTGCAATGCAGCCGTAACAATGTCATCAACGGAGCGGTTGTGACCCAAATGAATAACTTCTGCGCCTTGCGACATGAGAATGCGACGCATGATGTTGATGGACGCATCATGGCCGTCAAATAAAGAGGCGGCTGTCACGAAACGTACTTTGTTGACAGGTTTATAACCTGCCAGATTCTGGGACACAGAAAGGTCAGTCATGGAGGGTCTCCGGACATTCTTTTTTTGGGATAGAAGAGATGACGTTTACGTTAACGTCAATTTCCGGCAGTATACCTGCAAACTCTTTTTATCGATCCATCTCTTAGCTAGGAAAACACCATGAGCGACCTGATTTTGCATCACTACCCGAACTCGCCATTCGCAGAAAAAATTCGTTTGATTTTTGGGGCAAAAAAACTCGCTTGGCGTTCGGTGCATATTCCTATGATCATGCCGAAACCGGATGTCGTTGCATTAACAGGTGGTTATCGACGCACACCAATTTTGCAAGTGGGTGCTGATGTGTATTGCGATACGGCTTTGATTTGCGATTTTTTAGAAAATAGGGCGCCAACGGCAACGCTCTATCCAACAAATCTCAAAGGCGCAGCAAGAGTGTTGGCGCAGTGGGCAGATAGCACGCTGTTTCAAGCAGCGATGGCGTATAACTTTCAGCCTAAGGGTGCGCAAGCGATGTTTCCCGATGCTGATCAATTGAAAATTTTTGCGCAAGATCGTGCAGCAATGCGCAACAACGCGCCTCGTATGCCGCTACCTGAAGCGACTGCTGCTTATAAAAGTTATTTACGTCGTATTGCCAGTATGTTGGATGGACAAGACTATCTGTTGGGGTCTGCGCCTTGTGTTGCTGACTATGCGATTTATCATCCACTTTGGTTTACGCGCACGCGCGTTCCTCCAGTAGCAGGCATATTAGATGCAACGCCACAAGTGTTAGCGTGGATGGACAGAATGGCTGCATGTGGTCACGGTCAGCCTGAAAAATTTTCTGCGCTTGAAGCGATTCAAATAGCCAAGTCATCTACACCGCTACCAATTTCGCAAGAGGTGTTTCAAGACGAGCATGGCATTCCATTGGGAAGTCATGTGACGATTACTGCAGAAAGTTTTGGATTGGAAGTAACGTCGGGCAAACTGATTGCAGCAACGCGGACTCGTTATACCTTAGCGCGTAGTGATGAACGTGCAGGAGAGTTGCATGTGCATTTCCCTAGGGTGGGTTATGTTTTACAAAAAGCAGAAAATTAAATGCGCAGTTTTTGTGCGCGTTAAATTTTATTTGCACTGCATTTGGGATAACGAGCGAATAATTTTTTCATTTCGTTCGTTTAATAAAAATTCGTTCGATTAATAATTATTTTCGAGTTAAATTTTAAAAAATATGTGAGGGTTGAGTTGGCTTGATCATTGCTAATGTGTTAGTGTTTTCACTTAATAAAAGGACCACTAATGTCAACTAGCACTTCCTCAGCAAGTCAACGTAATTCTTACCCTACCCATTCTGCATCACAAGAAAAATCAGATGTTTCGTCTCATTCAGCTGTAAGTATTAAGAAAAAATTACAGATCAATGAGGGAAATTCTGCAAGTAATAACGATGATTCAGTGGAATTAGCATCAACGATCAAAACACCCAGACTAAAAACCAAAACACCACAAGCACAAAATAGTCGTGAGTTGTTTAATAAGTCTTCAACGCCGGAACGTTCGGTAGATCAATCTGGTTCTCGCTATGCCTCTAAAGCGTCGAATGAATCAGAAGAAAGTGAAATATCACAAGAAAGTCAGACCTCTGTAACGCTGCCATCTTCCGAGCCTAGATTAGTAGCACGTACAAATAATTTTATTCTTATTACGTCGGCGTTGACTGCATTGAGTGCGCCTTTTGTGATGATACTTGGCCCCAAAGATCTGGCTAGTAGAGCAGCCTGGTTTGGTGTGGGTCTATCGTCAGGTTTGATTGTAGGTAGCGCTTATTGTTTTGGTGATTATATAAATGCGCTTCGTGACCAAGTTCAAACCCAGAAAAGAGGCGAAATCTCGCCAGCTTAATTTTTATTGTATTTCGGTCAGCCTAGGTGAATGACAATCATGGGCTGACCTTCATTGGGTATTTTTATTCTTTGCTATTCTTTTTGTTCTGACTGGCGAGTTCACGTGCTTGTATCATGGATTGAAGTAATTCCGCTGTTAAGGTCAATTTGATACCTTTACTGTGAATTTTCTGCGTAGTGCCTTCTTCAATTGAACACGCTATTTCTCTGCAATTCGTTATTTGCTGACCGATTTGTAATAGACGTGTTCTAACTGAACGCTCAGTTTGTGAAACCGTTGCGTTAGGAAGGATGCTCAGTCTAGGCATATTATTTTGAAAGCTAGGTGGAGACTCTTCTTGCGCATAACTAGGCTGTAAAGATGTTTGCATTCCAATTCCGTAATGTGACATATGCGCTTGCTCCTTAAATCTGACATCTCAATGAGGAGACAGAGAGCAAAAAACATACCACTGACTTAAAACCTAGGTTTTATCTTGTGAGGAAATTTGAAACGGCAAAGGCATTCCTGCTAGAGGTATGCCGGCAAAATTTGATGTGGACA
>JACCDH011765174.1_pt1 | contig 16766 bp, 18 predicted proteins | sample 7442481 | NCBI WGS metagenome assembly JACCDH01 (sample SAMN15323433, study PRJNA562643) | freshwater metagenome | isolation source: river surface water | place: USA:Blue River Watershed | collected 2017-08-15
CTTAGTTCGCTAATATTGTTTCCACGTTCAATAGCAGTCACCATACCACTACCTGTGAAAGGACGGCAAAAATAGGGTATTTTTTGAAATCTTAGGCTAAATCTGTGTGTTTTGCTTCAATTTTTTGGCCAAAAAAAGCGCTGGCCTGCTTTTCAAAGGTCTGGGCATTGTCGGTGGTATAAAATTGGAGCTGTCCCTGTTGACTGCATTTGGCAACTATTTCAGGGTGATTTTCAAGGTATTGTGCTAAACTTTCTGCAACAATAGCACCCTGTGAGATTAATTTGACTCCATGGGGCAAATAGGACTGTATTTTAGCTGCTAATAAGGGGTAATGCGTACATGCAAGCAATATGGCATCAATATCGGCAGATTGGCTAAATAATTGGTCTAAATAGGATTGGATAAAGTAGTCCGCACCTGGTTTGTCATATTCACCATTTTCAATGAGGGGCACCCACATTGGACATGCTTGTTGATGCACTTTAACCGCAGGAAAAAATTTAGCCAATTCCAACAAATAACTATCACTTTGAACTGTTCCAGCAGTAGCCATAATGCCTACATGACCTGTTTGGGTGAAATTTCCCAATACCTCCGAAGAAGGTCGGATAACCCCTAAAACACGTTTGTCTGGTCCAATATTTGGTAAATCTAATTGCTGGATATTTCGCAATGCTTTGGCCGAAGCAGTATTACAAGCCAAAATAACCAAGGAACAACCCTGATTAAAAAACCAATTGACTGCTTCAAGGGTATATTCATACACAGTTTCAAATGACCTAGTACCATAAGGCGCACGGGCATTGTCTCCTAAATAGATATAATCATATTGAGGCAATTGTTTTTTCAATTCCTTCAAAATGGTTAATCCTCCGTATCCACTATCAAAAACGCCAATAGGTGCTGACATGATCAAAAAATATTACTGTAAAACTAAGAACCTCGTTGCATAACAACGAGGTTCTTTATAAATATATTTCTAAAATACTAGTTATTTTTTAGGAGCAGCTTTTGCTGGAGCAGCACCTGTTGCAGCTCTGAAAGCTTCTTCGTACTCTTTAGGTAAAGCTAGCTTCATTTTTAAAGCCACTCTAATCGCTAAGTTATCGCCAATAGAAGGTTGGTAATAAGGAGACAAAGCAGAAGCATTTAATACCCATGTGTATTTGTTTTCAGCAGTGATTTCATTCAAAGTCTCATATACTTTCTTCTTGAATGGGAACAACAATTGCTCTTGCTTTTGTTGCATTGCCTCTTGTTGATACTGTTGCCAGTTAATTAATTTATACTTTAATTTATTTAACTCAGTAGTCGCCATTTCCAAAGCTGCAGTTGCTTTTTTGGAAGCATATTCTATAGAGTCTTTTTTAAAGTTACTATCTGCTCTTTGGTATGCTTTAAACGTATATGCATATTCAGCTTGTAAAGAGTCCTTACCATAAGATTGCAATGCAGAATCTAACCCTTGTAAATTAGGGTGTAAGCTAATCATGAATTGCTCATCGAAATAACCAATTTTCACTGGAGTTTGTGCAGAAGCACTATTTGTGAAAGAAACTGCCAATAACAAAATGGCTGCGAATAAAAAACCTTTTTTCATTTGTTCTATTTTTTATGTTTATTTTATTAATTATTGATCCCTAATTGTCTTAAAACTTCATCGCTTTTATCCAATTTTGGGTCAGCAAATATAATGGTTATTCCTTCACTTTTATCCAAAATGAAGTCATAAGCATAAGAAGCAGCCAATTTTTGAACTGCATTATATACTTTATCTTGAATAGGCTTTACCAGCTTTTGGCGCTCTTTGAACAAATCCCCCTCATACCCAAAGCGCTTTTTTTGCAGGTCCCTCAACTCTTTTTCCCTTACAAAAAGCTCGTCTTCACGCTTCTTCTTTAGCTCTTCAGAGAGCATAAATTGCTCAGCCTCATAGTTTTTATACATTTTATCCAAAGCAATTTGCTTGGCATCAATCTCGGATTGCCATTGGTCTCCAAGGGCTTTTAATTTTTTGTCCGCCTCTTTATATTCTGGTATTTTGTCCAAAATATACTTGGTATTAATCACCGCATATTTTGTTTGGGCCTCTGCCGCAAATACAAAAAATAGACTAAATGTTACTACTGCGAAAAGTTTATTGAATTGCATAATTAAATGATTTTTATACGATTAACTATTCTGGTTCAAATCCAAGCATAAAGGTAAAGCGTCCGGCATCTTTTAATGAATTGGTACTGTTAATTCTATCAATACCAATACCATAGTCAAATCCTAACAATCCAAACATCGGTAAAAAGAAGCGCATTCCCAAACCAACAGACCTACGTAATTCAAATGGATTATAGTCCTTCATGCTATACCATCCATTGGCAGCTTCAAAAAATCCAAGTGCGTAGATAGTACTACTAGCTGCTAAACTTAGTGGATACCTCACTTCCACAGCATATTTATTGAATATGGTAAAGTGCTGTGTCGCATTTTGTTGATCAGGATTTATTTTAGGATTAGAATTTTGATACACAGGGAATCCTCTATGTGCGATAATGTCATAACCAAGCAATGCAAACTGATTACTTAAGCCCGCATCTCCTACCTGAAAACGCTCGAATGGAGAAATGTTTAAATTAGCATTATACCTTCCCACAAATCCATATTTGGCCGCAAAACGTAATACAAATTGTTTATTGCGCTCCTCTCCTGCTGGTTTACCAAGTGGTATAAACCATTCTCCATTAAATCTCCATTTATAATATTCTAATAATTCAAATTGATTTTCACCAGAATTAACCGATGGATTAATTAATGAATAAGGTGGCGTTAATTGCGCACTCAATAAAAAATTAGAACCTGTTCTCGGGAACAAAGGTTGGTCAATAGAAGTTCTTTGTAATGACAATCTAACATTTACGTTATTCACATCCCCATTTCTAAAATTAGGTAAGTTAAACGGATCAATTGGATAGTTTTTCAAAGAATAACGCGTAAAGTTTAATCCCGAACTAAAAGAGAAATAGTCATCAGGCCAAGTAAGCTGACGATTAAAAGTTATCGTAGCACCGGTCGTTGAAATATATTGATTGTCGGCAGCATTAACGTCAAACATGCCTGTTGTGGCATCAATGGTTTGTCCGAATTTAGTATTGAAAATACTTATTGAAAGTGAGTTTCTTTTTACGCCACCAAACCAAGGTTCAGTAAAGGAGGTATTGATGGACCTAAAGGCTTTACCGTTACTTTGAACACGAATACTTAATTTTTGACCATCTCCCATAGGCAATGGATCCCAAGCCGACTTCTTAAATAAATTTTTAGAAGAGAAATTATTAAAGGTTACCCCCAAAGTTCCAGTTAATCCAATAAATCCACCCCAACCAGCACTTAACTCCAATTGATCACTTGATTTTTCTTCTACTCCATAATTAATATCCACTGTTCCATCCTCTGGATTAGGTATGGGATCAATTTTGATTTTCTCTTGGTCAAAGAAATTCAATTGTGCAATTTCACGTTGGGATCGTATCAGCAATGAACGACTAAATTTATCGCCAGGTACCGTTCTAATTTCACGACGTATTACAAAGTCCTTTGTTTTTTCATTACCTGCAATACGAATAGTTTTGATGGTCGCTTGTGGCCCTTCTCTTACACGTATTTCATAGTCAATGGTATCATTATAAACAGCCGTTTCAATGGGATCTACTGCAAAAAATAAATAACCATCGTCCTGATACAATCCACTAATATCACCCCCTTCTGCAGTTTGTGTTTTTCCTAATTTATTGTACAACACTTCACGGTTATAGATAGATCCTTTTTTGATATTTAAGATAGCCGTTAAAAGGGAATCAGGATATCTTGTATTTCCCCTCCATGTTATATTTCCAAAAAAATACTTGCGTCCCTCTTTAAGCTGCATATCAATATTTAAATTCCCTGCTTTGTTGTGATATACCGTATCCTTTTCAATCACCGCATCTCTATAACCTAGAGAGTTATAGTAATTAAGTAAATTTTCTTTACTCTCCTCAAATTTGTTAGGATCGAATTTTGAGGATGAAAAAGATATTCTAGCATAAGGGTTAAGTACTTTTTTTGTTTTGGTGAACGTTAAAAAACCCTTCTCCTTCAAATACTCATCAAAAGTGTAAGGGGTAGTTTTAACAATCATCGGCTTGTCATTAATGGGAAATAAGGTAAGCCTTGACTTTTCATGAATTTCTTTTAAACTTTTTTTAAGTTTTCCTTCCTCTATTGCATTACCCCCAAAATTGATATTATTGATTCTTACTTTCGGACCTTTATCTACTACAAATTCAAGTAGTAAACTATTTTTTCTGTTTGGATCTTTCTTTTCTCTAATGGTTACTTTCACATCCTGAAAACCCTTTTCTGCATAAAATTTCTTGATGCCTTCAACTGCAGTAATTCTCATATTCTCCGTAACAACCCTATTAGGCAACAAACCAGTTTTACCCGACAACTCGTCATTGTCTGATTTACGGGTACCTATAAAACTGAATTTTGACAAACGGGGGCGTTCAACCACATCAATTTCTACATCAATTTGATTGTCTTGTACATCGGTTAAGTAAACACTTACATCGCTGAAGTAATTTTGATCCATCAATTTATGAATCGTCTTTGCAAAATTATCTCCCCCAGGGATAGTGACTTCGTCGCCATTATTTAAGGTAGATAAGGAAAGCAACAAACCCTCATCAAAGTTTTGGTTGCCCACCACCTTAATTTTTCTGATCTTGTATTTTTGAGGCGTTTTTTGGTTGAATAGACCCATCAATTTCACATTAATTTGTGCAACTGAATCCTGCGCAGGCAAAACCTGACCAAAACCGGTATTTGTCAAAGGAAAAATGAATAGGATACCTATAATAAATTGAAGAAATTTCTGCATCTGCTTGGGGCTGAACATTTAGGTTTTAAAAGTGTCGCAAATTACTCGTAATATTTCAAAGTCTTTGTTAAAAAACAAAATAAAATACATTAAAATATTTTTTAATCTAATTGTACCTGTTCGCTTGTTTTTCCGAATCTACGCTCTCTGGACTGAAAATCGAGTAAGGCCTTCACAAGGTCGTCTTTGCGAAACTCCGGCCAACGAGTGTCTGTAAAGTATAGTTCGGCATAGGCCAGTTGGTATAATAAAAAATTACTTATGCGGCATTCTCCACTTGTCCGAATCATTAATGCAGGGTCTGGAAACTCACTGGTAGAAAGGTTTTCAGAGATAGTAGCGTCATTTATATCCTCTATTGCCAATTGGCCATTTTGTACTTTTTGGGCAATGATTTTAGTGGCTTCCACCAACTCCCATCTACTACTATAACTCAAAGCAATAATAAGGGTCAAGCCTGTATTTTGAGCGGTAAGCGCAGCAGCTTCAGCTAAGGCAATTTTGGCATCCTTGGGCAACATATCAATATTTCCAATAAAGTGTAATTTGATATTGTTTTTATGCAAATCTGGGACTTCCTTGGACAGGGTATCCACAAATAGGGTCATTAACCCAGTGACTTCCTGTTCGGGCCTATCCCAATTTTCAGTGCTAAATGCATATAAAGTAAGGTAGGGTATTCCTAATTCAGTAGCCGCTTCCACTACTTTTCGTACGCTTACAACCCCTTGATAATGACCAAATAACCTATCTTGGCCCTGCTCCTTTGCCCATCTTCCATTTCCATCCATAATGATGGCAACATGCTTTGGAAGACGCTCCATATCCAATTTTTCCATAATGTAAAAATAAGAAAATACCCTGCTTATTTGCGTTTTAGAAAGCCGAAAAGACCCTTTTTGTTGGATTTTTCAGGCGAATGGTCATTTTTTCTAAAGAAAAGCCACTTTCTACCTCTTGTATCTTTTTTCTCTTCCAACCCATAAACAGTAAATAAATTATATGAAATACCCAGTTTAGAACTTACATATTGATCCGCTCCTGAGTTACTTCCTTGTAATTTTAATTGAGTCCCACCAGGAACATGAAAATCTTGATCAGCAAAATAGTCAATCTTGTCAGAATTGGTAAATCGATAAGTGACTTCACCAAATACATTCCAATGTCCAAATACATTGTATTTGAATCCTAAATTAATGGGGAACAAAATGGTTCTTTGGGTACTTGGCGTATCCAAATTCGTGGAACCACTAATTGATTTCCAAGCGCCTACGCCAAATCCTAAATAGGGAGTGCATCGGTAACGTTTATTGCCACTGATAAATCTTAAAAAATAAAATTCCCCCATAATACTTGCATCATGAGAAACCCTAGTAAAGTTTAGCCCTCTTTTGAATTCATAAAAATTAGGCGACTGCAAGTCATTGGCCCCAAGGGAGATATATTCATAATTGAACCTTAATCCAACATAATCATTTAATTGCTTTTTATAATAAGCCCCAAAGCTTGGTTTTGCAAACATTACATTTGAAGCAATATCTCCTCTATAAAAGCTTTGCCCAGCACTTACCCCTATCTCTCCTTTATTTTCAACTAAGGAAACATATTGCGCAGTCAATTGAGTTGCGAATAACAAACTCGATAATATAAATATGAATTGAATTTTCCGCATGCATTAATTTCTTTTATCCAGCCCCCAAGTAAGTTTTGTTCTTAGGGTTGTAAGATAACTATTTTCGTTGAGTCGTATAAAATGAACAGCAAAATTTTCTTTTTTCACCGCTAATTCAATGTTTTTAGGGACTATTTCCTTTCTTGCATCAAGTGCACAAATCAAGGCTTCTGTTCTACCCTCTATTTCAAAGGATATCACGGAAGTATCTGGTACAATCACAGAACGTACATTCAAATTATGTGGTGCTACTGGCGTAATCACAAAACTGGCTGAATCAGGGAATAAAATAGGTCCATTACAACTCATATTGTACCCAGTTGAACCCGTTGGAGTAGCCACAATTAATCCATCTGCCCAATAGGAGTTTAAAAACTCGCCATTCAAATAAGTATGAATTTTTATCATTGGCGATGTGTCCCTTTTGTGAATAGCAAACTCATTTAATGCAAAAGGTGTTCCTCCAAAAATGGGAAGATTGGAATCTAAGTGAAGTAAAGATCTTTTTTCAATTACATAAGTCCTATTGACCAATGCGTCAACCATTATTGATAAATCATCCTTTGAAATGGAAGCTAAAAAACCCAATCTGCCATAGTTAATTCCTAAAATGGGAATATTCGTATCCCCGACTAATGTAATGGCATCAAGCACAGTACCATCTCCCCCTAAGCTAATTAAACAGTCAATACTATTGTGTAAATCGGAGAAAAAATTAAACGGGATAAGGGAGGGTTTTCCTGGAGGATTTGTCAAAGAAAATTTATGTATTAAATCCTCATAAACATATATAGTAATATCATACCTATTTAATTCAAACAACAATGCATTTAAAGATTGTTGTTGATCTAAATCAACTCCCCTACTATAGATAGCAACTTTCATCAAAAAAAATTAAAAATTTATTCCTCCCCGCAAATATACCCCTTTGTCCCCCAACTGATTCACGCTGTAATCAAATTTTATCACTAAATCGTAAATGCTGATGATGTCTATGCCAATGCCAGCAGTTTTTAACAAAGTATTAGATAATTTACTTGCATTTAAAGGGCGTTCGCTATACACATATCCAAGATTGGTAAATGCTTTTAACCAAAATTTAAACCTCAGTTCAGGAAGACGGCTGTTGATTTTATCTACAAAACCAATACCTGTATGTTTTGGATTGGTGAATGATCCTAATAAATAATTTAATTGGGCTTTAAAGATACTCGCTGCATTGCCATCAATCACGTAAAAGTCTAGTCCATTCATTTGCATATTTCCATAACCCAATAACTTACTGTCCATGTAGTTACTATTGGCCAACAATTTAGCTTGAGTATTGCTTTCTAATAAGTAAAAAGCTTTATTGTTATAAAAACGATTAACATGAATTTTTCTAAATTGAAAACTTGTTAAAGGATTATTTCCCGAAAATCGATGATATACATAAAATTCGTTGCTATTCCCTTTTGTAGGATACGGTATATAATCAAAATTTACATTGGTAAAAGCTATACTAGCATCAAAATAAGACAATGTATTTCCGAAGTTGGGCAAATAAAAAGGTTGGGCCAATTTTGCAGAGTCACTAATATTTAGTTGTCCAACTCCGAATTGAAAAATATGTCGTTCATACAAATTAGGACGATAAAGTAAACTTAAGTTTGCCCCATACCCTTTTTGAATAATTGCTTGGGTACGCGTAAACACTTGCTTATCCCTGAAAGTGGAGGTATTCATTTCCTTCTGGGTAAAATTTTGCCAACCCAATCCCATTCCAAAACGCATTTTTTTATCCAAATAAGGAAATTGATATTTCACTACCGATTGTTGGGTATAGCCTGTTATAAATCCCACCGTAAGTTTATCATTGTTTCCAGTTGCATTGGATTGTCTAATACTTATCCCATAGTTTACTCGATCCAAACTATGTTTTTGAGTAGTCCACCATTCATTAAAATTTCTATCCACCCACCTGAAATAAGGCAAAGGAAATAGGTACCATCTTTCGCTCACTTTTATTTGCACTTTCACCTGCTGGCTATCGGTTATTTGTGAAGTCACTTGCGCATCATAAAACAAAGCGGTATTAATAAGCTGTTGCTTTGCAATGGTATTGAGCAATGGAAGCGAATCGGCAGTAACGGTGCTACCTTCTTGATAAGGCAGTTCTCTTAAAATAATTCTTGACTTTGTTTTTACATTACCCTCAATAGTGATATGCGAAATGAGGTATTGCGCTTTTGACTGAAATTGTATTCCAAAAAAGATAAAAATAAAAACACAGGTTGGAATAAATTTTTTAAACATCTAAATAATTCATTAAATGATGATAATGATCTTCGATGTCACTATTCAAAGGCGAGTTGCCAAAATAGTGAAGTACTTGATAATCATAACGCTGAAAAGTAGCAATAATTGCCCCAGCTTCGTCACGATTCAATTTTAATGTGACAATTAAATTGCCATTAGGTTGATCAAAAAAAGTATTCAACTGAATTATTTGTGCGTTATTGGTTTCAACCAATCGACTCATTTCTGCCAAAGAATATTGAAAAGGAGCAATAGACAATACCAATATAGCGCCGGGCTGTGCTACACCTAAAAATTGTGCTAAACAATCATTTAAGTTTTGTTGTGTAATGAAGCCAGTACATTCCTGTTGTTCATTTAAAACAGGGAGCAGAGTTAATTGATTTTTTGTAAACAAATCCAATGCAGTTAAAAAATGTGCTGTGTTGTTTACACCTATTCTAATAAACTGGTTACTTAATTGGTCTAAACAATTGGATTCATCATTGTCTAGTAAGTCCGACTTGCTAATCATACCAATAAAATAGTCCTCCTTTACCACTGCCAAATGTTGTAAATCAAAATCCTCCATACATTGCAAAGCAAAGGAAACCTTGTCCTCTAAATGAAGCATTGGTATGCCTTTTAAGGCGATGGATGAAGCTAACATAGGCATTATCAATTACTATGCTTGGATAAAAAAGGAGCTAGTATATCATTAAACGCATGGGGCACTTCCATCATTGGAGCATGTCCACACTTATCAATAAAATGCAGCTCGCTATTGGTTATAAGTTTATGAAATTCTTCTGCAACAAATGGAGGCGTCACTGTGTCATTCTTTCCCCAAATCAAACAAGTAGGTACTTTAATTTGATTTAACTCCTCTCCTAAATTATTTCTAATTGCACTTTTTGCCAAAGCAATAATTTTAATGACTTTAAGTCGGTTTTTAGTTATTTCAAAAACCTCATCTACTAAAGCGGGCGTTGCCATTGCTGGATCGTAAAATGTTTGCGCCGTTTTGTTCTTAATATATTCGTAATCACCTCGCTTGGGATAACTATCTCCCATGGCATTTTCAAACAAACCGCTACTACCTGTTAATGTTAAGGTTTTTACTTTCTCAGGATGCTTTAACACATATACAAGACCCACATGACCTCCTAATGAGTTGCCCAATAAATGCACTTTTTCATATTCCTTATGCTCAATAAACTGTGTAACATGTTTTGCCAAACCTGTTACACTAGTATGTAAAATATCTAAATCAAATAAGGGCAATAAGGGCACTACAACTTTATGTGTTTCCCTAAATTTTTCAATTAAGTCTGCAAAATTACTCAAGGCCCCAAAAAGACCATGCAAAAGCACCAACGGCTCTCCATTCCCCACTTCGAGGTACTCAAATTTTCCTTCCTTTTTTATTTCGTATTCCATATCAATCAATATGGATAAAGATAGTTATTTCATCGGAAATTACCCCCCAAATGGCAGGAGTATGCCTCAAATATTACATTTCTTAACAATAAGATAAGAAGCACTTATTTGGACCTATTTCAAAGGTGCAGAAAAGCCAGCAAGGGTGCTTTTAACCGAGGGCAAAAAGCGACTAATTTGATGCATACAATAGGGCCACCAGGATTGTAAATAAGGAAAAGAATAAGCCTTGTTGATTTTATCTACTTCAATAACCCCTAACAATAATAAAAAATAGACAACTGCTGACAACATGGTACAATAAATAAAGGCATATAGTAAAATGCCTAGCAGTTTATTTAACCAGCCTAGCATTAGCCATTCAGCTGTTTGCTGAAGTAATGCTGAAACCCATCTTATCACCAATAACACAACAATAAGAACAATCAGGAAAGAGATAAATGGCAAAAAATTAGAAGCAATTTTTGTATGGGATTTTAATTGAGTCGAAACCCACCCTGCTAATTGAAAGGCAAGTACAAGTCCAATAAACAAGGACAGAAAGGACAGCATGGCACGAATTAATCCATTCCGATACCCTTGCAAAATTGCTATAATGAATAAGGTGCCTATCAATAAGTCTAACCACATAACTTAGTGACTAAGTAACCCTTTGGCCATTTCTGAAATTACTTTACCATCGGCTTTGCCAGCCAATTGCTTGGTTGCCATTCCCATTACTTTTCCTAAATCCTGCGGACCTGCAGCGCCCACCTGAGCAATAATGGCCTGAACTGCTGCTTTAATATCAGCCTCGCTCATTTGCGCAGGTAAAAAACGTTCAATAACAGCAATTTCTTCTACTTCTTTGGAAGCCAAGTCCGCTCTATTTTGTTGTTCATAAATAGCTAAGGAATCCTTTCTTTGCTTCACTAATTTTTGAAGTAATTTTAATTCTATATCAGCACTGATTTCACCGTTGGCACCTGGCTCGGTCTTAGCCTTGATTATTTCTGCCTTAATTGCTCTTAAACCTCTTAATACAGCCTCGTCTTTATTTTTCATTGCGTCTTTCATTAAAGACATTACTTCTGTTTCTAAACTCATAAAAATATTATTTTGGATTTTGATCAATTTGTGAAGCTCTAAATTTTTGATAAAACGCTTTAGCAAATTCTTTGAAATCATTTGCCATAGCTTTATCCTGTGTAGCCCTAAAATAAGTATCTCCCATCCCCATTAAATTTTGATAAAAGAAATCAGCCATTTCATCGACCATCATGTCCTTTGTCCATAAGTCAATTCTTAAGGCAGTTTTGTCGGCAGGGTCCCAAAAAGTAAGCATCATAGCGCGGGCATCCTGCGCTTCGGTAGCTGTGCTATCGGTAGCGGACCATTGAATATTTTGAGGAATTTTTTGTTCATCTAAATGAACAGTTACATTGATATTTGATTGATGCATGTTAAAATGATTGATGATCTTAAAGAAACACGAAAGTAAGATTTTATTATTTATTGCTGCACGCGCAAAGCTAGAATATTCCCAATGGAAGGATGGCCCTCCTCCGCACTTGTTTGCTGTTGTTTTAGAAGCCAATCCTTGCCCAATCGAGCACTGGCCAATCGATACACTTCGTCTTTATAATATAATTTAAAATGATTCGATAAGGCATTCGGCTCCGAAAAGGAAAAGACTTCCCCCAATTTTGCCCAGGCTTGGGGCAGGTCAGCTGCTTTGTCAAATAACAATGGAATTTCATATTGAATGGCATAATCCATCCATAAGCTTGATGCATAATGAATGTCCTCCCATAAAATAGCATAGCTAGCAGCAATCCATTCCAATTGAAAGTCTTCAATGCAAATAACCGCAATGTCTTCCCTAAATTTATACCCTTCCAACTGTTTCAGGGATGCAGCAACCTGTTGTTTAGTATCATGCACAAAAACCAAATGCATGGTGGTTAATTGCCATTTTTTAAAAATGGAGAACTCCTTTAAAATGGCAACAAATCTTGAGGGTGGGGCAAAACACAAAAAATAATTGCTCCCTTTTGTCAATTGCTCTTGTGCCATTGATAAATTTTGCCACTCAAAAGAAGGCACCGTTAAAGTAGGAAGATGTACGGTACTACATTTTGAACTACTAGTTGGATATTGCTCCGTCACACAATGATGCATCCAGTTATTCAAACAAATCACTTTATTGGCCTTTTGCATCCAATGATTAAATTGTTTCCGTTGCAAAAATTGCTGTATCAATGAAAGCTGATGATAAATGGGTAAGGTAAGTGGGATAAAATAAGTAGGGAATATTTTTCCTGCTTTGAGGGTTGTGCCAAAATGAAGTAGGACTGCATCCTGCTCTTGTTTTAAATGAATATTGGCTGTTGGTGTCGAGTATATATTAACAGCACCCAATGCTTTACAGAAATGGGTTAAAGTATCGGGTAAATAATCCCCTACTATCACTATTTCATATTGATGGGTATTCACTAATTGCTTCACTATTTCCTTAACGTAATCCAAAAGGATTGGTCTTGGAATGGGCAATGAAGTAGTAGCAATAATATACAAACGCATACCCAAAATTACGTCATACTTAACAATTTATCCACCAATCATTTACAAAGTGTGCTTACAATAAATACTCCCCTAACTTTGTTATATGGCAAAAGAATTGCAACAGTTAGATCTTTTCGGCAACGCCCCTGCAGGACCAGTGCATATTAAAAGGACGAAAGCTGAAAAAAAAGTGGCTAAAAAGCCCGTACAATTGGTGGCTAGCAGCAACGAAATGACCATGGTTGCCAATGACGAAATGCCTACTGTTTCTAGAACCCCCATGCATTTTACAAAAAATAATGCAAGCCATAAAAGAGGAAGAAAATCATTTGCTTCCATGGAAGGCGATATGGATAAATTACAAGTGCCTTCATCGGATGAGCTCGCCAAAAAATTATACTACCCTATTGGGGAAGTGGCGGTTTGGTTTAATGTAAATACTTCTTTAATTAGGTATTGGGAAAAAGAGTTTAAGCAATTACAACCCCGAAAAACAAGAAAGGGAGACAGATTATTCCGCGCACAGGATATTGAATTTCTAAAACAGATTTATTACTTGTTAAGAGAAAAAAAGTATTCCATTGAGGGGGCCAAAACCTATTTGAAAAATAATAAGGAAAAAGCGGAAAAAGACTTAGCCTTATTGAATAGTCTGAAAAACCTAAAAAGCTTTTTAGTTTCTTTAAAAAGCAGTATTTAATTACCCTTTCTCTGAAAATGAAATATTGTGCTGGTTGGCATAGCTAACCGCAGTAAGGTTTAATTGTTCTCTCAACAACTGAAAATCTGCAATATCAATATACATGGGCACCAAGCACTCAATATGAATGGTATGAAACTGCTTCCCGGATTCTGACACAAATACCGAGGAGGATTGTATATTGTCCATTGCTGCAATAGTGGTTCTTAAATACTGGCAAAAAGCAGTCATTGCTTGGGCTGTTGTTTTAATACTCAATTGCAAATCCATTTCAATTTTTCGCTCAGTTCTTAAGCTTATATTATCAACAATACTGTCCACCATTTGCTTATTGGGGACAGAGATATACGTTTTTGTTTCAGTACGAATACGGGTACTTCTCAACCCAATTTTTTCAATAGTGCCACTAAAATTATTCACCTTCACCATATCACCCACTGTAAATGGTTTGTCGAAAAAAATAATAAAGGAAGCTATAATATTTTCCAAGCTTTCTCTCATTGACAAAGCAATGGCAGCACCCACAATACTTAAGCTAGTGACCAAATTGCCAATGTTTTCATTAAATACATAATGCAAAATCATTAACAAGCCAATGATGTATAAAATAACTTTAAAGAAATCCCTGAAAAATAAAATTAATTGGTCATCCGTTAAATCTTTAGACAGCTTGGCTTTTTCATCCATGATGATGGAAATGAATTCCAATGTTCTTAAACACACGCGAATAAATAAAATGATAAAAACCAGCTTGACAAACGATTCAATTACCATTTGCATGGAAACTTTATACAAGTGAATATTCCATGAGGCAGGATACTTTAGCTCATATAAAGCAATAATGGCAACTAAAAATATTAAAAACTGTTCAATGGGTACAACTAATCGATGTACATGAATTTTTCTAAGTTCAGAGTGATTTTTTCTATCTACCCAAGTGTAAATTAAACTTGCAATAAAACGAGCAACAATTCTTTTAGTAATTAAAAGGGCGAATAATACCCCTGCAATCACTAAATAACTTTTAATTGGATTGGATAATATTTGATCATCTAAATTCATAAATCAATAATTTGTTTTAGGACTCCCATTTTAATAATTGCATTGTATCACCATCAAACACACCATAGGTATTTAACTTAATCCAATCTCCTAAATTGATATAACGACTTCGTTCATTAATTGAATAATCAATAGCAAAATGCCTGTGGCCAAAAACAAAATAGTCAACATCCATTTTTTGTGCTTGCTCCTTGCAATATATAATCAACCATTCTTTATCCGCCCCTAAAAATACTTCATCGGCACTACCCGTTTTAGCCCTACTTTTTGCACTAAAATAATTGGCTAACTTAATTCCAGCATCTGGATGCATCCATCTAAACAACCATTTACAAAATGGATTAGTAAATATTTTTTTTAATCGCTTATATCCATAATCACCCGGCCCCAATCCATCCCCGTGGCCAATTAAAAATTGTTTACTGCCCAAAGTGAATGTTAGTGGTTCAAAATATACTTTAGCATTTAATTCTTTGGCTAAATAATCCTGCATCCATAAATCATGATTGCCCGTAAAAATATGTAAAGGAATACCTTCATCACTTATTTGTGCCAAGCAACCCAAAATTCGCACAAACCCCTTAGGAACCACAGTCTTATATTCAAACCAAAAATCAAAAATATCCCCTACAATAAAAAAGGCAGCAGCATCTTTTTTTGCATGCTGTAAAAATTGAACCAATCTGTCCTCACGCTTTCTGCTTTCCAATTCATTCGGTGCTCCCAAATGAAAATCGGATAAGAAATAAATTTTTTTACCTGGAGTTAATTCCATCAATAGCGTGTTTTATATAATTTTAATCAGTCAATTTATCTACTAAAAAACAATATACTTCCTTAGGACCATGCACACCCACCACTAAAGTTTTTTCAATATCTGCTGTTCTGCTTGGGCCTGTTGCATAACTAATCATGGAAGGCATAAATGCCGATTCGTTTTTAAACTGTACCAAGCTATCTGTAATATCATACACCAATTGATGAGTGTAAGCAATGCAAATATGAATAGGTGCATACACGCTAGAAGCTCTTCCACTTAATTGTTGGCTACTTAAAACAATGGTGCCCGTCCTAGCCACTAAATGTTCGCATAAAGTAATGGATACATCACAATTGGCTAAATCATCGGTATTTACTGGATCAAAATGATATTCACTCATATCGTCTAACCAACCTGACTCAATGGAGTAAACCTTTTCCCATTTCTTGGTATGAATTAATGCTTTAAGTTGTTGTACCAGCTCTGCTTCATCACTGCAATAAATAAACTTGCCCAAAAGTTCAGTGAATTTTTGGGCAAAGCTAATCGCTAATTCCTGTTCGGTAGGAATAAAAATAGGTGTATCTGAAACCTGTTCAGGAAATGGCACTGTCACTGGGGTCTTAAGTGCCTGCTTAATTTTCTTTAAAATTTTATTACGCGCTACCTGAGATTCCATTTGAAAAATTATTCATTATTGCCTGAAGCATCTGCGGCTTTAATTGTCGCATTTGCATGATCAATCGTATCCTCAGTAGCCACATCATTTACTGCACTAGCATTGGCAGTATTGTCTGTCGCGCCTTCTACGGTTGTTTCAGTGGGTGCAAAGGTTTCATGAATATCGCCATTTTTTTCTGTTTCAAATGGGCGCTTCCCAATTAATTCTTCCACATCACTCTTATGCAACACTTCCTTATCCAATAAAGCTTTTGCTAATTTCTCTACCTCTTCTTTACGCTCGGTTAATAATTGTAAAGTTCTTTGGTATGCTTCGCCAATCATTTTTCTTACTTCCTCGTCAATAATTTTTCCTGTTTCCTCACTAAAAGGTTTTTGAAAACTATTTTCTTGTGAAGGATCATAAAAACTTACGTTACCAATTTTATCATTCATTCCATAAGTGGTTACCATTGAGTAAGCCATTTTAGAAATTTGTTGTAAGTCATTGGATGCGCCTGTTGATATTTTACTAAAGAAAATTTGTTCAGCAGCTCTACCTCCTAAAGTCATACACATTTGATCGGTTAATTGCTCAACGGTATATAAATATTGTTCCTTAGGCGTGTATTGCGCATAACCCAATGCTGCTGTACCTCTTGGTACGATTGTAACTTTTAACAAAGGATAAGCATGCTCTAAGAACCAACCACAAACTGCATGACCTGCTTCA
>JACCDH011808496.1_pt1 | contig 16764 bp, 14 predicted proteins | sample 7442481 | NCBI WGS metagenome assembly JACCDH01 (sample SAMN15323433, study PRJNA562643) | freshwater metagenome | isolation source: river surface water | place: USA:Blue River Watershed | collected 2017-08-15
ATCGGGTTCATGCCGGCGGCCACATACTTCATGCCTTCGCGCACGATGGCCTGGGCCAGCACGGTCGCGGTGGTGGTGCCGTCACCGGCGTTGTCGGAGGTCTTGGACGCGACTTCCTTCACCATCTGCGCGCCCATGTTCATCAGCTTGTCTTTGAGTTCGATCTCTTTCGCGACCGACACACCGTCCTTGGTAACGGTCGGCGCGCCGAACGAACGCTCGAGCACGACGTTACGGCCCTTCGGGCCCAGGGTGACTTTCACTGCATTGGCGAGGATGTTCACGCCCTCGACCATCTTGGCGCGCGCGCTGTCGCCAAACACTACGTCTTTTGCTGCCATGTTGCTTGCTCCTTATCTGAAATTCGGTAAGCCCGAGGGCGGATTATTTTTTATCGACGATCGCCATCACGTCGTCTTCGCGCATCACCAGCAGCTCTTCGCCGTCGACCTTCACGGTCTGGCCCGAGTACTTGCCGAAGATGACGGTGTCGCCGACTTTCACGTCCAGCGCGCGGGTCTTGCCGTCGTCGAGGATCTTGCCGTTGCCGACAGCCAGGACTTCACCCTGTTCCGGCTTCTCGGTGGCTGCATCCGGCAGCACGATGCCCGAGGCGGTCTTGGTTTCCTTTTCGAGGCGCTTGACGACGATGCGGTCGTGCAGGGGACGAAGCTTCATAAGAACTCCTTAAAAAACAATGGTTTGTCTAATTAGATCGGCTGAGGTGCCGGGCTGGACCCGGCGCCACAGCCGTGGCTTGAAACCGTTGTCGGCGGCGCTGTTAGCACTCTCCACCAACGAGTGCCAGAAGTATAGGGACGGCCCCCGGCTTTTTCAAGCGGCAGGTCGCGGATATTGCGCCGATTGCTGACCCGCCTTGCCCTGAACCGGCTCCGGACGCCATTTCCTTTTTCAGTTTGATAATCATCAGGGCCTGTGCGGCGCATTTCTGGCTGTCGGCCACCGGGCTGCCGGTGCCGCTATCATCCGGTCATGGACAAGCTCGACAGCATCATCATTCCGCGCACCCGCGATCTGGGCGACGGCTTCGAAGTCCGCCGCGCATTGCCGGCAGTCGAACGGCGCATGGTCGGCCCCTTCGTGTTTCTTGACCAGATGGGCCCGGCCCAGCTCAAGCCCGGCATCGGGCTCGACGTGCGGCCGCACCCGCATATCGGGCTGGCCACGGTCACCTGGCTGCTGCAGGGTGAAATTCTTCATCGCGACAGCCTCGGCACGGTGCAGTCCATCCGGGCTGGCGAGGTCAACTGGATGACCGCCGGGCGCGGCATCGTGCATTCCGAGCGCAGCGATGACGTGCAGCGCAGTCAGGCGTCCACCCTGTACGGGCTGCAGTGCTGGGTCGCGCTGCCAAAGGCGCATGAAGAGTGCGAACCGGACTTCACGCACCTGAAGGCAGCTGACTTGCCGGTAATGGAAGGCGAGGGCGTGCGCGCCGTGCTGGTCGCCGGCAGCTACCTCGGGCTGCGCTCATCGCTGCCGACGCGCTCGCCGCTGTTTTACATGGAGCTCAGGCTGCAAGCCGGTGCGCGCTTCAGCATGCCGGCCGAATACGATGAGCAGGCGCTCTATATCGTCAGCGGCACGCTCGACCTGGGCAGCGACGGCCAGCATGGCGCCGGACAGCTGCTGGTCACTCGCCTCGGTGCCACACTGGACCTGAAGGCCGGGCCGGACGGCGCGACCGTGATGCTGCTCGGCGGCGAACCGATGGATGGGCCGCGTCTGCTGGCCTGGAATTTCGTGTCCAGCAGTGCCGAGCGCATCGAGCAGGCCAAGCGCGATTGGATCGCGCAGCGCTTTGCGCGCGTGCCGCAGGAAACCGAGTTCATCCCCTTGCCCGACAACCTGCGCCCGGCGGACTATCCGTGAGCCGCGATCAAGGCTGAGCGGCTGCTTGTGCTGCCCGAGCTGCCTGCGCTGCCTGATGCTGCTGCCAGGCGAGCTCGGCGGCATACAAATCGCTCAGCGCCGTGCCGACCGACTTGAACACCGTGATCTCGCTCGGGTGCTGCCGGCCCGGATGTTCGCCGCGCGCCAGCGTCGACAATTCTGCGCGCACCGACGAGGCCGAGATCAGTCCGGCCAGCATCGGTTGCACCAGATCGCCGGCTTCGGCCAGCGCGCCGTCCAGCGTGTCCACAAACAGCGAGGCGGACGCGATCAGCGCATCGTCGGCTTCGCGCATGTCGGGCCGGAAGCTGCCGACCAGATCGATGTGCGTGCCCGGTTTCAGCGCGGCCGCATGCACCAGCGGCTGCGCGCTGGTGGTGGCGCAGCAGATGATGTCCGCTGCCGCACAGGCGGTATCGAGCCGGGACGCGACGGCGATCTGCACCGCAGCACCCAGGCCGCGTATCCGCAGCTGATCGGCAGTCGCCTGCGCATTCGCCGGGTCACGGCCCCAGACCGTCACCTGCTCGATCGCACGCGCGCTGCAATGTGCGATCGCCATCTCCGGTGCGAGGTGGCCGGTGCCGACCAGCAGCAAATGCCGACTGTCCGGACGCGACAGCCACTCCGACGCCAGCGCCGATATCGCCGCCGTGCGGCGCACCGTCAACGTGTCGCCATCCATGATCGCCAGTGGCAAGCCGCTGGCCGTTTCCATCAGCACGAACAATGCGTTCACGGTGCGCAGATGACGCTGTCGGTTCTGCGGCACCACGGTCACCAGTTTGACGCCGATATGGCGATCTTGCCACGCGGGCATCAGCAGCAGCGTCGACTCTGGCGACGGATGGTGCACATGCCGGCGCGGCGCGCTGGCCGTCATCGCAAAGCCGTCGCGCAAGGCAGCCATCAGCGCCGGGTAAGGCAAGGCGGCCTGCAGCGCGTGGCCGTCGAGGTAGGGAAGGGAGGTCGGGTTTGCGGACATCGCGCCAGACTACGCACAGCGCGGCAAGGCGTCAAACGCCAGCGCAAAGTTCCGGCGCAAATCATCGCCGAAAAGCCTGCGTGGGATAATCGCGGCCGATGCCTGCCCGTGTATTTTTTCAGATCAATCGCACGCCAGCTTGCCTGACATCGCGCCATCCATGAACTTGTCCAAGACCATGCACCTGTCCGTCACGTCGGCGCCGTATGTAAAGCGTGCGCTGTCGCTGCTGACGGCGATGGCCTTTCTGCTGTGGCTGTCCGGCTGCGCCAGCTTGCGCAACGCAGATGCCGATTTGCCCGCGCCCTTCAACCAGGCCTTGCGCGAAGCAAATGTGCCGGCATCCGCGGTCGCGCTGGTGGTGCGCCCGGTGAAGGATTCGCACAACAGGCCCGACGATCGCAGCGCGCGCAGGGTCACGCACCATGCGCAGCAGCCGTTCCAGCCGGCATCGATCATGAAGCTGCTGACCAGCCAGGCGGCCTTGTCGCTGCTGGGGCCGGATTTCCGCTGGCTCACGCGCGTGCACCTGGCCGGCGAGATGGAGGGCGATGTGCTGCGCGGCGACCTGGTGATCGAAGGCGGTGGCGATCCGCGCCTCGCGCATGAAGACCTCGGCCGCCTGCTGCGCAGCTTGCGCCAGCTGGGCTTGCGCGAGATCCGGGGCGATGTAATTCTGGATCGCAGCCTGTTCGACACGAGCACGCAGGATGCTGCCGCGTTTGATGGTCAGCCCGCGCGCGCGTACAACGCGCTGCCGGACGCCTTGCTGCTGGATGCGCATGCGTTGACCGTAAAGTTCCGGCCGATGGCGGAGCAAGTGCAGGTCAGCAGCGAGCCGCCACTGGACGCGTTCACGATCACGCCGCCACCGGTGTCGAACCAACCGTGCACGCGCTTGCGCGAGCAGCTGCAACCGGTATTGTCGGCGCAAGGCCTGCGTTTCGAGGGCAGCTATCCGACCGCATGCGGCGAACGGGAACTGGCCTTTCATTTGCACACGCTGGACAACGCGGCCTATGTCCATGCGGTCTTGCGTCCCTTGTGGCGCGAACTCGGCGGCAGCCTGAGCGGGCAGGTGCGCGACGGACGCTTGCCGGGCGGCAGCCGCGAAATGCTGGTGTGGCCATCGAAGCCACTGGCGCAAGTGCTGGTCGATATCAACAAGCAGAGCAACAACGTGATGGCTCGCAACCTGATGTTGAGTCTGGTGGCCGAGCGCGGCGGCCACCCGGCAAGCGCTGCTGCGGCGTCCGAGCGTGTACTCGCATGGATGGCGGCCAGCGGCCTGACGACGCAAGGGACGGTGCTGGAAAACGGTTCAGGCCTGTCGCGTGCCGAGCGCCTGCCGGCAGCGACCTTGGCCGATGTGCTGGACTATGCGTGGCAGCAGCCGACGATGCCGGAGTTGCTCGCTTCGTTGCCGGTGGCCGGTGTCGACGGCACCATGGTCAGGCGCAACGGCAGCTCAGCGGTGCGCGGCCGCGCGCATATCAAGACCGGCAGCCTCGCTGGCGTAGCCAGCATCGCCGGCTATGTGACGGCAGCGTCCGGGCGACGCGTGATTGTGGTCTGCATGATCAATCATGCGCATGCCAACGACGCGCGTGGTGCGTTCGAATCCTTGCTCGACTGGGTGTACGCGAACTACTAGGACAAGTTCAGTCAGGGACGGTTTCGCTGTTGGCCGGCCGCGGCTTGAACAGCACCGTCGACATCGGGCCGAGGATGGCCAGCATCGCGACATAGTCCTGCCATTGCGGCGTCTCGCCCAGTACCCATGCGCCCGAGAAGGTACCGATCACGGGAATGAACATCACCGACAGGCTGGACGCGATCGGTGGCAGCGTGCGCGCCAGCCTGAACCAGACCACATGCGCAAAGCCGAAGATGATCGCTGCGTTGTAGACGATCGCAGCCCAGCTGACCGCATTCGGCCAGTGCCACTGGTCGCGCTCGAAGACAAAGCACAGCACCGCCATCGCCAGTGTCGTGAAGCTCAGCATCCACAGCGTGAGCGAAATCGTCGGCATCTCGAGCTGGGTTCGTTTCATCAGCACCGTGCCAAAGCCCCAGCCGGCGGCTGCGATCAGTACGCACACGGTACCCACCGGTTGGCCTGACATATGCGTGAACTCGCTCGACAGCAGCAGGCCCGCGCCGACCATCGCCAGCGCGATGCCGAACACGCCCTTGCGGTCGAGGCGGTCGCCGAAGAACAGCAAGCCCGACAAGGCCGCCCACATCGGCATCGTATAACCCAGGATCGCCGCGCGGCCCGATGACAGCAGCTTGACGCCGATGATGACCATCGAGTGCCAGACCAGCATGTTCGGGATCGCAAGCCGGATCACTGTACCGAGCTTGCCTGCGGGGATCGCCAGCGGTTCGCGCTGCAGCCGCGCCGCGAGCCAGATCACGGCGATGCCGCCGATCATGCTCAGCACGCGGAAAGTCATCGGCGGAAAATCGCGCACGCCCATCTTCATGATGGGCCAGTTGACGCCCCAGGACAGGATCAGCAGGGACAGCAGGACCAGGTCCCGGCGGTTCAGGTGGGTCATGGCAATGACGCGGACAAAGGAACGAAATAACGGGAATTTGCAGGGACAGCGCGCTCGCGACCGGGCCCGCCACACCGGGGCGCAAGATACCACGGCGGGTACAATGCCGGCATTGTGTGTCATTAACCGGAAATTGCGTGAACTTCATCGACCGACTGAACGCGGCCATTGCCCGCAACTACTCCCTGCTGTGCGTCGGGCTCGATCCGGACGTCGCCAAACTCCCGGAGGCGCTCCGCGGACGCCCGGACAGCATCTTCGCATTCTGCAAGGCCATCATCGATGCCACGGCCGGCATGGCCTGCGCGTTCAAGCCGCAGATCGCGTATTTCGCAGCGCTGGGTGCCGAAGACCAGCTGCAGATGATCTGTAATTACCTGCGCGAACAGTATCCGCACATCCCGCTGGTGCTGGATGCGAAGCGCGGCGACATCGGCGCCACCGCCGAGCAGTATGCGCGTGAAGCTTACGAGCGCTACCGTGCCGACGCCGTGACCGTGAACCCGTACATGGGTTTTGATTCGGTCGAGCCTTATCTCGAATGGAAAGACCGTGGCGTGATCGTGCTGTGCCGCACGTCCAACCCGGGCGGTTCAGACCTGCAGTTCCTGCAGGTCGACGGCAAGCCGCTGTACCAGCATGTCGCGCAACTGGTGTCGCAGCAGTGGAACCGCAACGGGCAGTGCGGCCTGGTGGTCGGCGCGACCTTCCCGAAGGAAATCGCCGAAGTGCGTGCCATCGTGGGTGACATGCCCCTGCTGGTGCCGGGCATCGGCGCGCAGGGCGGCGACATCGAAGCCACCGTCCATGCCGGCCAGACCAGCAATGGCGCCGGCATGATGATCAATTCATCGCGCGCGATCCTGTATGCGAAGCCGCAGGACAGTGAAGATTTTGCTCAAGCGGCGGCGCGCGTCGCGCGCGAGACGCGCGACGCGATCAACCGCTTCAGAAACGCTCGATAAACCTGAGCAAACCTTTCATTGCGTGCTCGGCGGTCTGCAGCCGCACCGCATGACGATCGCCGCTGAACACATGGCGCTCGGTATGCACGACCGTGCCATGCGCCCAGCCGAAGCAGACCGTGCCGACCGGCTTGCCCGGCACGGAGCCTGACGGGCCTGCAATCCCGGTGGTCGACAATGCGATGTGCGCATCGGTGTTGGCCAGCGCACCGGCGGCCATTGCGCCGGCCACTTCTTCGCTGACGGCACCCAGCTGCGCGATCAGCGCGGCAGGTACGTCGAGGAATTCGGTTTTCGAGGAATTCGAGTAGGTGACGAAGCCGCAGTCGAACCATTCCGATGAGCCGCTGATATCGGTGATGGCTTGCGAGATGCCGCCACCGGTCACGGATTCGGCCGTCGCCAGCAGCCAGCGTTTCTTTTGCAGTGCACGACCGACTTCTTCTGCAAGTTCCTGCAAGGTATCTGTCATCGTCTCCATGCCAGTCTCCTGTCGCGTCTCGTCATGAGCTTTCAGGTTTTCACAGGTAGCGCCACAAAGCAAGTACCAGCAACGTCAAAAACGCAGCGATGATGTCGTCGACCATCACGCCGAAGCCGCCCTTGAAGCGGCGCTCGATCTGCCGGATCGGTGGCGGCTTGGTCATGTCGAAGGCACGGAACAGCAGGAAGGCCACCAATTCACCGCTGAAACTCGTCGGCGTCACCAGCAGCAGCACCAGCCAGATCGCAATGATCTCGTCCCACACCATCGCGCCATGATCCGGCACGCCGAGCGCGCGCCCAGTCTTTTCGCAGGCCCAGACGCCGACGACAAAGCCCACGGCAATCAGCAGTGCCCATAACTGCGGCGTAAAGACCGAGGGCCAGCGCGCCGACAGCACATGGAAACTGAACCAGCCAAACAGCGTGCCGACCGTGCCCGGGACCATACGTGACAGACCGCTGCCAAAGCCCAGCGCGAGAAAGTGGGCGGGATGCGCGAGCATGAAGCTGGCGCGTGGCCGGATCATCGGTGGCCGTACCGGAGGGGGTGGTGCTGGCGTATCGGGGGCGATGTCGTGCATGGCGTCAGTTGAAATGATCGAAGGAGTGCGCGGCGATTGCGAGCGGCCGTCCGTCGGCATCGACGACTTGCAGGCCATGCGCATCGACGACATGCCCGATGCGTGTCACGCGCACGCCGCTGCCCTGTGCCGCGGCCTGGACCGCGGCTGCTTGCGCGGGCGCGGCGGTGAAGCAGAGCTCGTAATCATCGCCGCCATTCAGCGCGAACTCGCGCCGCAGGTTGATGTCCTGTGCGGACAGGGCTTCGCCGCAGGGCAGCGCATCGGCATCGATCACGGCGCCCACCCTGCTGCGCGCGAGGATGTGCGCGAGGTCGCCCATCAGGCCGTCCGACACATCGATCGCCGCATGCGCGATGCCGCGCAACGCAAGGCCCAGTCCGATTCGCGGCTCGGGCCGGTGCAATCGCGCGGACGCCGGCCGCAGCAGCGTGCGGTCCAGCAGGCGCTTGCCCTGCAGCGCCTCCAGCCCCAGTCGCGCATCGCCCAGCGTGCCGGATACCCAGATGTCGTCGCCGACGCGCGCTGCATCGCGTCGCAAGGCCGCGTGTGGCGGCAGGCTGCCGTAGATGGTGATGCAGATGTTCAGCGGGCCTTTGGTGGTATCTCCGCCGATCAGCTGCAGCTGATGTGCATCGGCCAGCGCGAACAGGCCACGCGCAAAGCCGCCCAGCCAGTTGGCATCTGCCGACGGCAGCGCCAGCGCCAGAGAAAAACCCAGCGGGGTCGCGCCCATCGCGGCCAGATCTGACAGGTTGACGGCGAGCGCCTTGTGGCCCAGCGCCTCCGGGTCGGTGCCCTCGAAGAAATGCCGTCCCTCGACCAGCATGTCGGTCGAGATCGCCAGCGTCTCGCCGGCCGGTATGTCGAGCAGCGCGCAGTCGTCGCCAACGCCCAGCCGCAGGTGACCGCCGTCGCGCGGCGGGCGGGTGAAGTACTGCGCAATCAGTGCGAACTCGTTCATCGTGGCCCAGATTCTACCCAAGCACCGTGTTCGGGCCGTCGCCTTTGCCTGCCGCACACGGGACTTTTGCCCGAACCGAGGCCAATGTGGCAGGGGGTGGTCTGATAAAATCAAGACCTTCTTCCACTGTCTCTACGCCGCCAAGCGCTTGTCGCTCTGGATCGGCCGCCCTCCAGCATGGACTCCGACATCACACAAAAAGAACTGCGCCAGCAATTCCGCCAGGCCGCGCTCGAGTATCACGAATTTCCCAACCCCGGCAAGATCAGCGTCACGCCGACCAAGCAGCTGACCAACCAGCGCGACCTGGCGCTGGCGTATTCGCCGGGCGTGGCGGCGGCCTGCGAAGAGATCGCGGCCGAGCCGTCGAATGCATTCCGCTACACCGCGCGCGGCAATCTGGTGGCCGTGATCACCAACGGGACCGCCGTGCTCGGCCTGGGCAACATCGGCCCGCTGGCCGCGAAGCCGGTGATGGAAGGCAAGGGCGTGCTGTTCAAGAAGTTCGCCGGTATCGACGTGTTCGACATCGAGGTCAACGAGACCGATCCTGACAAGCTGTGCGACATCATCGCCGCGCTCGAGCCGACCTTCGGCGGCGTGAACCTTGAAGACATCAAGGCTCCCGAGTGCTTCTATATCGAGCGCAAGCTGCGCGACCGGATGAAGATCCCGGTCTTCCATGACGACCAGCACGGCACTGCGATCATCGTCGGCGCTGCGATCCTGAACGGCCTGAAAGTCGTCGGCAAGGACATCAAGCACTGCAAGCTGGTGGTGTCCGGCGCAGGCGCCGCGGCGCTCGCGTGCCTGGACCTGATCGTCGACCTTGGCTTCCCGATCGAGAACATTACCGTCACCGACCTGGCCGGCGTGGTCTACAAGGGCCGCACCGAGCTGATGGACCCGGACAAGGAGCGCTTTGCGCAAGACACGCAGGCGCGCACGCTGGCCGAAGTGATACCCGGCGCCGATATTTTCCTCGGCCTGTCGGCCGGCGGTGTGTTGAAGCCCGACATGGTCAAGGCGATGGCGCCGCGCCCGCTGGTGCTGGCGCTGGCCAACCCGACGCCCGAGATCCTGCCTGAAGAAGTGCGCGCGGTGCGCGATGACGCGGTGATCGCGACCGGCCGCTCGGACTATCCGAACCAGGTCAACAACGTCCTCTGCTTCCCGTACATTTTCCGTGGCGCGCTTGATTGCGGCGCCACCACCATCACGCGCAGCATGGAAATCGCCGCGGTGCATGCGATCGCCGAGCTCGCGCAGGCCGAGCAATCGGATGTGGTCGCCACCACCTATGGCGTGACCAACCTGTCGTTCGGTGCTGACTATCTGATTCCGAAGCCCTTTGATCCGCGCCTGATCGTCAAGATCGCGCCCGCCGTCGCCAGGGCCGCGCAGGAATCCGGCGTCGCATTGCGCCCGATCCCGGACATGGTCGCGTACACCGACCGCCTGCAGCAGTTCGTCTATCACAGCGGCAGCTTCATGAAGCCGGTGTTCGCGATCGCGAAAAAAGCACCGGCCGCGAAGAAGCGCATCGTCTTTGCCGAAGGTGAGGAAGAGCGCGTGCTGCGCGCGGTGCAGGTGGTGATCGACGAAGGCCTCGCGAAGCCGACCCTGATCGGCCGCCCGGCGGTGCTCGAGCAGCGCATACAGCGCTACGGCCTGCGCCTGCGCCCCGAGATCGATTTCGACATCATCAACCCGGAACGCGACGAACGTTATCGCTCGTACTGGGAGACGTATCTGGCGATGACCCGCCGCAAAGGCGTATCCGAGCAGTGGGCCAAGCTGGAAATGCGCCGCCGTCATACGCTGATCGGTTCGATGGCGATCCATATGGGCGATGCCGACGGCATGATCTGCGGCACCTTCGGCCAGACCGACCTGCACCTGCATTACATCGATCAGGTGCTTGGCAAGCGCGCCGGCGTCAATACCTATGCGGCAATGAACGCGCTCGTGCTGCAAGACCGTCAGGTGGTGCTGGTCGACACCCATGTGAACGAAAACCCGAGCGCCGAGCAGATCGCCGAGATCACCATCATGGCGGCCGAAGAGATGAAGCGTTTCGGCCTGCACCCGCGCGCGGCACTGCTGTCGCACTCGAACTTCGGCACCAGCAACAGCGAATCGGCAGTCAAGATGCGCGAGGCGCTGGCCATCATCCGCGAGCGCGCGCCAAACCTGGAAGTCGATGGCGAGATGCATGGCGACATCGCGCTCGACGGCGCAGCGCTGAAGAAAGCGATGCCGGACACGCTGCTCAAAGGCGACGCCAACCTGCTGGTGCTGCCCAACATCGATTCCGCCAACATCGCGTACAACCTGCTGAAGGTCACCGCCGGTGCCGGCGTCGCGATCGGCCCGGTGCTGCTGGGCTGCGCTCGTCCGGTGCACATCCTGACGCCATCGGCAACGGTGCGCCGCATCGTGAACATGGCGGCGCTGGCGGTGGTCGACGCGGTGCAGCGCTGACCCGGGCAGCGCTCACGAGGACCGGCCCTTGACACCGCTCCCGCTCGCAGTCGACCTCGACGGCACGCTGGTCCTGACGGACACGCTGCATGAGTCGGCGCTGCGCGCGGTGCGCGAGCATCCGTTGGCCGCGCTACAGATGCCGCTGTGGCTGATGCAGGGCAAGGCGTATCTGAAACAGCAACTGGCTGGCCTGACATCTTTCGATCCTGCTTCGCTGCCCTACCACCAGCCGCTGTTGCAGTGGCTGAAGGCCGAGCATGCCCGGGGCCGCAAGCTGGTGCTGTGTACCGCCGCCGATCGCAGCTTTGCGGTTGCAGTCGCCGACCACCTGGGTATTTTCGATGAGGTGATGGCCAGTGATGGCCACACCAACCTCGGCAGCCATCGCAAGGCCGACGCGCTGGAGGCGCGCTTCGGTGCCGGTGGTTTTGATTACGCCGGCAATGCGCATGCCGATCTCGCGGTCTGGCAGCTCGCGCGACATGCGATCGTGGTCAATGCCAGTGCGGCAGTCGAGCGCGCCGCGCGCGCGCAGGCCGAGGTCGAGCGCATATTCGAGGCGCCGGTTGCCGCGAGCCTGCCGCGCATGCTGCGCATGCACCAGTGGCTGAAGAACCTGTTGCTGCTGATCGCGCCGCTGGCCGCGCACCTCATGCCGGATGCGACCCTCGTACTGACCATGGGTGTCGCGTTCGTCGCGTTCAGCCTGTGCGCATCGGCCGTGTACATTGCCAACGACCTGTCCGATCTCGACAGCGACCGCCGCCACCCGCGCAAGCATGGGCGGCCCTTTGCTTCCGGCAGCGTGCCGGTGCTGCATGGCGTATTGCTGGTCCCGGTGTTGCTGATCGTCGCGTTTGCGCTGGCGACCCGGGTCGGTGATGGTTTCACTGCATGGCTGGGTTTGTATTTCGTGTTGACCTGCGCCTATTCGTGGGGACTGAAGCGGCTGGTGATCGTCGATTGCCTGGTGCTGGCCATGCTGTACACGCTGCGCATCATTGCCGGCGCCGAGGCGGCCGGCATACCGCTGTCATTCTGGTTGCTGGCGTTTGCGGTGTTCCTGTTCCTGTCGCTGGCGTTCGTGAAGCGCTATGCGGAACTGGAGGGGCAGGCGCAGGCTGGCAGTGAACGTGCGCACGGCCGAGGGTACCTGACCTCGGACCTGTCGCTGGTGCAGAACCTTGGCGTCACCTCGGGCTATGCGTCGGTGCTGGTGCTGGCGCTGTACCTGAACAGTGAGCAGGTGCTGAAGCTCTATCGTTCGCCGCAATTCATGTGGTGCGCGGTGCCCGTGATGCTGTTCTGGATCAGCTGGGTGTGGCTGAAGGCGCATCGTGGCCAGATGCATGATGATCCCTTGCTGTTTGCGGTGCGCGACAAGGCCAGCCTGCTGGCGGGCGCCGCTTTCCTGCTGGTGCTGGCCATAGGCTCGCGAGGCTGGGCGTGGTAGCGGTGCAGTCGTGGGGCCGGCTCGAAGCCCCGCAGCATGACACGCAAAGCTTGTCCGATCGCGCACAGGTACCGGCACAACTGGCCGCCGCATCGGCTGCGCGTCCCGGATTGGCGTACGGGCTGGGACGCAGCTATGGCGATGTCTGCCTGAACCCGGGTGGGCTGTTGTGGCAGACGGCGGCGCTCGATCATTACCTGGCCTTTGATGACACGACCGGCATCCTGCATTGCGAGGCCGGTGTCAGCCTGCGCGACATTCAAAGGCTGTGCGTGCCGCGCGGCTGGTCGCTGCCGGTGGTGCCGGGCACGCAATTCGTCACGGTCGGCGGCGCGATCGCGAACGATGTGCATGGCAAGAACCATCATGTGGCCGGCAGCTTCGGCGACCATCTGCGCCGCTTCACGCTGGTTCGCACCGATGGCAGCGTGCGGGAGTGCGCGCCCGGCGAGCCCATGTTCGCGGCGACGGTCGGCGGCCTCGGGCTGACGGGCGTGATCGTCGATGCCGAACTGCAGCTCAAGCGTGTGCCCGGGCCCTGGCTGACAGTCGAGACCTTGCCCTACCGCGATCTGCATGAATTCTTCGAGCTGGCCGATGCATCCGAAGCCGGTTGGGAGCATACGGTGTCATGGATCGATTGCCTGCACCGTGAAGGGCGCGGCATCTTCATGCGCGCAAATCCTGCCGATGCTGCCGATGTTGACCGAGCCCCGCCAGCGCCGCGTGCCGAGCGTCGCGTGCCGCTGGTGCCGCCGGTATCACTGGTGAACCGGCTGTCGCTTCGGCCTTTCAACGCGCTGTACTACGCGAGCAAGGGCCGGCGCGCGACCAGCGTGCAGCACTATGAAAGCTTCCATCATCCGCTCGATGCGCTGATGGACTGGAACCGCATCTATGGGCCGCGCGGCTTCTACCAGTACCAGTGCGTGCTGCCATTCGCGACCGGGCGTGATGGCATCCGTTCGCTGCTGGATGCGATCGCGGCGGCCGGCATGGGGTCTTTCCTTGCGGTGCTGAAGACCTTCGGGCAGCGCGCATCGGTGGGCATGCTGAGCTTCGCGACGCCGGGCGTGACACTGGCGCTGGATTTCCCGAACGAGGGCGAGCGCACGCTGAAGCTGTTTGCGTCGCTGGACGCGATCGTGCGCGAAGGCGGTGGTCGGCTGTACCCGGCCAAGGACGCACGGATGCCGCGCGAGCTGTTCGAGGCCGGCTATCCGAGGCTGGCAGAATTTTTGCCGCATCGAGATCCGGGCATCAGCTCGGCAATGTCACGCCGGCTGATGGGTCGATGACGTGGTCGAGATTGATCGCTTGCTGACATACACTTTGACACATTGTCTGTACTGACCATGATCGGAACCCTGCGATGAAACGGCAACGCATCGTCATCATCGGCGCCAGCTCGCATATCGCCGAGCACTGCGCCCGTCTGTGGGCGAAGCAGCCGACCGACTTCGTTCTGGTTGGCCGCGACCACGCGCGTGTGCAGCGCGTGGCCGACGACCTGAAAGTGCGCAGCCCCGGCAGCAGTGCCGAAGTGCTCGAGGCCGATTTCCATGACCCGGCCGCGATCACGGCGCTGGCTGCGAAGCTGCAGGCGGCTGCGAAGATCGATATCGTGCTGGTCGCGCATGGCCGGCTGCGGCCGCAGCCGGACTGCGAGAGCGATCTCGATGCCGCGCGCGATTCGCTGCAGCTCAATGGCGTATCGCCGGTGCTGTTCGCGGAAGCCTTTGCGATGCAGATGGCCGCTGCCGGCGGCACCATCGCGGTGATCGGCTCGGTATCGGGCGACCGCGGCCGCAAGAAGAACTATGTGTACGGTGCTGCGAAAGGCATGGTCGATCGCTACATGCAAGGCATGCAGCATCGCTTTGCCGGCAGCGCATTGAAGCCGGTACTGATCAAGCCCGGGCCCACCATGACGCCAATGACAGCGCACATGCCGCCCGGCAGCCTCGCTCCGGTCGAGCAGGTGGCGCAGAATATTGTCGATGGCATCGCAGCCGGCAAGCCGGTGATCTACACGCCAGCCAAATGGTGGCTGATCATGATGATCATTCGGCACCTGCCGCGCTTCGTCTTCAACAAGCTGGATATCTAAACGCAATCTGAGCATCAGGCCGATGAAAGAGCAGAAGATCATTCTCCCCGGCGGCGCCGGACTGGTCGGCCAGAATCTGGTCGCACGGCTGAAGGAGCGCGGCTACCGCAATCTGGTCGTGCTGGACAAGCATCGCGCGAACCTCGAGATATTGCGCCGCATGCACCCGGACATCGTTGCCGAATATGCAGACCTCGCCGAGCCCGGCGACTGGGCGCGGCATTTCAGCGAGGCCGGTGCAGTGGTGATGCTGCAGGCGCAGATCGGGGGCCCGGTGTATGAAGACTTCGAACGCAACAATGTCACGTCCACGCTGAATATCCTGAATGCGATCCGTGAGGGCAAGGTCGATTACCTGGTCCACATCAGTTCATCGGTGGTGGAATCGGTGGCCGATGACTTCTACACGAATTCAAAGAAGGTGCAGGAACAACTGGTGCTGGACAGCGGCATACGCTGCCCGGTGCTGCGGCCGACATTGATGTATGGCTGGTTCGACCGCAAGCACCTGGGCTGGCTGTCGCGCTTCATGCAGAAGCTGCCGGTGTTCCCGGTGCCGGGCCATGGCAAATACATGCGCCAGCCTCTGTATGTGGGCGACTTCTGCAACATCATCATCAGCTGTATCGAGCGCCGCATCCCGGATGGTGTCTTCAACATCTCCGGCCACGAGAAAATCGATTACATCGACATCATCCGTGAGATCAGGCGCGCGACCGGCGCATCGGCGCTGATTGTGAAGATACCGTACAGCCTGTTTCATGCGCTGCTATGGCTGTGGGGACGGTTCGACCGCAACCCGCCGTTCACCACGCAGCAGCTGGCAGCGCTGGTCGCGAAAGACGAATTCGAAGTGATCGACTGGCCCGGCATCTTCGGCGTGCGCTGCACGCCGTTTGCCGAAGCCATCAATGAAACCTTCCGCCATCCGCAGTACAGCCGGGTCGTGCTGGAATTCTGATGCCCTCTATCCCGACAAGCGCATGAATGCTGCAGTGAATACGAACAAGGAAAGTCAGCGCATCGCCGTGCTCGGCGCCGGGCCGATGGGACTGGCCGTTGCGTATCAGCTCGCACGCGATGGTCATCAGCCGGTGGTCTACGAAGCCGACGATCGTGTTGGCGGCATGACCGCCTGCTTCGATTTCAATGGCTTGCAGATCGAGCGCTACTATCACTTTCACTGCACATCCGACGTCGCCTTCCTGCAGGTGCTCGATGAGTTGGGCATCGCCGGCAAGATGCACTGGGTCGAGACAAAGATGGGTTACTGGTACCAGAAGCGCATGCAGCCCTGGGGCAATCCGTTCGCGCTGCTCGGCTTCCGGGGACTGAGCCTGATCGCGAAATTCCGCTATGGCCTGCATGCATTCTTGTGCACCAAGCGCAATGACTGGAAGCCGCTCGACCATGTCGAGGCCACCGGCTGGATCAAGCGCTGGGTCGGTGCCGAGGCCTGGGAAGTGCTGTGGCGCCGGCTGTTCGACTACAAGTTCTACGATTATTCCAACAACCTGTCGGCGGCCTGGATCTGGAGCCGCATCCGTCGCATCGGCCGTTCGCGCTATGACCTGTTCCGCGAGAAGCTCGGCTACCTGGACGGCGGCTCGTCGACCTTGCTCGACGCGCTGAAGGCCGATATTGAAAAGCACGGCGGCAGCTTCCGGCTGAAGACGCCGGTGCAGCGCGTGCTGATCGAGGCAGGCCGCGTGACCGGTGTGCAGACCGGGGACGGCGTCGATCACTACGACAAAGTGATCAGCACGATACCGCTGCCGTACGTGCCGCGCGTGATACCGGACCTGCCTGCGGACGTGATGCAGAAATTCACGTCGCTGCATAACATCGCCGTGGTCTGTGTGATCGCGAAGCTGAAAAAGCCGCTGTCGCCCAACTTCTGGCTGAACGTGAATGACCCGGACATGGATATTCCGGGGCTGGTCGAGTATTCGAACCTGCGGCCGCTCGAGCATGCGATCGTCTATGTGCCGTTCTACATGCCGGGCGAGCATCCGAAATTCGCCGAGTCCGACGAGGTGTTCATCGGCAAGGTGAAGCGCTATCTGCAGACCATCAATCCGGCGCTGACGGATGAAGACTTCATCGATATCCGCGCCAGCCGCTACCGGCATGCGCAACCGATCTGCGAGCCCGGCTATCTGGACCGCTTGCCGCCGGTCGCATTGCCGGTGCAGGGCCTGTGGGTGGCCGACACGTCGTATTACTACCCGGAAGATCGCGGCATCTCGGAGAGC